>Ga0214472_10001634_pt1 | contig 24849 bp, 20 predicted proteins | sample RVTome_6_FD_207662 | JGI IMG/M metagenome (GOLD analysis project Ga0214472, IMG submission 207662) | Soil microbial communities from uranium-contaminated site in the Upper Colorado River Basin, Wyoming, United States - RVT140D175 | ecosystem: Environmental > Terrestrial > Soil > Contaminated >...
AGATTGTACCTAAGCATTGCCACAAGGTTTGAGAGCGACCACCCAAACTTTGAGCGGAACTGTAAATACTTCAATATCAATATAGCTATCAATGCTGTCCAAATCTGAGTCATAAGAGCATTAGGTGATGTCCCCACAAATGTCTTTATCCTGAGGTTCTGTTTTATTACCTTAAAGAATACCTCTATCTGCCATCTGTCCTTGTATATTGATGCTATTGTAGTTGCCCCAAATTCCAGATGGTTTGTAAGTAACACTATAACTTCTCCACTCTTCTCATCCCACACCTCCAATCTCCTCAGCTCCCGAGGACAATCCATCCTTGCATAATAACCCTCTAGCCCTATTATCTGGTCCCTTAATATGTTCCTCCCCCTCGGTATGGGATTATCCCTCTCGACCACATATACCGCATTTTCCTTCTGCTTGGTTACAAAATAAACCCCCTCCTCACTCCACTTCTCAAAAAGGGAATAGTCTGTATAACCCATGTCTATCGCTACTATTGAGCCCCTAGGAAATGAAAGTCCCCTGGCTATGTTTACCTCATGCACCCTTCCCCCTGTTACATTGGCAAATACCGGAAGATATCCCTCATGGTCTAAGAGTAGGTGAAGCTTCACTGCTCCCTTTGTCCTCCTGAACTTTGCCCAGTCAAATAAACTAGCGCAAAGCTCTATCACCGTAGCATCCAGGCTGAATAACTTGTTCTTAAACCGGAACTTCTTCTTACCTTGAGCATATAACTTACACCTCCCTAACAACTGATAAAATATCTTCTCATATAACTGCCAGGGCCTGTGCTCATTCGCATATGAAAGAGTAGACCTCTTGGGTGCGCTCCTTACCCCAAGGTGTCTCAGCTTACCAACACAGGTTGCTAGTCCTCCGCATATCTCCCTAAGGCTATGAGCCTGCCCTATTTGACAAAATAGCATGGCTACGAATTGCTGCCAGCTACTAAATCCCTTCGCCCTCCTTTCTGCTCCTGTCTCTAGTACTGCATTGTAAAACTCACTTCTTGGAAATATTTGTAAGATTTGTCCAAAAATACTGTTAAACTTATTCATCAAGGGAGTCCTCCTTCAGGTTTTTTGATCTTACAAACAAAATTCTACCTGTCTGAGGCTCCCTTCTTAAAAACCTATTTTGGACAGATGTGATTATGAATCTTCTTTAAAATATACGGCCAAAGGCGATTGATCGAAGCGACATGCATTTCCCGGAACGATTGGTTAGAAAACTGGCTATATTCTAATGTACATAGTACCCTTCGTCGCCAATGAGAAATATCACTCCCCGTCATTCTACTCAGTGTCTCATCTAGGGTGGATAAAACCTACGAGTGCCTTCATCGTCAATGAATTGGTAGGCCAATACTTAGAGGACGCGTATTTATCATTTAGATCAATTGGCGGCCCTGTTTCTCTTAGTTCGTTTGCATCCCTCGCCGATACATAATCACTCCTAGGCACATTCCTTATATTTAATTTGTATACTTCTATGAGTTTAGTCTGTGTTGAGCTGTGTGTACGATGGTCCTCATAAGCTCGCTGCTCGGTTGCCCAGCGTCTTTGACTTCCCCACACGCAGAGTTAAGTGCCATATACTCTTTTACCTTTTTAAAACCCCTAAGCTTCCTAGTTTGTTCTAGCTTAAACAGAGCCCTCCGCAAGGAAATAATGCGATACCACATAAGACGGTATTTCCGCCAACCATCCAGTTGGTCTGAGTGGGTTACGAAATATCCCCGTTCGAATTCATCAATTACTTCCGGACACTTCCGCAACATCATAAGTTCAACAGCGGCTAAATCATGCCTGAGTGGACGCCTGCATGCTTGGTCAAAGTCGAGCCAAATCAGTCGTTTGTCTGAATTGACGACTACGTTATGGTGTTGAAGATCACCATGTGAAAAAGCGTAATCCCCGCGAATATCGTAATTATCGAGTAATTGGAGAGACTTGAACAACTCTGAATGAAGTGCCTTATGCGACCCCTTTAAACTATTGAACCCTTGATTCGCTCTTTTTAGGTAAAGTTCAGGATCCCATTGTAGGATTTTCAAGATGGATGCGTTAGAGCGCGAAATACTGACATCGTGCCAACGGCCGAGCTGCTGCCCTAGCTCAAAGGCAAGTTGTTCGGACCATATCTCGGGATGGTGTCCCGAGATGTACTCTTCAACAACTGCAAAATAGGAATAACCTCCAAGCTTAAGTCGACCGTAACCAATAGTTACCGGAACACTTATTCCATTTCGCCCGACGATCGTTTTGAAGTAGAGATGGCGTAGACCGAATAACCATTTTCCTGGCTTGTAAAAACGCACTATCATTGGCCTGGTTGAGCCTTTCTTTGGTGCCTTGAGTTTTGAAATGATGTGACTTCTTGGCCCTCGAGGTGGTGCTTTTTCGTATATTTTGTGAATAAGAGACATTACTTGTCGATTCATCAGATGTCCCACCGAGCCGACACAAATTAAGAGCAGATGACGACATAGCGATGCCGCTCTGCGCACTATGGTTGGCAAGCCAAAAGTTTTTGAAGCTAAAGAGGTAAGCCAAAGTTTCAGATCGAATAAAAAAGGGACAGGATCGGATAGAGAAAAAACGGCATATGTTTTCCGACCGCGCAAAGACCGCCACCACTCTTTGAGTGTGATATCCCCTCGACGCCAGTGATAGAGAGCCGATTGGAGGTCTCGTCTTAAGTAAATCCATTTGATTCCCTCATATTTTTGATCAAGATTAGCCGGCAGTGGACTATTAATGGCATCGCAATACATGGTATAGAGTATTTCGATCCCTCCAGATTCTGCCATAGGCGACCTTGCTATCGGACGCCCGATATTGGGTTCAATAATAAAATACTTTCCGGTGCGCTCGTCACGCTTCATTTCAAGGTAGCAAAGTCCACGAAAACGTACATTCTGAAATAGTGCAATCGTTTCCTGCAATACGATATCATTCCTGCATTCCTCACTTAAGGAGCTTACCCCTACCTCCGGTGGCCACTGGCGGAGCTTACGTGAGACGAAGGTCACAATCGGCTTCGAATCAGAGTTGAAATAACAGGTACAGCCACAAAGATTAGCATCTTTACCTTCGACCCACTCTTGCACTATCAGCACTTCGCTCCATCTTGAGCAACGGTCATAACGAGATAGAAGCTCCCCTGGGTTTGAAATTTTAAAAACTTTAGCATTTGCGTGTTTCTCCCAGTTTGGTGTCTTTATAGGTGGTTTTAGGACGCAGGGGAAGGTCAGTTTTTCTATCACGCTTTCAGCGTCTCCCCTGCCATGAAGGAAAAAGGTACGAGGGAGCGCAAGTCCTTGCCCTGCAGCGTAGGTATAGAAGTTCGCCTTATCCATAAGCATCTCGACAACATCGGGCTCGGGCAGAACTATATGATACCGATCTTCGAGTCCCTTTCGGTTCCGAGAGATGAGCAGCACGCTCATATCGGTACAGGGGAAAAGAACCGCTTTCTGATTCCATTCCAGTCCCAAAGTTGCTAGCGTGTTAACAAACTCATCGCTCGCTGTATCTGCGAAGAGAATCTCGGTACAGACTCTAGTGCGGCAGCAGAAGTGTTTTGGGTTTTTAGCGATGCCGATTACAGGAACTTTATGCCTGGCCAGAATGCGCGCCGTTTGCAGACCAGTGACGCAGTCGAGACCGACGACAATCGCATAAGGTTTTTGTATGGTCGTATATTCGCTCGCATTTTTGACGAACTTCATAGCCTTCTTTTCTCTGAGTTCGTGCATATTTGCCGCCCCAATCGCCGAGGTTCGTCATTCATTATCCGTCGACAATATAATCTCTCCGGCGAAACTAATTTATGATTCTTTTGATGATCGATTTATAATCTTATGGTAAATTTCAGCCCTCTTGTCCCAGGTATGATTATCTAATATATAATTGATGGCATAATCCTTATCCCATTCTTTGCTAGCGGCTTCTTCTATTTTCTCAGCCATCAGCTCCAATTTACCACCGGGTACCGTGAAACCTAATTTTGACTCCTCTATTAAATTGTTATTTGGTATACCGTCTTCACTTACAACTGGTAAACCAGCACGTAAGTAATGGTAAAGTTTACTGCTTTCGTTGTTATGCATGAATTTTCCTCTCTTCACAATTTCAACACCCACATGTGCGTAGTAAAGGTAATTCCAAGTCTTCTCATATGGTACGACTCCTAAATGTGTTACATATCTCGTGTCAAGGTTTCGTGTATCGCCGGGTCCTATTATGTACAACCTAGCACCACGACATGAGAGTAGCTCTCCAAGGGTATTGAGTTTTTCAATAATAGATGTGTTGGCCTCGGGTGCATAGGTTCTTTTAAATAAATTTCCCGCAAAAATGCACCTAATCTTATATTCGTTGGGATATGGATCATATGTGGGGTGTGGAACTGATCGATCAGTAGCACCCGGAATTATCAGAATGTTGTTCCTCGGTCCAAAACAAGTATTCCACAGCTTTTTAGCAGATGCATTCAAAACTGCAATATATTTACTGGTTTCATCTATCTTCTTCTGTCTTGAGTGCGATCGTTCCCTTTTTTTACCGTAGAAGTAAATTCCCTCCATATCATTGGGTCCTACTACAGTACCTAATCTTGATATGATAAAAGGATGATCTATTCCTCCGTATCTCTTTAGGTTATCAAATCCTTCACCATACAACGCTTTTACGATATCATAGTCACTCCATCTCACATTCAGCAAGGGGACTTTCCTTAAGTTATTGCCAATAATTATTGGCGATTTCTTTCGCCAAAAACTCCACCTGCTAAATTCATTTGCGGCGATGTCTACCCTGTGGCCGAGTCTTGCAAGCGCCTCGGATATTTTATACCATCTTATATAAGACATGTTTATGAGCTTGTGCTCTCTACTTGTGTATACTGTTATAATCTTTGCCATACCTGTCTCAAATATTCTCGTTTCGATTTATAAATGACCGAATCTTCACCTATTGCATGGCGCCTCAACTCCATTAGAGGAGTCATCTCGTCATTGGAACCCTCTATTGTAGTGACGGACGCTCTTACACCACACGATTCGAGGATCTTTATGGTATCCTCATCATAATCTTCCGGGCGTCCGTTGGGATAAGCGAAAAATTTACACTGACGCTCAGTCAACTCTTCTATAGTATTTACGGATCGTATGATTTCTTCGTACCGTTGCCTCGGCGAAAGTGGACTCAAGATAGCGTGGGAGTGAGTGTGCGCTCCGAACTCGATGAGCCCCGACGCAACCATCTTATTAATCTCCTGATGACCAAGCATACGGAAAGGAGAACCAATTTCCACCGGGCGGTCTGGGTCGGCACCAAGCTCCAGAATTATCTTTTGCAGCCTGGTCAGTAACTGAGGATGTGTATATGTCTTAAGCTTATGTTTAATGGCTGACGAAGACCTTGCTTTTGCGTCAGTGCCGGAGAGATCAAGTTTAGTGCCATCCAATTCAAGTGATGCCTTTTTTGTCTCGGCCAGTGCGCGATTGAGACGACAGTACCAGACTGTATCATCCGTATTAACCAATCCCGTTATCAAAAAAATTGTGGCCGGTGCCCTCGCTTCGAGTAGTATCGGGAATGCGATTTCATAGTTATTTTGAAAACCGTCATCAAATGTGATCACCGCGCTGGGGCGATATATTGTTGCATTCTTTATTCTCTCGACAGCCTCAGAAAGGGAGATTATCTCAAAGTTCTTTATCAGGTACTTCAGTTGCCTTCGAAAAGACAATTCGTCGATAAAACACCAATCGTATATCTCGAGGGGCGATCTTACAACCGCATGATACATGAGAATGATTATTTGATTTTTCATCTTCATCTTAAGCAGTCGCACTAATTGCCCTCTGATCTGGTCGTGAATTCTTGATAGAGATAACCTCATAGTTTGCGCCCTGATTCCTTGTATGAGAGCCTGCCACTCATTTTAGACTCTGAACTCAATTTAGTTGGACTCAATGTAGAAAACAAATCTATCGAAATTGTAGTTTTTTTGATTTATTTCAACTTTGGCGATACTCTTTTCCCTCCATTACTTCACTCAAATTATTGTTATCACTATTGCCTCAAAATTGTAATAAGATTTCGAAATGTTTTAAAACGCAAGGCGCAGTATAAACCCAAAATCATCAACCTGCTCAATTTATACTGTTTTTCCCTTGGGAATAGGATTTTCTTGCTTTCGAGAAGTCGGCGGGAAAATAATAGTCTTTGGAACCAAAACCTTAGTTCCTTAAATCGCAAGGACTGGCTGGCATTTCCCTTGTGTAATCTGCGACAATATAATGACTCAGTAACCAGTTTAATATCGTATTTATCAATAATTCTTAGAGCCATTTCGGTGTCTATACTATATTTGAGATTTTCATCAAATTTCCCCGCAACATCGAAAAGTTCCTTTCTGTAAGTTCGCAAATGATTCATGACTCCGCCACGAACTAATAACTCCCTCTTGTAATCCATATCTGGCTTTCGGGATGAATCTTTTATTCTTCTTCCGTTCTCGTCTATGACATAATAATTGCAATGAACTTGGCCTAGATTAGGAGAGCTTTTTATCATATCCATCATCTTTTGAAAAGCACCCGGAAGCACCAGATCATCAGAATCAACATGGGTTATAAAAGGAGATTTGCTCTCATCGATGACAACATTGTGACAATAGGCAATACCCATATTCTTTTTATTCGTTATTAACCTTATTCTTGGGTCTTTAAAAGACCTTACTAGTTCTACGGTATTATCTTCTGATCCATCATCAACTACTATTAGCTCAAAATCAACCCCTTCTTGCCTCAATACGCTTTCGATGGCTTCATCGATAAATTTTGACGAATTATATGCGGGCATCGAGACTGTTAGTTCGGGCATAGGTCAACTCCACGTCCTTCTTCCTCAAATATAGCCAAGTTTCTCCATCATGGGACCAGCTATGGCCATTACTGTGCGTAGCTCTTCCTTTGTGAGAGCAGTCTTATATTTTCCGATGCATCTTTTTCTAATATTGGAGACCATGCTGTCCGAAAAGCCGGCAGGATCTACCCCCAGCCACTTAGCCAGTTTTATAAGTTCCCGCTTTGGCTCTAGCACCAAATCTTCATAGCGGATGATGTGTATTTTGTCTTTATTGCGTTCCATGATTTCAATCCCGCGCACCCACCTCCCTGCAATTTTTTCCGCTGTATCGACATTGTATTTCCAATGTTTCTTGCGCCACTTACTACGGATTCGCACAAGCACAGAGCTCGCAACATCGCGGCAATCCCGAAAGATAACCAAGTTGGAAAGCCCTCTTTCTGCTACCAATTTATCCAGTAGGAAAACATATCTAGGAGTTTTATCCCCGATGATGTGGGCTTTGGGGAAAATGCTCCGAAGCGTCGATTCAATTGCTATCGCATCTATGGTATTTTGTCGAAATCCTCGAATTTTGAATAAGTAGCGTGTGACAAAAGCGTAATCGCCGAATAGGCTCGGCAATTTGATTCCCCTACTTTTTGTTTCCCCCCATAACCTCTTAAGCAGAATGCGTCTATGTTCCGTATAACTTTTACCCAGACCAGAGAAGTAGTTGAACTCATTTGTGATTTCTATTTCAGGGTGACTGTTACACAGGTTTCTCAACAGCGTTGTACCCGAGCGAATGTGACCTCCAATAACTAAAACCAAATTGCTATCTTTTCCTTTTCAGTTTCTATTTGCGACTTGAGGGCGTTCTGACCATAAATGAAATCTCAAAAAAATTTTTTACAAGCTATACATCCGGCGGCAAATCCATTTGCTTTCGGTGTATCTCGTAAAGTCTTGAATAGGGCCCCTTATTTCCTATTAGCTCATTGTGTGTGCCTGATTCGACAATGCGTCCCTTGTTCAAAACCATGATGCGATCTGCAATTCTCACCGTTGAAAAACGATGTGAAATCAATATGGTTGTTTGTCCGTTCGCGAACTTGCGAAATTGGTTGAACAATTCGTATTCGGTCGTGGCATCCAGATTTGATGTAGGTTCGTCCAGAATTAGCAGTGAAGAATCACGAGCAAACGCTCTCGCTAATGCTATTTGTTGCCACTGACCATTGGATAGGTCATACTCGCCGAACTTCCTACCAAGCATTGTGTTATACCCCTGTGGCATTATATCTATCATTTCATCTAAGCCTGTGTTATTAGCAATCTGTTTTACTTGATCTATGTCTGTCAGTAGTCGGGCCCAATCACCGTAAGCAATATTTTCAGAGGCTGTAGCCTCATATGGTATGATGCCCTGAAATAGGAAGGCTATTTGACGATGCAGATAATCTAATGATAACTCCCGTATGTCTATACCATCATACAAAATACATCCATGATCAGGTTCATAAAAACGCGCGATTAATTTTACTAAAGTTGACTTCCCCGCACCATTTTTTCCTACGAAGGCTACAGTTTCGCCAGGCATAATCCGAAAAGAAACTTCTGAGAGGACTGGTTTATTTACTCCAGGATACGTAAATGAAACGTTCCTGAATTCAATATCACCCTTTGTCGAGGACAATTTCAAGCCAGATGCTTTTTTCATCTGCGGCTTTATGCTTAAGAACTCCTTGAGATTTGAAATATAGAGGGTTTCTCCTAAGGCATTTGTGGTTGATAGAACCGCGGTTTCCATTACGCTCCTTAGTCGCAATCCTACCGTAGCAAAAACCGCCACGTCCCCAATAGTCAGCGCTCCGGCTAAAAAGCGGCGTAAAACGTTTGCGAGCAGGGCATAGAAAGCGATGGTCGCAAAAACGGCAATTATAGAACTGCCTCTGAAGCTGCTTTGATACCTGCTTCGGTTCTGGTCACGGAATTCTCCCATGATGTTACGAAACTTATTTGTAAGCAAGGGCGCTAGGCCAAGCAACTTTATTTCCGGCACGGACATTCGAGTAGTGAGCAGGGAGATGAAGTAGCGGGTCCAGCGGCGTTTTGTCGTACGCATGTATTCATCAAAATAGTGTCTTTTAGCTAAGAGCCATTGAAATCGGAGATGGATAATGGAAAGGGGTATTAATACGGCTATTACAAGGGGCTCAACAGCGATAAGGACCACCAATAGTGATACGATCTGTACGAACTGGGTTGCAGATGTTAGCGTATCCGCCAAGAATCGCGAGAAATGATTGGCGGCGTTCTGCTGGGCTCTATGTATGATGTCTTGAAAACGAGGATTTTCGAAGAAGGCTATATCTTGCTGCGCAGCGTGATCTAAAATCTTACAGTTAATGCTTAGGTCAATGTCGTCAAAAAATCGCTGCATAAGGAATCGGTAGAATAAACTACTTACCGCTTCAATAACTGTTATTATTAACCCGAGTACCAGCCACGGCAGTAGGATACTAAAGGCTTCGGCTAAATTATTCTCCGCTGCCATGACCGCATTAATAAGACCTCGAATCACTAGTGCCAAAGACGCGGGAAAGAGACCACGCGCTAGAGTGACTATAGCTAGACTTACCAGAAGTGATTTATTGGTAGACCACACTTCTTTGACCGTCCACACGGCACTGTCTAATAATCGGCTAAAGCTTTCTCCTGACGGTGGTGGCTTGGCCATCTTCATTCCTTATGACTTGGTGTTAAATTTATAACACATTTTAGTAGAGATTGTTTAAATTAGTTCTAAAAGTTGCCTTTCCGCATTTTAGGCGAGTAGTTTTTCAAAAACCATGGAATCCAGAAATTCTGAAATCTGTTTTAATTTCTGTTATATAACAACTCGAAAAGAGGACCATCTGTGTCTTTTCATGGCACATACGACCAACCTTAATCGACCATCCGCCTCAAATTCAAATACGGATTTACGTCTCCCAAGGCCCAAAAAATGAGGCCGATAACCAGTAGAACAAGAAGCAAAGAAGCTTTGATCCATGAAAAACTATGACCTTGAACGGTCCTGCCGAATATTTGAAATCTCTCCCAGTTCTTAAGGGGTCTTAAGGACACCATAGTTTTGTATTTTCGTCTGCTGTGCCCGTAAATGAAATACTTGTGAAATAGTTTACTTAGGCAATGAATTTCTAAATGTCTAATCATGATCTTGGAGGAGTATCGAACTATTTCTGACGAATACCTATCTACACATCGCTGTACAAAAATTGTGTCTGCACCCCTGCTTCTTTCGACGAACGGTCCTATTTCATCAAACAATCTCTTTCGAACTGCCATATTGTTATTATGGCCATAATATATTTCTTTTATCATGCTATTGAAGACGTAATTACTTCTTTCATTTTCATAAGCTTCTAGTAGGGAAAGTAAAAATGTATCTCGGGCGAATCGATGACTCCCTACGACAATACCGGTTCCAGGATTAGTCATTGCCGCCTCTATCTCACGCAGCCAGTCGCTACAGGGTACGCAATCTGAATCCGTAAAGGCAACGATTTCACCTTTTGCCTCACTTATCCCTTTATTGCGCGCCGCATATGGACCAGGCTTTTCTTCAGAGATCAACTTGATGCGATCATACTTTCTCACAATCTCGGCCGAAGCATCCGATGAATTGTTGTCTACCATTATTACCTCATATGCTTCCTTGGGATAGTTTTGCGAAAGTAGTCCCGTAATACAATCTTCGATATATTGCAAAGAGTTATGGAAGGGTACAATTATTGAAATTTTTATCATTAATTCCCTATGGTGCAGAATGGGGTCGCGAACTTGCACTCACTAGCTTCATAACTCAATAGTTTCACGCGAATGTTTTAGTAATTGTTAAAACAGCCATACGAAAGCTTCGTTAGCTTACTCACACATGTGAGAAAAATATCATGCTATAATGACATTTGCAATGGCTTTAGGGTTGATTTTTCGCCGAAGATGGTGTTGGGCCGAGGTTATTACCTATCTGTGAATTGAGGGACTCTTCCATTCACTGTGGGAGGATTGGTGAATAATATCAAGTGATGATGAAACCAAAACCTCTTACGCATCCATCAATGGAATTTTGACAGGTACCCAACCAGCCTTAGACAAATGGGGCCATCGGACTTTCGTTCTTTATATTGCCTTTCGAGATAGCACTACAAATGGGAGGCTATAATCAGCCTATATCAAGTGGATCTCTAACGTATATTGTTTAGTAAGCTTTGTGTCATTAAAATAGAGTTATCTTCCCCGTCGAAGGGTGGGAGCAGTCTGGTAGCTCGTCGGGCTCATAACCCGAAGGTCGGAGGTTCAAATCCTCCCCCCGCTACCATTAAACTAGCTGACTTTCATGTCGTAAAAACCCCTCTAAAGGCCAAAAATTGCAGTAGGCCGTCACTTAAATTTACTATGTCGTTATAGGACAGGACAGGGAGATTGATCAGACAGTGTTGATTCACCGACTCTTCCCAAAATTATAAGATATCGCGATACCGCCGTAGGTGTTAATAGTTGGTGCGGGTTCAAAGAAATTACCGGCTACGGCATTTATTCGAACATTATCATTATATTTCTGATTAAAGAGGTTTTGAATACCAAAAAAGGGAGAAATAGTCAAACCTTTATAACTCTTTTCTAAACCGAGACGGACATTTGCTGCTGTATACGAGGGGTTCTTAACGGTGTTTTCATCATTAACGAAAAATGAGCTCACATATAATAGGTCCACGCCGGCAAAGAACCCAGACGAATGATCGTAAAACATCTCAAGATTTAGCACATTCGGCGGCTGACCGGGTACTTTGTTGCCATCAAAATTAAGCCCTTCAGTTCCGAAGGTCTTGTATTTGGAATTTAGATATGTATAGGCTAAACTCGTTCTGAGACCCGTTATTAGTTCAAAGTCTAGTCCGAATTCCAGTCCGTATCGCCGCGATTTTCCTGCGTTCCTAAAAAAGGTACGACCATCAATTACAAAGGGAATCAACTCATCACGCAATGTTATATAATAAAGAGCAAGCTGATAGTTCAGTCGATCAAAGGCTTGTCCTTTAACTCCAATTTCGTAGTTGATAGCTTCTTGAGGCTCTAAATCGGGATTGAGTCCTCCGTTTCCCCCTGGATGGTTCACCAACTCCGTAGTGGTGGGCGTTTCGAAGGATTGAGCTATGTTCAAGTACATATTTGCTGCAGGTACAGGACTATACAGTAATCCAAACCTTCCGGTTGGCTGCTTGAATGTGCGTGAACCAGATTCATCTGGTTCGAGAAAGTCATCAACAAAAAAGCGTATATAATCGAATCGTCCTCCTAGAAATGCGACCAGGTTGTCTAGAAGATTAAACTCTTCTTGTATGTATGGTCCAACACTGGTCACATCCTCGTCCTGATCAAGAAGAAGTTTGTTGCCCTTTGTACCGTTGATGTTATCGAAATTTTTTCTCTTATCGTCCTGTTTTTCTATGTCGACACCGATAGTAAAACGATTATTAAATCCAAATAAATCACCGAGATACCCATATTTAAAGCCTCCACCAACGAATACACGGTCTAGTTCTACAATAACAAAGGGAATCGAGTTTTGAAATTGCCGTAACGAAGCAAAACCATGGACTTCTAGATCGTGAAGGCTTGAAAAATTACTTCTATAGATCATACCGAGACGCTGGTCTGTGACCTCTTCTCCAGCCTTAAAAACCCTATTTAGGGGAGCAGCCTGGCGTCTGTCTTCATTAACTTCCGTACCTGTCAGACCTCCCGGGTCTTCAGCACTGGGTGAGTCTAATAGGGTCATCAAAATGGTCAGGTCAGAGTTTTCGTCGAGATCCAACCTTACTTTACCACTTAGCAAGCCATTCTCGGTGAAACTCTGGTCCCTGTAACCATCATAGCTAAGGTAAGATAGGTTGAGAAAATAATTCAAGGGCCCGGTTTGACCACCCATCTTCACTTGGGGTTTGATGAGACCGAATTGACCGACGGTTGTTCGTTCTTGTAAAAACGGTTTTTTCGGCCCTTCTTCGGTTATGATGCTTATTACTCCACCAGAGGCATTCCCGTAAAGGGCTGAGATTGGTCCTCTCATAACCTCAATCCGCTGCGTTGCCCCGAGATCGAGTGTATCAACCTGGCTCTGCCCATCGGGCAGAGTTAGCGGGATCCCATCGACAAGAATCTTGATCCCGCGAATCCCAAATGCGGCACGTGAGCCAAAGCCTCTTATCGAGATGCGAGTGTCCTGCGCGAAATTGAAACGGTCTTGAATGAATACGCCCGGGACGCGAATCAACGACTCCCCCAGACTCAATGTTGGCTGACCTAGCTGAATGTCATCCTTCCCAATTACGCTAATTGCAGCTGGAAACTTGTAAAGCGAAATGGGCACCCGCGGAGCAGTGACAATGACTGGTTCTAACTCGATCGCTGATCGTGTTTCGGTATCCATAGTATGTTGACTTGATTCGACCTGGAGCAATTTATCGGCATTCGCCTTGCTATCTACTGTTTGTAGTTGAGATTCCTGCGCCGAATCAACTATTGCAGGGTTTATCAAGATATTGTAAATACTCAATAATGATAGTAATACTTTTGTAGATTTGGTCACGAATGCACACTGTTATTAACGGTACGTAGATTGTATATATATAACTTATCTTGCAACATTATGGGGCGTTTAGGTATTTAAAGTTCCAGTTACCCATATCATTTTGGCTTTAGATTTTGTAGATAGAAAATTGCGGTAAATTAGAAGATCTTTATGCCATATCATGTATCAAACCTGTTAATTCCTTAGCCTTCTTGATATAATTTAACGAATTTTATCAGAATCTTAACCAACTGTTCAATTTATTTGAGTCGATAGTTAACGGTTTAGGCTTCTCTGATCCTATGTAATTAAGGGGCAAAAATTGCTATTAATGATCGTTATTGCGGTTATTGCGGGAGTTGTATCACAAATCCTTTCCGTAATCATCGGATTACCCAGCATAGTTATGCTTTTTATAGTGGGAATTTTTCTGGGTCCAGAAGTATTGGGTTTTCTGGATCCCGAGGTATTTGGGAAGGGTTTTGAAACAATTATAAGACTGTGCGTTGCCATAATACTATTTGAGGCTGGTCTGAACCTTGATAAATCAGAGATAAAAAAACACCAGAAAATAATATTACCTTTAATTACATACGGGGCATTGATCACAATGGTATTTGGGGCTATATTCGCCATCATTATAACTGACTTACCTTGGTCTCTGGCATTTCTTTTTGGCTCTTTAGTCATTGTAACTGGTCCCACAGTGATTCACCCCCTGTTGAGAAGAATAAAGGTGGAGTCAAGGTTGAAAAACATCCTGGAGACTGAGGGTGTTATCATCGACCCTATAGGCGCCATAATAGCAATATTTGTGTTTGAGCTTATATTGGAGGAATCGCATTCATTCTTGTTTAATGTATTTCTTGTGTTTTGGAGGTTGGGAATAGGGATCGTTATTGGTGGTGTTGGGGGCTATGTAATAGGAAAGATTGTAATGAAATTCTCTATTGTCATGGAGGACTTTGTAGATTTGTTTGTCTTGGCTTCTGCCCTAGGAATTTACGCTCTGTCTGAATCTGTAATACCCGAGTCGGGTTTAATGGCCTCCGTAGCTTCCGGAGCAATCTTGGGTAATATGGATATTCCGGAAGAAGAACCCCTTAAAAAATTCAAGGGCAAGCTTTCAATCCTGGTAATATCAGTTCTATTTGTTCTGCTGGCTGCGAACTTAGAAATTCGACATGTTATCTCTTTAGGTTGGGGTGGGGTAATTGTAGTTCTAGCAATACTAATGATTGTGCGGCCATTACAGATATTCTTAACAACCCTCGGATCGGATCTCCGTTTCAACGAAAAAGTGTTTCTATCGTGTATAAGCCCAAGAGGAATAATCGCAGCATCTGTGGCGTCTATTTTTGCCTTACAGCTTAGCAAAAAGGGAATCGATGGGGGAGATCTGGTCCAGGGGCTCGTTTTTCTAACGATTGGTATCTCCGTTATTCTACAGGGAACAACTGCTAATACGGTTGCAAAACTTTTAGGTGTCCTTGTTGAAAGTCAAAAAGCAGTGATAGTAGGGGCTAATGCCTTCGGTCGGGTTGTGGGCAAGCTGCTAAAGATGAATGGGAAGGAAGTTGGATTTGTTGATTCTAATGAATACCTTGTGAGATTGGCGACTCAAGAGGGATTTGAAGCTATCGAAGGTAATAGCCTTGACCTGGATGTTTTGGAGAGAATAGGATTGGGCGATGCAGACACAACTCTTGCAGTTACCACCAGCAACAAGGTAAACATATTTGTCAGCAGGCTTGCTAAAATAGATTTCGGCATAAAGAATTCAATCCCGGTTTTGAATAAGATCAGAGGGGACGTTGATAAAACGACTGCAGAAAAGTTAGGTTTAGATATTGCCTTCGGTAGATCTTTAAGTATGTATGATATCAATCCAAAGATAGAAAAGGGAGAATATAGGATTATACAGTGTATATTGATCGATTCTACGAATGTGAAAAAGGTTGAGCATTTGTCACTTCAGGATGAGTTTATTCCTATCATTATAATAAGTTCAAAATCTAAAGTACCAATGATTTGCAAGAGTAGTCTCAGTATTGAAGAGGGCGATAAAATTGTCATTATCGACCTAAGTAATGGTGCGATAAGTTTAGATAGGGCTTTTTTTAAAGATTGTTCTCAATTGAAGGTATAATGTAGCACTATGCATTTCAAAGATCTGCTTCGATGGATCATTTCAAGATTTCTTGAGTGATTTCGATTGGATAGATAGAATTTATCGTATAGAGAATCACTTTGGATAAGGTCTCTGTTTTTAACATTGCGAGGTCGGAATCACCCAGAACCATATCGATTTTAGAGCTCTTTAAGAAAAATTGTGTCGGAAGTTGGAGTGTTCTGTACCAAAGCGACATTTAATAAATAGACTAATATGTTTCTTCAAAGAGAATAAGTAAAGGAAGTTTCATGAATTGAGTGGAATGCCTATGGGTTTCGATATCAAGGACTACCTTTCCAGTAGAAAGGTGCTGGTCGATAAGACATTATTGGAATATCTGCTGAGATTCAAAAGCGATTTAAGCAAACTTCATGAATCAATGCTCTATAGTGTCATGGCGGGCGGGAAAAGGCTTAGACCAATACTTTGTATGGCTTCCTGTGAGATGTTAGGGGGCAACATAGAAAAAACATTCCCTGTTGCTTGTGCAATTGAGATGATTCATACATATTCATTGATCCATGATGACTTACCATCGATGGATGATGATTTATTAAGACGAGGGAAACCAACTAATCATAGCGTTTATGGAGAAGCATTGGCTATTCTTGCCGGCGATGCACTTCTAACAGATGCCTTTTGTCTCATTGTTGATGAGGGGATCTCATTGAGATTGACGCCTTCACTAGTTGTAAGTGTCATAAAGGATATTGCTGAGGGTTCGGGATCTCATGGAATGGTTGGAGGCCAGGCTATTGACCTTTCTCTTGAAGGTAGTAAAGTGGTGACTCTAGAGATGAGTGAGAGGGTTCATTCGTTAAAAACAGGGGCTTTAATCGAGGTATCTGTAATGACGGGTGCGAAGATTGGTGGAGCGAATCGCGAGCAGCTTTCTCAGCTCAAATCGTATTCAAAAGCACTTGGGCTAGCCTTTCAGATCATTGACGATGTGCTTGACATAGAAGGCGGGCGGGAGATCGGAAAAAGCAGAGGAGTAGATGTAAGAAAAAAGAAGGCAACATATCCAAGTTTAATCGGAGTTGAAAACGCAAAAAAAATGGCTGCTAAGCTAACGAATGAGGCTATCGATGCCTTAGAAGATTTTGGCAGTGAGGCAGTGGCACTCCGTGAAATAGCCCACTATTTGGGAGGGAGGACATATTAAGGGTAGAGAAAGAATTGATCTGTTACTGGTAAAAAGGGGATTGGTTCCCAGTAGGGCTCGGGCGCAATCCCTGCTGATGTCAGGCGTTGTATTCGTCGAAGGGACTAGGGTGGATAAAGCTGGAACACTTATCGCATCAGATTCTAAGATAATCATAAAGGAAGAGCCCCGAAGATTTGTGGGAAGAGGGGGTATAAAGCTGGAAGCGGCTTTGAATAGATTCAATATCAATGTTACCGGCAAAGTTGCGCTCGATATCGGGGCCTCCACCGGTGGATTTACAGACTGCCTTCTTCAATTTGGAGCAAGAAAGGTGTACGCTATCGACGTTGGATATGGTCAAATCGATTGGGGTCTTAGACAGGATAAAAGGGTTGTGGTCATGGAGAAAGTAAACGCTAGGTATTTAAAACCCGAAGACATAGGTGAGTTGGTTGATATTTCTACGATTGATGTATCCTTCATTTCACTCACATTGATAATCCCTAGGGTGAAGAATTTACTTAAACCAAATGGAATACTGATCGCCCTGATTAAACCACAATTCGAGGTTGGTAAGGGCGAGGTGGGAAAGAAGGGTGTAGTGAGGGATGAGTCTAAATATAGTATGGTAATAGAGAAGATTACTTCATTCTTAGAGGGGGAATACTTTGATATTATGGGAGTTATACCTTCACCTATCCTTGGTGCAGAAGGGAATAAAGAATTTCTTGTTGTGGGAGCTAAAAATTAAGTTAGCTCTTCGATCTAACCGGATAATTCCCTGACGGGACGGGGCCCAATTGTTCTGCTGTTATTGCGAAATTTTTTCTTCGATATAGGATAAAGTCCCAAATTGAGCGATCTTAAGCCTGAACGTCCTCCATAGATTAATTGACTCGAAATCAATCGGGACAAGAATGTCCCGACTATCCATAAGAAATACCGTCTTCAGTAACGATAGGCGGGGTTTTCCAACCCCGCATGGATAAGACAAAAGGAATGGAAACAAACCTGTCATCGCCTGAAATCATCTTTTTACATCCTTCCAATCTGAAAGAAATCTTTCAAGCCCGGCATCGGTTAACGGATGCTTGACTAGTTGCTTAAAAACCCTATAAGGCATGGTCGCAACATGTGCCCCTGCTTTTGCCGCTTCAACTACATGTACAGGATGCCTAATGCTCGCCACTAATACTTGGGTATTAAAGGCGTAATTTTTGTAAATGTCGACAATGTCTTTCACTACATTCATTCCAATTTCGGAGATGTCATCAAGCCTTCCAACAAACGGGCTGACATAGGTAGCGCCCGCTTTAGCGGCAAGTAACGCCTGTGAAGCAGAGAAGATAAGTGTGACATTAACTTTGATTCCCTCATCAGACACGATCTTTGTTGCCCTTATTCCGTCTTCTGTAAGAGGCATCTTTACTACAACATGGGGATGAATTCCGGCAAGTTCCCTAGCCTCATCGAGCATTCTCTCTATATCAGTGCTTATCACCTCTGCGCTTACAGGTCCCTTCACAATCTCGCATATTTCCTTTACTAATTCTTTAAATCCCTTCTGTTCACCTTCCTTGGACACTAGGGTAGGATTCGTTGTTACGCCATCCAGGACTCCAAAACTTGCGGCATCCCTTATTTCATCCAGGTTTGCGGTGTCTAGGAAGAATTTCATCGCTTAACCTCCTATTTCGTTACCCGAATATAACATAATTTATTTATCGAGTGAAGATGAATTTTTTGTGCTGATTAAACCCCTAAGAGGATTTGACAATCCGGTGAATATCTGAAAAATATCATTCTAAATGTATAGTATAAACTAACAAGTATGGCTAATAGAAAAAAATCGGCAATTAAAAGACATCGGCAGGATTTGAAAAGAAGGGCTAGGAATATGAATACCCGTTCAAAATTGAGAACCCTTGTCAGAAATATCAGCTCTGCTATCGATTCTAAAGACCTGCCCAAGTCCCGGGAGATGTTAAGGGTTACGATTTCCGAGTTTGATAAGGCTGCTTCAAAGGGTGTAATTCATAAAGGGACGGCATCAAGAAACATATCCAGGTTCTCAAAAAAGGTGTATGACCTTTCAAAATCATTACCTCAATCTTCTCCGACCTAACGATTATAATCGCTACCTGCACATTTCTAAAACTAATTTTGTAAGAATCTGATGACCTGGAGCATAGCTAGTCTTTAATTTTTTATCCACTTGGTAGAGACTTTTCATTATTTCCCTGATCTCCCCAAAGGTAAGGTTTTTTGCCTGTTCCTGTGCATAGTATAGGGCTCCGGATGAAATTTTAACTTCCTTAAGAATTTGATCCCTTGTGAATCTCTTTTCAATAAGTTCCTTTACTCTCCAGATAAGTCTAAATCGCCAGCTCAACATATTTAGTATTGATACGGGGTCCTCGCTCTTTGATTCAAGATCCAGCAATGCCCTTAGTGTATTTTTCTTGTCCTTTTTGGCAATTGCATTTAATAGTTGGAAGATATTTTCAAACTTGATTTTTTCTGTAATCCTTTCTACATCGATAGCGTCGATTTTCTTTTTTCCAGCAGCGTATAGTGATAGTTTTTCTATCTCTGTTTTGATATCTTGCAAATTTTCACCTAATAGTGACGTCAAATGCAGCACCGCCTCTTTCGTTATCTCGTGACCGTAATCCGCTGCGATTTCACTGATTGCTGAATGCAAGTTGTTCTTGTCAACTGTTGTGTCGACTATAAAAATATTCTCATTATTTGTATTCTCTATACTCTTAGTGTCATTAAATTGAAATACTAGACAAGTGAACGATGACGGTGATTGAAAGTACTTTTCAAACGGTTTTAATTCATTTGTAGGCAATTTCTCTGCATTTTTCAATAAGATAAGCCTCTTATTGCCAAACATCGGGTAGGTTTCTGCCAACGAGATAATATCATCTGCAGATGTTGTATCGCCGTGAAAAAGTGAGTAGTTCAGCTCGGGGTTCTTAATGAAGATGTGTTTTTTTAATCTATCAATGGCCTGTTCAATCAAAAATGCCTGTCCGCCAGTGAAAAAATAGACAGGTCTTACTACATTGTTATCGAGATCACTGTAAAGACTTTGCAGATTGATTCTATTTGATAACTTTTTTTTCATCTTGAAAACTGTAAGTAGTTTATGGATTAATTATATTTCATTAGCAACTCTTCGGCAATTCATCTAAGATTATAATTTTGCGGTATATAAAGGGTAACAATATGATACGACGCTACGTTGAATGGATATACCTCCATGATGTCGAGTACTCTTTTGGAATTGACCTGCAGGGTATATTACACAAAAGGGTGTCATGTCTACGCTCAGATACAACTGGATTTCTTTTGCTTGTTGAACATAGATCAGTTATTACGATTGGAAGATTCGGTAATAATAGTAATATCTTATATCCCGAAGAATATTTAAAAGAAAGGGGTATTGTTGTGCATAAGGCGTCCCGCGGGGGAGATGTCACTTTTCATGGACCGGGCCAGCTCGTTGGATACCCAATAATAAATCTGAGGGGTTTTAAGTTGGGGATTAAATCTTATGTAAATTTATTAGAGGAAACAATAATTGATGTGCTTAAAGATTTTGATATAGTGGCGGAGAGGAGGCATGGGTATCCGGGTGTCTGGATTGGCACAGAAAAGATCGCCTCTATAGGTATCCAGGTGAGTAAACGCATATCTATGCATGGGGTGGCATTGAATGTAAGCAATGATCTCGATAACTTTTCTCTGATAGTTCCCTGTGGCATTAGTGAGGGGGGTGTAACATCCGTAAAGAAATTGATTAATGGTACAATTCCGCTCGGGCAGGTCGCACATTGCTTTGCCAGGGAATTCGGGAAGAAATTCGATGCTCAAATCGAGGAAATCCCCGATTTGAACGGGTCGTCTATTCTAAGAGATGAAACTAGTACGAATATAATCGAAAAGTTCATGATTTAAGGTGGTTATATCTCAATTAAAGGGACGCTCCAAGCTTCGAAACCATACGAACGGGGACATGGGTTACACATATCTCCTCCCCCATTTGTGGACCACCCTAGCTTGGTACCCCCTTTATTGAAGCCGAAGGGGTGATTAAATTCAGTTAACATTTTTCGGAGGATTGTGGTATTGATGATTAATTATACAATATCAATGCGCTCAGGTTGAACGGAACGGAAACATACAGGAAGTGCCAGAGAAATAATGTATACTCCTCATCTTGATCGCGCCCTTTGGGACAAGATTCTGTGAACTTTTTACCTTCCACTAGGAGGAGCATATCAGTCTTACCCCTCCTAAGAGAACCGATCGCCCTGAGCTCAGTCGAAGGGCGCATTAAACCAGTAAATTATGCCAGAATTATTTTTGAAGGAATTCACCCTTCGAGAAGGGTGAACGGAGTCACTTGTAATTTTGTTTGACGACTGAAGGATCGGCTTCCCATCCCTCCTCGGATAGCTCAGGGAGTTCGCCGAGCGGGCGCAGCGCAATCTGTATGAACAAGGAACCTGTCTTTGGGTCCCCCCAATTCATTTCGGCCGAGACGAAAGGGAGGCGGTGGGTGAGTTATGGGTACTCTCTTTCGCAAATCTCTAGCTCGTTGAAAAAGTAACTTATTTCAAATAAAGCTGATTCAGAGGAGTCGGATCCGTGAACGATATTTTGTTCTATGTTAGATGCGTAATCGTTTCTAATCGTTCCCTTAGCGGCTTCATCGGGATTTGTAGCGCCCATAATTTCACGTAACTTATTTATTGCATTGTCACCTTCAACTACGGTAACTACACAAGGACCAGAGGACATGAAATTGGTCAGACTGGAGAAGAATGGTCTATCTTTATGTACGGCATAAAATCCTTCTGCTTGTTTTTTTGAGAGTTTTATCATCTTCAGTGCAATCAATCTAAGGTCAGCACTTTCAAACCTACTTAAGACCTCACCGATCAAATTTCTTCTGACTCCATCTGGTTTAACTATAGAGAGTGTTCTTTCCAATTTTACAGCCTCCAAGCTTTTATTTTCCGGTTAAGTTTTCTTCTAAGCCTTTGATTTGTCAAATTATTGTTAGAAAAGGCTAGCTTAACTAATATTAAAGATGATTAATTTCGTCGATTGATTTTTCAAACGTACTGTGCTGAGTATACTAGATTGAAATGCTCAAAATATTTATGGATGATGTTTATTTTGAAATATGCTTTATCGACGCAACATTCAGTAATTGCGCTAATTTATTAACTTTTATAAAACGTAAAAATATATTTTAAAAATCCGAGGTTTGAATTTATTATTGTAAGACGATATCAAGTCGTATCTATTTGAACCCTTTATTGAGATATTAAGTTCAAAATACCTTTCCGGTGGAATCTTCGATGCAAGGATTTAATTCTGACACGGATTACAGTCAAACAAACAGGCGTTGGTATGCCGTATATACTGTAGTTAGGCATGAAAAGGCTGCAGACAGCGCCCTTAAAGAAAAGCAAATAGAAACCTTTTTGCCCCTTGGAGAAGTTATAAGTCGATGGAAAGATAGAAAGAAAAGGGTTCTTTTACCACTTTTCCCCGGATATCTCTTTGTAAACACGACGTTAGACTATAAATTAAATATTCTCAATACTCCTGGGATAGTTAGGATTCTTGGTATATCTGGAACACCTGCTCCAATACCGGACGATCAGATTGAATCGATAAGGAAGCTCCTTGAGAGCAAGGCGCTATTCGATCCACACCCATATTTGAGTGAGGGGAAAAAGGTGATAGTCACGCACGGGCCTCTTCAGGGGATAGTTGGAAGAATTATAGAGAGGAGAGGGTTAAGTAAGCTTATACTCTCAGTTGATCTCATTAAGAGAGCTGTTTCAGTAGAGGTGGATATCGAAATCGTTGAGCTCATAGAGCCTTAACCTACTTAAAACATTCAAAAGTTTATGTTTATGATGATAATGGAATAGGTCTGTATGGAATCCTTAGTTGATATGTTTCTAATTACTTAAATTATTCCAATCATCTCAAATTTCCGTATGATGAAAGCAAGTTGCGGTTACTATCTTAGGCATATAAAGAGTGCAACCGCGATATAAGTGTCCGATTTTTGCTTAGAATGGCTTCGATTATCCAATCATCATACTTATAAAGATCTTCCGTTTCGTCTTAATAAAATGATCAAGCTTATAAGCCGAACAAATATAAATAATTTTAGTAAGTTAAGAACATAACACCACTTTGGTTGCGAAAGATCTGGTTATCAATGACCCCTATGAAAATAATGCTTGACATTGACTTTCGATATATACTATCATTGTATTCATAATGGCTTATGAAACGCTTCCAAAGGATAAATATTATCTAAATGTCGGAAATAAAAACGCGAAGTTTATTGCAAGATACTCAATTTACACAGATAGCGAATGAAATTGCCCTAAAAGCAAAAGATGCCTCTAATTGTTTAGCCAAAGTAACTTCTCGTTCCAAGGATGAAGCCCTGTTAGCTATGTCCAGGCTGGTGTCTTGTGAAGCGAGTTTTATAATCGAAGAGAATAATAAAGACTTAGAAGATGCTAAAAATGAGGGTCTGTCTTCCGCTTTCATTGACAGACTTACAATTAATCCCGCCCGAATAAAGGCCATGTCAGATGGCTTGAAAGAGGTCGCCGCCCTTCGTGACCCAGTTGGTGAGGTTCTGAGAATGTGGAAAAGACCAAATGGGTTAATCGTTGGAAAGATGCGAATACCTATCGGTGTGATCGGAATAATATATGAATCTAGGCCTAACGTAACTGCGGATGCTGCGGGTTTATGTATAAAGGCCGGCAACGCTGTGATTCTAAGGGGAGGTTCAGAATCAATAAGATCTAATGTCGCCATCGGGAAATTGCTGAGGAAAGCCCTTAATAAGGCTGATCTTCCTGAAGATTCGCTACAGATAGTTTCTGTTGCTGATAGGTCTTTTGTTGTAGAGATGCTGAAACTTGAGGATCTTATTGACCTTATTATACCTAGAGGAGGGGAGGGGCTGATAAGGTTTGTCACCGAGAACTCAAGGATACCGGTATTGAAGCACTATAAGGGGGTATGCCATATTTTTGTCGATGAATACGCTGATCTGGAAATGGCTGAGAATGTTTGTATCAACGCAAAGGTTCAAAGGCCAGGCGTATGCAATGCTGTGGAGACTTTACTTGTCCATGAAGGTATAGCAGAGGAATTTCTTCCGATACTCATCAAAAGATTTGAGACAGAGAGGGTTGAAATTCGTGGTTGTAACAGAACTAAACAGATTGTTCCGCATGTCAAAGATGCGATGGAAGGAGATTGGTTTAATGAATACCTGGATCTAATAATAAATGTTAAGGTTGTTCTTAACATGGGGGAAGCAATATCGCATATCGAGAAATATGGATCGAACCATACGGAGGCAATTATCACTAAAAGTTATCATAATGCTCAGTACTTTTTGAATAGTGTGAATTCATCAACCGTTCTGGTTAATGCATCTACTAGGTTTAGTGATGGATTTGAACTTGGGTTGGGCGCAGAGATTGGCATCAGTACTTCGAAACTCCATGCCTATGGCCCTATGGGGTTGGAAGAGCTTACCATCACAAAATACATAATTTATGGGGATGGACAAACGCGAAATTAAATTAATACAAGGAGGACATTGAGTGAGACGAAGAAGACTAAAAACAAATCCGCGCAATCATATTTCAATACAGGTTCATAAAGGAGTAAAATCAATCTCTAAGAATACAAATAAAGGGTTCAAGATCAAGAAAAATTCTCATAATGATTACCCATTAGAGGAAATCGACGTCTTAAAGGAGGACTTTTTTATTCCTTTAGATATAGATGACACCATTATGTCTGAATTAGATGATGCAGAGTTTGATCTTCAGTTAGAAAGCTCAAAGGATGGTGTAACTGGAAAAAAGAAAAAGGAGTGGACACCTGACGACGAGTTTAGACTGCTTCAAGTATATTTCAAGGAAATGGGAACTGAGCCGCT
>Ga0214472_10001635_pt1 | contig 24845 bp, 24 predicted proteins | sample RVTome_6_FD_207662 | JGI IMG/M metagenome (GOLD analysis project Ga0214472, IMG submission 207662) | Soil microbial communities from uranium-contaminated site in the Upper Colorado River Basin, Wyoming, United States - RVT140D175 | ecosystem: Environmental > Terrestrial > Soil > Contaminated >...
GTCACATACACGCTCGTCTGGACCGTCGCGATCGCGAACATTCTGGGCGCGGGCATCTGCTTCGCGTTTGCGAATCAGCTCGCGAACATCGCTCGAGTTCGCATCGGGATACTCGCGCCCGTCGTTCTCTCCGTGACTTTCATCGGCGCGTTCCAGGGCAGCCGCCAATGGGGCGACATCGTCGTGCTGCTCTGCTTCGGCATGCTCGGCTGGATCATGAAGCGGGTCCACTGGCCGCGCCCGCCGTTGTTGCTCGGATTCGTGCTCGGCGGCTTAATCGAGCGCTACATGTTCATCTCCTTGCAGCGCTATGAGACGGATTGGCTGTTTCGCCCGATCGTGGTCGGCGTATTTGCGATCACGCTGTTCGGCATTGCCAGACCGTTGCTGACCGGCGTCTTGCGCCGCGGCAAGCGCGAATCGACTTTGGAGCTCCGCTTTCGAGCCGGCAGCATCGATCGCGATTTCTGGTTCACGGCCGCGGTCGGGGCGTTCTTCCTCGCCTGTATCGTGATGTCCTCGGAATGGGGCTTCGGCGCACGGCTCATACCCGAGGTCGTGGGCTCCGCCGGAATCCTGTTTGTCGGCGCGCAGCTGTTCGCGACGACGTGCATGCGACTTCGTCCGGCGTCGCCGGCAGCGGGCAGCGGCCGAGAAAGCTCGCCCGCCATGGATCTGGAAGCCGATTTCTCCGGCATTCCGGTGCAAGCGCTGCGGCGGCGTGTACTGGCGTATTTCGCTTGGTGCTTGTTCGTCGTCGTCGCCGCGACGGTCGTCGGCCTGCTTCCGGCGCTGCTGGTATTTCTGGTCGGCTACATGCGCACCGAAGGGCGGGAGACGTGGCCCACGGCGCTTGCCGTGGGCGCGCTGACCTGGACGGCGTGGTACCTGCTGTTTCATTACGCGCTCAACGTTCCCTGGCCGGCGGCTCTGGTCGGTGACTGGTTTCCCGTTCTTCGAAGTATGCCGCCGACCAATTTGCTCTAGCTCGGGTAGGTAATTTCCACAGCTAGGGCCGAGCATGCACGCATGGCATGGCGTCGCGTCATGAGCCGAGGAATAATCGTTGCTTGACGAGGTTGAGCCCTAAATTCTAAGGAGCGGAGCATGGGAAAGGACGGCGGTGCCGCGGGCGTTCGCGAGACGGTTGGAATATTTTTCGACGTCGATCACCTGAAAGCGGCGATTGACGAGCTGGTCGACGAGGGTTTCTCCCGGTCCGAGATCGGTCTCCTTGCCGGAGAGCACACCGTTCAGCGGGCGTTGGGAGACTTCTACGTCCGTACGAACGAGTTTGCGTCTTCCGCGAAAGCGCCCTGCACCGCCTTCGTTGCCAACGAATCCGTCGACGACACCCTCCACGCTTTGCTCGGGGGCCTTTTCTTTTATGGCGTCACGACCGCGGCGGGCGCCGCCGTCGCATCCGCGGCCGTGCTCGGCGGCGCGGCGCTTGCCGCCGTCAGCGGAGTCGCGGCAGTCGGCGCTGCCGGAGCCGCCATGGGCTTGATCATTCACAAGAGTGACGCCAATTATCTGGAGGAACAGGTGGACGAAGGGCATCTGCTGCTTTTCGTCCGCACCAACGACGTGGAGCGCGAGCAGGAGGCAATCGCAATACTCTCGCGGCACGGGGCATACGACGCCAAGGTCTATAGCGTTGCCGCCTGCCGCTGAGGCGGGTGAAATCTTGCATTCAGCGAACCGCGTTCATGGGCGGCTTCAGCTAGGTGCTTTTGCCGCCCCGATCGATTTCTCCTGCTCGAGCTTGCGTTTGAGCTCCGCGGCATCCTCATGCGACAGCTTGAGCTTGACCTTGCCTTGGTCCGTGTCGAAGTGCAGCCAAATGCCGATATCCATGCCTACCGGCCCCTCGACGCTCCCGACGGCTGTGACGTGATAGTAAGCTTGCTTGTTCTTGTCGGTCATGCTTTCCTCCGTTCAATCCCTGGCTTCATCGCCATATAACCGTCGACACGAATTATCGCCTTGCGGCGATCGTTTTGAATCGGTGGTCCAGGCCACGATCCTTCGGCAAATACCTACGCCGGCCTACTCCGAGGCTCGTTTCGCAGCCTGCCAGAGCGACTCGAGCTCGTCGAGGCTGAAGGCCGTCCAACCGCGGCCGCTTTCGCGCACGCTCCGCTCGATCCGCTCGAAGCGATCCTGAAAACGCCCGTTCACGGCCCGCAGGCAGGACTCCGGATCGAGGTCGAGATGCCGGCAGGCATTCGCGATCGAAAACAGCAGATCCCCCATCTCGGCTGCGGTTGCCCGCGGGTCTCCCGCCGCAACCGCATCGTCGAGCTCCTCGAGCTCCTCGGCCAGCTTGGCGCGCACACCCGTGTAGTCGGGCCAGTCGAACCCGACACGCGCCGCGCGCTTGCCGAGCTTCACGGCACGGCTAAGCGCCGGCAGATTAACCGGGACGTCCGCGAGCACACCGCTGGTTTCATCCGCATCTCTCTCCGCCTGCTTGATCGCTTCCCACGAAGCCGACTGCGCCCTGGCGTCGGCGACCGGCGCGCCGCCGAAGACGTGCGGATGTCGCCGAAGCATCTTGGCACATATCGCCCCGGCGACGTCGTCGAAGTTGAAATGGCCGGCGTCCTCCGCAATGCGGGCGTGAAAAACGACTTGCAGCAGCAAGTCTCCGAGCTCGTCCTCGAGCGCGGCGATATCGTTCGCTGCAATCGCTTCGGCGACCTCGTACGCTTCCTCTATCGTGTACGGCGCGATGCTCTCGAAGGTCTGCTCGAGGTCCCAGGGACAGCCGCCTTGCGGCGCACGCAGTCGCGCCATTATTTCAAGTAATTTATAGATGTTGTCCTTATCCATCTGTATTTTAAGTGGAAAGAATGTCCTTTAACCCGACGAGTATGGCCGCGGTCGCACCCCAGATACGCCGCCCGTCGTAGTGGAACTCGTAGATCCGAAACGTCGTGCCGTTACGCTGGCGGAGACTGAAGCCCAGGTTCGCGTCGTCGAGCAGATATTCCAGCGGCACCTCGAACACCGCTTCGACCTCGGTGACGTCCGGCGTCGCCTCGAAGCCCGGGTCCACGAAACCGACCACCGGAGTGACGAGAAAGCCGGTCACCGTCATATGGCGATCGAGGCAGCCGACGATCGACACGGCCTCCGGCTTCAGGCCGATCTCCTCGTGCGCCTCCCGCAACGCAGCGGTGATCGGGCTGCCGTCGTCTTGCTCGATGCGCCCGCCCGGAAAGCTGACTTGACCGGGATGTGCCGTCAGGTGACCCGCACGCTGCGTCAGCAGCACCGTGAGCCCCCCCGGCCGCTCGATGAGCCCGACGAGAACGGCCGACGGGCATCCGCCACTCCGAAGCAGCGCCTCGAGCTCGCTCGATACCGGTCCCGCCGCATCCGCCAGCGTCCGCGCCCGCGGATCCGTTGCGGGCGTTCTGGCCGTGAGCCGCGCTTGGATGATCCGCCGCACCATCGATGCCGCGCCTGCTACCCCTTGATCCCGCCTTTGGTCAGCTCCGCGGGATCGAGCAGCGATTCGAGCTCCTTCTCGCCGAGGCCGGTCTCCCTGGCCGCGACGTCGCGGATGGCTGCGCCTTCCTTGTAAGCCTGCTTGGCGATCGCCGCGCCCTTTTCGTAACCGATGACGGGATTCAAAGCGGTGACGAGGATCGGGTTTCTATCCAAGGCTTCCTGCAAGCGCGCCTCGTTCACGCTGAACCCCTCGATGGCCGCATCCGCCAGCACGCGCGAGGCGCGGCCGAGCAGCTCGAGGCTCTGCAGCAGGTTGTAGGCGATCACCGGTAACATCACGTTCAGCTGGAAGTTGCCCGATTGGCCGGCGACGGTAATCGCCGCATCGTTGCCGATCACCTGGGCGGCTACCATGCTCACGGCTTCGGGAATCACGGGATTGACTTTGCCGGGCATGATGCTGCTGCCGGGCTGCAGCGCCGGCAAGGCAATCTCGCCGAGACCGGCCAGCGGTCCGCTGTTCATCCAGCGCAGGTCGTTGGCGATCTTCATGAGGCTCACGGCCGTCGTCTTGAGCTGGCCCGAAAGCTCGACCGCCGTGTCCTGGCTGCTGAGCGCCTCGAAATAGCTGTCGGCCGGCTTGAACGCGATGCCGGTCTTCGCCGCAAGTTGCGCGGCGACGCGAACGCCGAACTCGGGATGCGCATTGATCCCCGTGCCGACGGCGGTGCCGCCTTGGGCAAGGCCGCTGAGCCGCGGAAGCGTGCCGGCGATGCGCTGATAGTCGGCGCGTATCTGTGCGTGCCATCCGCCGAGCTCTTGATCGAAGCGCACGGGCATCGCGTCCATGAGGTGTGTCCGCCCTGTCTTCACGACGGCGGAAAGCTGCCGCGCCTTGCGTTGGATGACGCCTGCGAGGTGATCCAACGCCGGCAGCAGGCGTTCGCTGACCGTCAACGCCGCGCTGACGTGAATCGCCGACGGAATGACGTCGTTGCTGCTTTGCCCCATGTTGACGTGGTCGTTGGGGTGCACGGCGCCTCCGAGGGAATCGCTCGCGAGCTTGGCGATGACTTCGTTGGCATTCATGTTGGAGCTCGTGCCGGAGCCCGTCTGAAAGACATCGACCGGAAAGTCGTCGTCATAGCCGCCGCCGGCCACGGCCAGCGCGGCGTCCTGCACGGCCTCCGCAATCTCTTTTGGCAACAGACCGAGCTCGCGGTTGACGGCCGCCGCAGCCCATTTGATCAAGCCGAGCGCGCGTATGAATTCGCGCGGCATCCTGAATCCGCTGATCGGGAAGTTGTTCACGGCCCGCTGCGTCTGCGCCCCCCAGTTCGCGGCGGCGGGAACCTTCAGCTCACCCATGCTGTCGCGCTCGATTCGATATTCCCCTGTCATGCCCTCTCCTCACACTGCATCGACGCCGCCGGCGGCCCGTTTCCTCCCTCCGCAGCAGCTCGACGAAACAGTGTATGATGCGCACTCCTCTGTTGCATGTATAGGGATGCCGAGCGTCTTCGTGGACCCCGCCTCGCTCACAGCCTTGTCGCCACTGGACGGACGGTACGCTGCTAAAACAACCGCTCTGAGGGAGTTCGTATCCGAGTACGCGCTCATTCGTTATCGAACGCGTGTAGAGATTCGCTGGCTGCAATTTCTCGCCGACGAGACAGGCATCGATGAGCTGCCGCCGCTGGATCGGCCCGTCAATGACGTCCTCAATCGTCTCGTCGACGGGTTCAGCATCGACGACGCCCAGCAGATCAAGGCATTCGAAGCGAAAACGAACCATGACGTCAAAGCCGTCGAGTATTTCCTCCGAGAGAAGCTGGACGGGGTGTCCGGCCCCACACAGCATCTGATCACCTTTCTGCATTTCGCTTGCACGTCGGAGGACATCAACAATCTTTCCTATGGCCTGATGCTCAGGGATGCGCGCCACAGGGTGCTGTTGCCGCGCATCAAGACCGTCATCTCGATGCTGCGCAAGCTCAGTCACGACATGGCTGATCTATCGATGCTTTCCCGCACGCATGGCCAGGCGGCCACTCCCACGACGCTCGGCAAAGAGCTGGCGAATTTCGTATACCGTCTCGAAACTCAAGCACGCACTTTCACGGACGTCGCTATTCTGGGGAAGTTCAACGGTGCCGTCGGAAACTTCAACGCTCACGTCGTGGCCTATCCGAGCGTGAATTGGCGCGACGTCAGCGAGCGTTTCGTTCGCTCGCTGGGCCTGGAGCCGACCGTATATACGACTCAGATCGAGCCGCACGATTGGATTGCCGAGTATGCGCACGCCTTGAGCCGCCTGAATACCGTGCTCATGGATTTATGCCGCGATCTCTGGAGCTACATCAGCCTCGGATATTTTCGGCCACGCGCCGTTGCCGGCGAGGTCGGCTCGTCAACGATGCCGCATAAGGTGAACCCGATCGAGTTCGAGAACGCGGAGGGCAACCTGGGCGTCAGCAATGCGTTGTTGCGATTCTTCGCGGAAAAATTGCCGTTGTCGCGGTGGCAGCGGGATCTGAGCGACTCGACGGTGCTCAGAAACGTAGGCGTCGCCTTGGGACATTGCCTGCTTGCGCTGGACTCGAGCCAGCGTGGTCTGGATAAGCTCGAGGCGGATCCCAAGCGAATCGCGAGCGATCTCGAGGCAAACTTCGAGGTGCTCGCAGAAGCCGTGCAAACGGTCATGCGCCGTTGCGGTGTGCCCGACGCCTACGAGCAGCTCAAGGCCCTCACGCGCGGCAACAGCATCAGCGGCGAGGACTTGAAACGATTCATCGCAACTCTCGATGTTCCCGAATCCGAGCGTAAACGTCTGGCGGCCCTGACCCCGGCCCAATACATCGGCCTCGCGGCCGATCTCGCCCGCGAAATCTAGCGCCTATCCCGGCAACGCCGGCGACCGCGGGGGCGCGAAACGTGACCTGTTACACAGCACGGTTTCGAGGCTTACGTAAAATCAACGGCAAAGGGACCGGCGAAACAGGCCGGCCGACCACAAATCGCCAAGGGTAGTCGTCAACGCCTCGGTACATCGAGCTGGGGCCCGAGCATACGGGATGGTACAGGTAAGGACTCAAGCAGCTCGCCAGATCCTTTCGACTCAGGACGAAGTTCGTACTGCGATCGCTGAAATGATCAGCCGCGCGGATCGCGGTTTGGCGATCTTGACCCAAGATCTCGAGCCGGCGATCTATGACAACGATCTGTTTCTCGAGACCTTGAAAAAGTTCATTCTGGCGCGCAGCTTCGCTCGGGTTCGCGTGCTGATCGTGCAACCGGAGCGAGCAATGAAGCTCGGCAACCGTTTCGTCACGATGGGCCGGCGCCTGAACAGCTATATCGAGTTTCGCCACGTCAAACCTGAATTTCGCGAAGTGACCGAGGCTTATTGCATCGCCGACGACCATTCGATCATCTACCGTGCCGACGCAACGCGCTGGGATGGTATGCTGGCGAACGATGAAAGGGCCATCGCGAGAACCTATCTGGAGCGTTTCGATGCGCTCTGGCACGCCTGCGAGGTCGAACCGGAGCTTCGCCAACTGCACCTCTAGGCGAGAGCCGTCATGAGCGAGCTCCGACCTGACGCGCCGCCTTCCGCGCATAGCATCGACATCACCGTCGCCGCCTTGATCGAGAAAGCAGGGCGATTCCTGCTCGTGGAGGAATACGCCGGAGGGCGCGCCGTATTCAATCAACCGGCCGGACACCTGGAGCCGGGCGAGACGCTGACCGAAGCCGTCATACGCGAAACGCTCGAGGAGACGGGCCATCGGTTCGAACCCGAGGCCGTGCTGGGCCTCTATCAGTGGTACAGCAAGACAGACGACGTCAGCTTCGTTCGCGTCGCCTTTCGCGGGACGGCGGAGCCGCCGCCCGATCGACCGCAGCTCGACGACGTGATCATCGCCACGCACTGGCTCAACCGGGACCAGATCCTGGCTCGCGGCAACCGGCTGCGCAGTCCGATGGTGCTGCGCTGTATCGACGATTACCATGCCGGCATCAGCTTTCCGTTGAGCTGCCTGGCCGAGCTCGGCCTCGAGGAACGCTCGCGCCTCGCGAGCCGTTGAGGCGGCACCTGGACCGGCCGGCCCGTTCCACGGCCGTGAAGCGCGCCGCTGCTTTGTTACTATCGGCGCATGCCTGAGCGACACAAGATCATCGTAGCCCTGTCCGGCGGCGTGGACTCGGCCGTGGCCGCCATGCTGTTGCGCGACGCCGGCCATGACGTCGAGTGCCTGCACATGAGCAACTGGGACGACGGCTACTGCGAAGCCGCGCGCGACTACCAGGACGCGCGCAAGGCCGCGCAGCGGCTTGGCCTGCCGCTGCACCGCGTGAACTTTGCGGATGAATACCGCAAGCAGGTGTTCGAGCGCTTTCTCGAGGAGCATCGCGCCGGCCGCACGCCCAACCCGGACGTGCTGTGCAACCGCGAGATCAAGTTCGGCGCCATGCGCCGCTACGCGCGGCGGCTCGGCGCCGACCGGCTGGCGACAGGCCACTATGCGCGGCTTCGAGACGTCCCGGGCACCCGGGAACTGCTCAAGGGCACCGACGACACCAAGGACCAGAGCTACTTCCTGCACGCGGTCTCAGCCTCGGATTTCGCCGGCGTGCTGTTTCCGCTCGGCGAGCTCAAAAAAACGGCCGTGCGCTCGCTCGCTCGCGCAGCGAACCTGCCGGTTGCCGAGAAAAAGGACAGCACCGGCATCTGTTTCATCGGCGAACGCCCCTTCGATGCCTTTCTGAGGGAGTACCTGCCGACGCAGCGCGGCCCCATCAAGGAACCCGGCGGCCGCGTCGTCGGCGAGCACGACGGGCTCGCGTTCTACACACTCGGTCAGCGGCACGGGCTCAAGATCGGCGGGCTGCGCGGTCACGCGCCCGGCGCCTGGTACGTCGCCGCGAAAGACCCGGGCAGCAACACCTTGATCGCAGTCCAAGGCGCGAATCATCCGCTGCTGTATCAATCCGGATTGATGGCCGATGGCGTCTGCTGGATCAACGCGCCGCCGCCGGGCTGGGCGCACGGCAAGCCTCTGTCTTGCGCAGCGAAGACGCGCTATCGCCAGGCGGACGTGCCTTGCACTGTTTGGCGCACGGCGGGGGACGAGCTCACGGTGCAGTTCGAAGGCCCCGAGCGCGCGATCACGCCCGGGCAGTCGGTGGTCTTTTATCACGGCGACCGTTGCCTCGGCGGCGCGACCATTCGCGAAACGCGAGCGCCCGAAGCGGCTCTGGAGGCGGCCGGTTCGACGGCTGAAGCGGCCGTTTGGTGAGCTTGTTATAATCCGCGCCCCCAGCACTGCCTTGCTTAGAGAGTTTCAAGAGGTTCCCGGATGAGCAATAGCTTCGGCGCACGCCAATCGATGACGGTCGGCGACGCAACCTACGATATTTTTCGCCTCGATGCCGTCGGCGACAGCGTCAAGCGACTCCCCTACTCCCTGAAGATATTGCTCGAGAACCTGTTGCGGCACGAGGACGGCGAGAACATCACGGCGGACGACATTCGCGCGTTAGCCGCCTGGGACCCCGACGAGCAGCCGGACAGGGAAATCGCCTTCACGCCGGCCCGCGTGATCCTCCAGGACTTCACCGGCGTGCCCGCCATCGTCGATCTCGCGGCAATGCGCGACGCGATGGTGAAGCTCGGCGGCGAAGCCTCCGCCATCAATCCGCTGTCGCCGGCGGAGCTCGTGATCGACCATTCGGTGCAGGTCGACGAGTTCGGCACGCCCGGCGCGCTGGCCTCCAACAACGCCATCGAGTTCCAACGCAATCAAGAGCGTTACGCCTTCTTGCGCTGGGGGCAGAACGCCTTCGACAACTTCAAGGTAGTGCCGCCCAACACAGGTATCGTGCACCAGGTGAATCTCGAGCATCTCGGACGGGTCGTATTCGACGTCGAGAAGAACGGCAGGCGCCTGGCCTACCCGGATACGCTGGTCGGCACCGACTCGCACACGACCATGATCAACGGTCTAGGCATACTCGGTTGGGGCGTCGGCGGCATCGAAGCCGAAGCCGCGATGCTGGGGCAACCGATCACAATGCTGATACCTCAAGTCATCGGCTTCGAGCTCCACGGCCGGCTGGCCGAGGGCGCGACGGCCACCGACCTCGTGCTGACGATCACGCAAATGCTTCGGGCCCGCGGCGTCGTCGGCAAGTTCGTCGAGTTCTTTGGCGACGGCCTCGCGCAACTGCCCCTGGCTGATCGCGCGACGATCGGCAATATGTCCCCCGAATTCGGCAGCACCTGTGCCGTCTTCCCGATCGACGACGAGACGCTGCGTTACCTGGAGCTCTCCGGACGCTCGCCGCAACAGATCCGCCTCGTCGAGGCCTATGCCAAGGAACAGGGGCTCTGGCGCACCCAGGTCAACGCAAAATACAGCGATACGCTCAGCCTCGACCTCGGCACGGTTGAGCCCAGCCTCGCGGGCCCCAAACGACCGCAGGACCGTATCCCCTTGCGCAGCGCCGCAAAGACCTTCAAGGAGCTCATGGCGGGCGTTTTCAAAGAGCGCGGCGAATCGAGCCCGCGCAGCGTGCCCGTGACCCGCAAGGGGCAGACGTTCGACCTGGTCGACGGCGCCGTGCTCATCGCTGCGATCACTAGCTGCACCAATACCTCGAATCCCGCCGTGATGGTCGGCGCGGGCATCCTGGCGCGCAACGCGCTCCAGCGAGGCCTCAAGGCCAAGCCCTGGGTCAAAACGTCGCTCGCCCCTGGCTCCAAGGTCGTTACGGACTATCTGCAGAAGGCGGAGCTGCTCGACGATCTCGAAGGGCTCGGCTTCAACATCGTCGGATACGGTTGCACGACCTGCATAGGCAACTCGGGCCCGCTGCCGGCCGAGATCGGAGCGGCCGTGCAGGGCAAGGACCTCATCGGATGCTGCGTCGTTTCGGGCAACAGAAATTTCGAGGGCCGTATCCACCCGCTCGTGCGTATGAACTTCCTCGCCTCACCGCCGCTCGTAGTCGCCTACGCGCTGGCCGGCAGCATGGACGTCGATCTCTATGGCGATCCTCTGGGCGAAGACCGCGACGGCAAGCCCGTCTTCCTGCGGGATATCTGGCCGAGCGCCAAGGAGATTCACGACCTCATCGCCGCGAACGTCAATGCGCAGATGTTCCGGAGAAACTATGGCAGCGTCTTCCAGGGCGATTCGAACTGGAGCGGCCTGAAGGTACTCTCCGGCAAGACCTACGCCTGGGACGATGACTCGACCTACGTCAAGAACCCGCCGTATTTCGACGGCATGACGCTGAAGCCCGAGGCGATTTCGGACATCAGCGGCGCGCGCGTGCTCGCATTCCTGGGCGACTCGGTAACGACGGACCACATCTCACCGGCCGGCTCGATCGCCGCCGCGAGTCCCGCGGCCGACTATCTGCGCGCGCAAGGCGTCACTCTGGCGGACTTCAACTCTTACGGCTCGCGGCGGGGCAATCACGAAGTCATGATGCGCGGCACGTTCGCCAACATTCGCCTGCGCAATCGGCTCGCCGACGGCAAGGAAGGGGGCTGGACCAAGCACATTCCGAGCGGCGAGGTCATGAGCATTTTCGATGCGTCGGAGCGCTACAAGGCCGACGGCACCCCGCTGCTCGTGATCGCCGGCAAGGAATACGGGTCGGGATCCTCGCGGGACTGGGCCGCGAAAGGCACTAAGCTGCTCGGCGTGGACGCCGTGCTCGTCGAGAGTTACGAGCGGATTCATCGCTCGAACCTGATCGGCATGGGCGTGCTGCCGCTGCAGTTCGCCGACGGCCAGAACGCCGAGTCGCTGCGACTCGACGGCAGCGAAGTCTACGATATCGAGGGCGTCGATCAAGGCCGCGCTCGCACCGTGACGGTGACCGCCACGAAGGGCAGCGGCGAGAAGATCTGCTTCGAAGCACGAGTGCGCATCGACACGCCGAAGGAGCGCGAATACTTCCAGCACGGTGGTATCCTCCAGTACGTGCTGCGCCAGCTCGCCGCGGCTGCTTGACCTCAACGGAGAATGCCATGTTCAGACGCAGCTTCCTCAAAGCCTCGATGCTCGCCGGCGGTGCCGTGTTAGCTGCCGGAGCTGCCGGCGGATCGCAAGCGCAGCAAGCCGCGCCGCGCCGCACGACCCGCAGACCGATCCAGATTCTCATGGGCGGCTACGGGCCCGAGACCACGGGCTTCAGCCTGGCCTTGAAGCGCATCGGTGATCGCCTGGAGGCAAGATTCGGGGAAGAGATAGACGTCAAATACGTCTACAACATCATGGATCTGGGCTATCAAGGCCAGGATATCCTGTGGCTGGTCGAGAACGGCGTCCTCACGCTCGGCTATCAGTCCAGTAGCTACATGACGGATCGCGTGCCGGAGCTGGGCCTGGCGGACTTGCCATTCCTGTTCTCCGACACCGCGACCGCGCGCGCCGCGATGGACGGGCGCTTCGGCGAGCTGTTGACGCAGGCGATCGAGGCCAACATGAACTATCGGATTCTCGGTTACTTCGAGAACGGCTTCCGGCACATCTCCAATCGCGTCAGGCCGATTCACTCACCCCGGGATCTCGAAGGGCTGAAGATTCGCGTGCTGCCGAGCCAGATTCAGAAACGCACCTTCGAGTTGCTCGGCGCGCAGGCCGAGATCATGGATCTGTCCGAGGCCATCGCGCGGATCACTGCCGGCACGCTGGATGCACAGGAGAATCCGTTCGCGAACACCGTTACCTACGGTGTTCACAAGTATCATCACTTCCATTCAATGACCAACCATTTCTATCTCTCTCGGCCGATCTTTCTGCATCGTCAGTCCTTCGATGCCTGGCCTGCGGAGCTGCAAGCCGAAATGCGCGCGGCCGCCGAGGACGCCGTCGCGTTTCAGCGCGAGCTGCACGTGGAAGAGGAAGAAGAAGCGGCGGCCGCGATCCGCGAGGCCGGCGGCGAGATCATCGAGCTCACAGCGGCCGAGGTCGCGGAGTTCGTCGCGGCGGTCGAGCCGCTCAACGTCGAGGCAAGAACGCGCTACAGTCGCGAGCTGCTCGCTCTCGTCGGCCGCTAGCCGGCAGGCTCCGCACGGCCCGGCCGCACCGGCCCTCAGGGTACGGAGCAGCCGTTGGGCGACAGCCGATATCGAATCCTGTTGCCTTCCTCGTCGAGAAATCGCAGCGACTGCTGAAACTGGCCCGCAGGCGGCGAGGTCGGTGCGACCGTGGCTTCGAGCACGTAGAGCCGGCGCGAGTTGCCGTTGAAGTAGATGCCCGCATAAGTTCGCGACCGGTCCGGGTTCGTGATCTGCAGCTGATGGCCTTCCACCAGATCGATGTGCGACCAGGCGTCATAGGTGACCTCACCGCCGCGTTGGCGAAACTCTCGCGCCGCGCGCGCGATAGAGGCTCGCTGGTCGTTGATCCAGACGTTTGCCCCTCTCGCGGCCTCGAGCTTTTCCATCGCGCCGTGTATTCGCTCGGATTCCGTGAAATCGACGACCGTGACCTGGAACAGATCCGCGCCTTGCCGCGCGATATAGCGCTTCGCCGGAAAGATCGCATGAAACTCCGACTCGTAGTCGAAGCTTTCGATCTCCGGCTCGGCGGGAAAATTCACGCCGAAACGATCGTCGATGTTGACGTACTCGAACCAGCTTTGCGCAACGGACTGTTGCGCCGCCAATATGCTCAAGCCGAGCACGGCCAGGCACATTCTCCTCACGGCTGCACCCCCTCGTCTTGGTGTTTCCCGAATTCTACTCCTCGCGGGAGCCCCCGGTCGCCTCAAACGACTGGCCGGGCTGTTAGAATCGGGCACGTGATCGACGACTTGGCAAAACACAGAATCGAACGCGACTCCGAAGACCTCGAGCGCTTCGAGGCTCAGTTGCTCGAATCCGCGGCGCATCTCAAGCTTTATCGCCAGGCACACGGGCGAGATCCGGAGTCCATGGATGCGCTGAAGGTCTGGGCGCTCGCGGAGCTCAGGCAGACGATCGATCCCTACGAGGTGCTGAGCCGCGAGGAAATCGCGCAGCTCTGGGAAGACGCCGAATACTGAGACTTGCACCGGCTCTCATGCGAGAGCCCGCTGCCCGAGCGCCGCGCCGGTGACCCGGGGCGCCTAGCGCGGCAGCGCCCAGGCGGGAATCCTAGGCCGCGATGCGGCGAGCCTTGCGTCCAGCTCGCGGTGGTCGGGCTCAAAACGCGCCACCTGTCGCCAATACGCAGCCGAGTGATTCAGCTGCCGCAAGTGGCAGAGCTCGTGAACCAGCAGGTAGCGCACCAGGCTCGGGTCCAGGAACAGCAAGGCTGCATTGAGGCTGATCGTCCCGCGCGCGGAGCAGCTGCCCCAGCGCGTGCGCTGAGTTCGAATCTGCACGGCCCGCGGCGCGGCGCCGACACGTTCCGCCTCGAGCCGTAACCAGGGCATCAGATGTCGTTTGCCCTGCCGCAGCAGCCAGCGGCGCATGAGATCGTGTCCGTGCTCCGGATCGCGGACGGACAGCGCCAGACGCAAACATCCCGGTTGCTCCTCCAAGCGGCTCTTCGGCCCGTCCACGATCTCGCAGCGGACATCCCAACGGCCGGCGACCGCATCGAGCTCGACACGGCCGGGCAGCAACGGGCTCGCCTCGGGAGACCGCTCGCGCGTCCGGCGGCGCACGATCCCGAGCCAGCGATGGATCATGTCGACGTGAACCGAGCTATTCCTCGGCGGCGCTCGGCGGCCCGGTCGGCCAGTCCGTGAACGGAAACGGTTGCCGCTCGGTGTTGAAGGTCAGGTAGCTCACGATCTGGTACGTGTAGATCGCGAGGCTCAGGCCGAACCTGCTGAGGCGCTCGTTCGGCTTTCCCGTGAACAGCACCCAGAGAAATTGCACCACGACGACGGTGACGACGACGATTCTCGATACGCCGTAGAGCACGACAAACACGATCATGAAAAGCAAGCGCAACCAGGTGGATTTGGACTTGAGGTTGTCCTCTAGGCGCGCGTCTTCCGGCTCTTCTTCCGGCGCCGAATCTTCGACCACGTGGTCCGGCGGCGGGCCAGCGTTACTCATCGAACACTCCGAGTCAGAACATGCAAGCTATCGGCGCAATGATAACTCTTTCTCCAACTCGAGCGCGAAGCGGTAGTCGGGTGCTTCGAGGAGCGCGCGTTCGATCAGATCGCGGGCATCGCGCAGGCCGCCCACTTCGAGATGCAGCTCGGCCAGGCCGGCGAGCGCTTCCGCCCTGCCCCAGTCTGGCGCATAGGGAGCCCCGCCCCGGTCCTCGAATCCTTCCACGGCTCGCTCGAAATACGGCTTCACGCCGGGCGCGGGCGATGCGCCGTCGACCGGCGCGGATTCCGCCCAGGCTCTGAGCAGCAGCAGCCGCGGGTGAGCGGCATCCAGACGCGCCGCTTGGGCGATCGCTTCGTCGAAGCGCAGCTCGTGCATGATGGTCTTCAGCCTGTCTTCGCGGGCGCCCATCAGCGAGCAGGCGCCGGCCAGTATCCAAGCTTCGACGGCCCAACGCGCATCCTTGGCACTGAGGCTCGCGTGCTCGACGCAGTCGGCGACCAAGCTGCGGAGCATGCGCTGATCGCGGCGCGACTCGAGCCGCCCGAGACGGTAGGCCGCATAGGCTTGATAGTAGGTCTTGCCGGGTGCGGAATCCGGCAGGCGGTCCAGGGCCTCGCGTGCGGCCGAGATGAGCCTGGGCTCGGCGGCATAGAACCCGTAGTCGATGCGTCCGGCGAGATCGGCGACGGCCGCGTCGACCGCCGGCGCCGGCGAGGCCTCGAGCGCACCGACCCAAACCGCGGCGCCACAAGCGATCAGCCAGCCGGGAACGTGTTTAGTAAAATCGAACATCCCAATATTCTAGCCGGGCGCGTTGCGGGTTACGCCGCACATCGTCACAATCCGCGCCAATGGAAGGCCTGGTCGATATCGGCCTCAATCTCGGGCACGACAGTTTCGACGCAGATCGTGACGCCGTGCTGGAACGCGCGGCGCGCGCGGGTGTGGCTCGCTTCGTCATCAGCGGAACATCGGTGACGAGCAGTGTGCGGGCGCTCGAGCTTGCCAAGACACGCCCGGGGACCTTGTTCGCGACGGCCGGCATTCACCCCCATCACGCACGCGGTTTCGACGTCCACAGCCTGACGGCCTTGCGGCCGCTTTTTGACCACGCCGAGGTCGTCGCCGTCGGTGAGTGCGGTCTCGACTACTGCCGCGATTTCTCGCCGCGAGATCTGCAACAACGGGCGTTCGTCGCGCAATTGGAGCTCGCCGCCGAGAGCCGCCGCCCGGTTTTTCTTCACCAGCGAGACGCCCATGAGGATTTCCTGCGACTGCTGCGGCCGCTCAGGGAGGCGCTTCCGGGTGGCGTGGCCCACTGCTTTACCGGCGGGCCGCGCGAGCTCGAGGACTGCCTCGAGCTCGATCTCTACATCGGCGTCACGGGCTGGCTTTGCGATGAGCGCCGGGGCGCGGCGTTGCGGGAGGCGGCACGCGAGATTCCGATCGAGCGCCTGCTGATTGAAACCGATGCGCCTTACCTGTTGCCGAAAGACCTACAGCCCAAGCCTCGCAGCCGTCGCAACGAGCCGTGCTATCTGCCGCATATTCTCGAACAGCTTGCCGCGCTACGCGCCCAGCCGGTCACACTGCTGGCGGAAGCCACGCGGCGCAACAGCGAGGAGCTCTTCAAGCTGACGCCGCCAGCCTGAAGGACGGCTCACAGGCCGCGACCACGCGTTCCCACTGCGGCGAGAAGGCGTCGATCACGCGCTCGAGCTCGGCATGACTCGGCTTCGCGTAACGCTCCTGGAGCTGCTCCGGCAGAATCACGTGCGAAGGACGGCCTTTGCTGAAGTCGGCGGTGACCGGGAACAGGACATGCCCGCTGACCGGAATGTCCCGCACGATCAAGCGCAAGGCGGCGACGCGGTCGAGCAAGGCAGGCTGCGGGTTATGGAAGGTGAAGCGCTGGCGGCGGTCGATCACGGTCCACTCCTGCATGTTGTCGCTGGCGAAAACCACGCCGCGAATACGCTTGACGTCGAGGATCAACAGCCCTCTCGCGGTCAGCAGCAGATGCTCGATGTGGATCAAGCCACCGTTGCCGTCCGGCACCGACACGTCCGTTTTGGACGCGATGCCGATCGCGGTCAGGACCTTGGCCAAGGCGCTGCGCCGGCGGCTACGCCACAGGAACCATCCGACGAACGCGCCCGCAAGCGTCGCGAGCCCGGCCAGCAACCATGGCGAATAGTAAGAGTACACTTTATATTATCTTTTTAACTATTTAATATATATATATTTACCACGCTCGCAGAGCCTCTGCGAGCGCTTCCAGCTTCGCGGCCAAAGCTTCCGCCCGCGCCGGGAGTTCCAGTAGCGCCGCCAGCGACGGCGGAACCGGTACCGCAGTTCCTATCACATCCTCGACAATATTATCGAATTTCGCCGGATGAGCGGTGGCCGCGACGATCCACGGCAGCGACTTACGGGTCGCCGGCGGAAGGTGATCCAAGACCCAAAAGCCGGTCGCCGTGTGCGGACACCAAATCTCTCCGAAGCGCGCAAAATCTTTCGCGATTTGCTCCCGTATCGCGGCATCCTCGACGGGGCAGGCCTCGACACCCTGCCTGAGCTCCGCGAAGTCGGGTAGTAGATGCCGCAGGCGCTCCATGTTGCTCGGATTGCCGACGTCCATCGCCGATGCGAGTGTGCGGACGCTCGCGCGCGGCTGCCATTGCGCCGTGGCCAGGTAGTCGGGAATGCTCCGATTGGCGTTAGTGGAGAGAATGATTCGCCCGATGGGCATGCCCATCGCGCGCGCCCAAATGCAGGCCATCGCGTTGCCGAGATTTCCGGCCGGCACGATGAAATTGGCGACCGAGCCACGCTCGCGCCAGTGCCATAGGCTTGCGGCCGCGTGGTAGACGACCTGCGGCAGCAGTCTTCCGATGTTGATGCTGTTCGCGGCGCTCAAGCGATGCGCGGCGCTGATCGCCCGATCTGTGAAGGCGCCCTTGACCAAGGCCTGGCAGTCGTCGAAGGAACCGTCGACCTCGAACGAGCGCACGTTGTCGCCCCAGCAGCTCAGCTGGTGTCGTTGGCGAGGCGACACTTGGCCGCGTGGGAACAATACGCCGACCCTGAAACCGGCGCGGCGGTGGAAGGCCGCCGCCACGGCGCCGCCGGTGTCGCCTGAGGTCGCGACCAGGATCGTGAGCGGCCGGTCGTCGCGAGGCTCGATGCCCGGCAAGGCCCGCTGCATCGCGGCCGCCAGAAAGCGCGCGCCGACGTCCTTGAACGCGGCCGTGGGCCCGTGAAACAGCTCCAACACCGCGGCTTGCACGTCCTCGCGCGGGAGATACCGCAGCGGAATCGGAAAATTGAGGGCGTCATTGCAGATCGCCTCGAGCTCGGGCGCCAGGCGGCTGCCGGCGAAAAACGGCCGCAGCAGCTCGACCGCGATTCCGGAGACGGAGTCCGCCGAGATCGACTCCGGATCGACCTTCGGCAGCGACTCGGGCACATACAGGCCGCCATCGGGCGCCAGGCCCTGAAAAAGGCCACCTATCAAGTCGGTCTCGTGACCGCCTCTGGTGCTCAGGTAGCGCATCGCGATCAGCCCGTTTCCGGAGCCAAGCCGCACTCGGGTCGCTCAGTCATGAGAGCCGCTCAGCATGCTGCACAGGCGCAGCAGGTCCGCGAATATACCGGCGGCCGTGACATCCGGGCCGGCGCCGGGGCCGCGGACGATGAGCGGATTCTCACAGTAGCGGCGGGTCTCGAACTGCACGATATTGTCCGTCAGGCTGATGTTCGCGAAGGCGTGGTCACGAGCATAGCGGCCCAGGTGCACGCACGCTGCGCCAGCGGTGAAATCTACCTCGGCGACATAGCGCAGCACCTTGTGCTCTCTGGCTGCCCGTTCGACCCGCTCGGCCATTGTGGCATCAAACTCCTCCAGCCGGCTCAAGAACTCGTCGACCGAAGACTCGAGCAGCGCCTCCGGCACCAGGCTCTCGACCGCGAGCTGCGAGAGCTCGAGATTCAGGCCGGCCTCACGGGCGAGAATCACGGCCTTGCGGGCGACATCCATTCCGGACAAGTCGTCGCGTGGATCGGGCTCGGTGTAGCCCCGGTCTCTCGCATCTCGGACAATCGCCGAAAACGGCCGGCCGCCGTCGAAAACGTTGAACAAATAGGCCAGCGTTCCGGAGAAGATTCCGCTGATCCTCGTGATCTGATCGCCGGTTTCCACGAGATCCTTGAGCGTCTGGATGACCGGCAGGCCGGCCCCGACCGTCGCCTCGTAGAGGAAATGTGCGCTGCCGCCGCGGCTGATGCGCTTCAGGCGGTCGTAATACGCCAGCGGCCCGCTGTGGGCGCGCTTGTTCGGCGTGATGACGTGAATGCCTCGCTCGAGCCAGTCGGCATAGCGGTCCGCGATCGAGTCGTCGGCGGTGCAGTCGATGATCACCGAATGCGGCAGGTGATCTGCTTGAATATGCCGAGTCAGGCGCTCGAGGCTCATCGCCTCGCCCGGCGTATAGGACGCTCGCCAGTGCTCCAGATCTATGCGCCTGTCGTCCAGCGACATGCGCTGCGTGCCGCCGATGGCGCGAACACGCAAATCCAGGTTGAAGGTCGATTTGAGCCTTTCCGCCTCGCCGGCCATTTGATCGAGCAAAGCGCCGCCGACCGATCCGGGTCCAATCAGGCCGATCGAGACGGTCTTCGCCGACAAATAGAAGCTGCCGTGGACCGCGCGCAACGCCCGGGTCATGTCCTTGGATTCGATGACGGCGGAGATATTCCGCTCGGATGCACCCTGCGCGATCGCACGCACGTTGATGCCGGCGTTCCCCAGCGTGCGGAAGAATCGCCCCGCCGCCCCGGGCAGGCCCGCCATGCCGTCGCCGACGATCGCAAGCACGCCGCATCCCTTGGTCACCTCGACCGACTGCACCTGTCCCTGCGCGAGCTCGCCGGCGAAAGCACCCTCGACGATGCGCTTGACCTTGTCGGCGCTCGATTCCGGAACGGCGAAACAGATTGAATGCTCCGAGCTCCCTTGCGAAATGAGCATGACGGAGATCGCGCCTTCACGCAGCGCGCCGAACAGGCGATCGGCCGTTCCGGGCACGCCGATCATGCCGGCGCCCTCGAGATTGACGAGCGCCACGCCGGCGATGCCGGTAATACCCTTGATCAGCGTCCCCGACTTTCGCGGAGCGGCGCTGATCAGCGTGCCGGGATGCTCGGGCGCGAACGTTGAGCGAATGCGGATCGGGATGTTGTGAGCGACCGCGGGCGCCATCGTCTGCGGATGCAGCACTTTGGCGCCGAAATACGCGAGCTCCATCGCCTCGCTGTACGACACCTCGTCGATCACGGTGGCTTCGGGCACGCGCCGCGGATCCCCGCTCATGACGCCTTCGACGTCGGTCCAGATGTTTACGATGTCGGCTTCCAGCAAGGCGCCGAAAATCGAGGCGGAGTAGTCGCTGCCGTTGCGCCCCAGATTCATCTGCAAGCCGCCGGCGTCCCGGGCGATGAATCCCGTGAGGACGGCGATGCCTTCGTACGCCTCCGGGATCACGTTCCGGCATTTCCTGCGCGATTCCGGCCAGTTCACGCCCGGCCCCATCTCACCGGGCTCGACCACGAGGATGTCCCGGGCATCGACGCAAACGACCCGCCTCTGCACGGCGGCGCCGTTGCGGCGTTCCTCGAGCAACGCCGCAAGCAAGCGCGCCGACCACAGCTCGCCGAAGCCCGAGATCATGTCGCGGCTCCGATTCGAAGCCGTCCGGACGAGCGACAGCGCCTTGAGTATGCTGTCGATATTGCCGACGTCCTTTTCGAATCGCGTCAACAGCTCCGCCGAGCGTTGCTCCGCAAGCAGCTCGGCGACGATTCCGGCGTAGCGCGTGCGCAAGGCCTCGATGGCCTCGCCGACGCCCTCTTCCCTCGCAGCCTTGTCGATTAGCTCCAACAGCGCGTCGGTCATCCCGCCGGGAGCCGAGACGACGACGGCAAGATTGCCCGGGGCTTGCGCCTCGACGAGGCCGGCGACCCTGCGAAAGCAAGCTGCATCCGCAAGGCTGCTGCCACCAAACTTATGGACGGTCCATTTCACGGGATTGATTGGGGAATGAGTGACTATGGTTCGCGGCGCGGCGGCTTTCGTCCACCTGATTTCAGGGTGGGCGAGAATAGCAAAACGCGGACTTCTAGCCCATCGCCGCCGCGATTTGCCGCCGCATGGCCGCGATCGTCGCGGCATAATCACCGCTGCCGAAGATTGCCGAGCCGGCGACGAAGGTGTCGGCGCCGGCCCCGGCGATCTTGCCGATGTTGTCGACTTTGACGCCGCCGTCGACCTCGAGCCGGATCTCGAGGCCCGATTCATCGATGATTCGCCGAGCGCGCTCGAGCTTCTTCAGCGTCGACTCGATGAACTGCTGCCCGCTGAAGCCCGGATTGACCGACATCAGCAACACCATGTCGAGCTTGTCGAGCACATGCTCGAGCCAGCTCAGAGACGTCGCCGGATTGAGCACCAGGCCGCTCTTGCAACCCACGTCGCGAATCAACTGCAGCGAGCGGTCGACGTGCTCGGTCGCCTCGGGATGAATGCTGATGTAGCTTGCACCTGCATCGGCAAATTCGGGGATGATTCGATCCACGGGCTTGACCATGAGGTGCACGTCGATCGGCGCCACTATCCCATGCTTGCGCAGCGCCGCGGCGATGAGCGGGCCCACCGTCAGGTTCGGCACATAGTGATTGTCCATCACGTCGAAGTGAATCAGGTCGGCGCCGGCCGCCAACACCGCGTCCACCTCCTCACCGAGGCGCGCAAAATCCGCTGAAAGAATCGACGGCGCGATCCAGTGCTTCGTCATTGGAGATGTCCCGGATGTTACAGGCCGCTATTCTGCCCTTTGGCCATAACGATGTGTACCGCCGCTTAGCGCCGCGCCTCCAAGGCCGCCTCGCCCTCGAGCGCGACGCTCAGAGCGGCGGCGGCGGATATTAGCGCAAGCAGAAGCGGGTCCTCGACCCGATTCTCGATCAGCCAGAAGAGCGGCATGCGCCTTCCCGGTTTGACGATCGCGGCCCGATCCTACGCGGCTCGATTTTCGTATACACTCAGCGGCGCGATGTCCGCACGCAAGAGCAAACCCTCGGCAGTCGGCCGCAACGAGCCCTGCCCTTGCGGCAGTGGCAAGAAGTACAAACGCTGCTGCGCCCTCAAAGCCACGCGCACCTCGTGGCCGATGCGCCTCACTGTCGGGCTGGTTGCGATCTGCCTGCTCGGCGGCCTCATTCTGATCATCACGTCCTTGGACGACATCCGGCCCGGCGGACCTCCTGGCCGCGTCTGGTCGGCGGAACACGGCCACTGGCACTGAACGCACCGAGCGGCTAGATCCGCCGCAGGGTCGAAACCGGCGGCTCGTTGACGACCGAGCGCGCCGCCAGCGTCCCACTGATGCCGACGATCAGGCCGCCGGCGAGCAGGCCCGAAAGCCACAGCACCGGCCCTGGGACGTAGTCGAGCTCGAACAACTCGCCGGCGATGACATAGCCGATCAGACCGGCACCGACGGCCGCCAAGGTCCCTGCCAACAGACCGATTGCGATAAACTCCGCAGCCACACCCTGTAGCACGACCCCACGCCCGGCGCCGAGCGTGCGCAGCACGGCGCTCTCATAGAGCCGCTCGTCCCGCGTCGACTGGATGGCGGCGAGCAGCACCGTGATGCCCGCCGCGAACGTGAACAGGAACACGTATTGCACCGCCAGCGCCGCGCGCGTCATCCCGCGGCGCACCTGATCCAGCACCGCGCCGATATCGATCACCGAGACGCTCGGCAGCTCCCGGGCGAGGTCGAGCGTCGCGCCCCGTTGCCCGGCCTCGACGAAGAAGCTCGTGATGAAGGTCTGCGGAAACGCGTCGAGAACTCCGGGGTTCAAGACCATGAAGAAGTTCGGCTGAAAGGAGTCCCAATGCACGCGCCGCTCGCTCGTAATCGTCACCGTGAGGCTCTGCCCGGCCACGGAATACGTCAGCTGGTCGCCGAGGCTCAAGCCAATCTCATCGAGCAGATCCTCCTCGATGGAGACTTGCGGCCGTGAATCGCCGGGCTCCCACCACCGACCCGCCAAGAGCTCGTTGTCGCCGCCGAGCGTGGCGGTCCAAGTCAGGTTCAGATCGTCGCGTAGCTCCTCCTCGGCGCGCTCGTCTCTCGCCGGGTATTCGTTGACCGGAATGCCGTTGACGTGGCTGATCCGAGCTCGCACCAAGGGCGTGAACTCCGGCGGCTGAATGCCGTGGCCGCTCAAAACGTCGGCGACGCGCTCGCGCTCGTCTGCTTGAATATTGATCAGAAAATGGTTCGGCGCCGACTCCGGCAGCGTCGCCTGCCAGGCGGCCATGAGCTGAGTGCGCACCACCGTCAAGAGCAACAGCACCATCAGACCGATACCGAAAGCGACGACTTGCACGCTGCTCTCACGGCCGCGGCGGGCGACGTTGGCGACGCCATAGCGCCATGCGACACCCACGCGGCCGCGCAACCCCTGCAGCAGCGCCACGAGCAACCGGCCTGCTCCATATAGCGCCAGGAAGGTCAACGACGAGCCGGCCAAGAGATACAGGATGAGCTCCAAGTCGCCGAACAGCCAATAGAGCATCGTGGTAACGGCGACCGTGGCGATGCCGTAGACGGCGGTGTAGCCCAGCGGCGGCGGCTCCAAATCATGCCGCAACACGCGTGCCGGCGGTACGCTGCGAAGCTGCAACAATGGCGGCAGCGCAAACCCGAGCGCCACGACGATCGCGGTAACGGGCCCGATCACGGCGCCGCGCAAGGTCGGCGGCGGAAGCTGCGCCTCGATGAGATCGTCGAGCAACAGCGTGAGCCCCTGCTGGGTCAGAAAACCGATCAAGGTGCCGACCGTTCCGGCGAACAGCGCCAGCAGCAGCAGCTGCGTCAGGGTCAGGCGCAGCACGTCACGATGCTGTGCCCCGATACACTTCATCAAGGCAACGCCGTCGAGATGCCGCGCGAGGAAACGGCGCGCCGCCATCGCCACCGCCACGCCGCCGAGCAATACGCTGACCAGTGCCGACAACACCAGAAAGCGCTCGGCTCGCTCGACCGACGAGCGCACCTCGGGCCGGCCGTCGCGAATGTCCTCCAGCTCCTGATCGAGGCCCACGAGCGGCTCGAGCTCGACCCTGAAGCCACCCACCTGGCGCTCGTTACCGGCGAACAGCAGCTCGTATTCGACGACACTGCCCGGCTGGACGAGCCCGGTGGCGGCGATGTCGGCGACGTTGAGCAGCAAGGTCGGCGCAATCTCCATGAAGCGCCAGCCTTCGTCGGGTCTGAACTCGAGCGTCCGAGTGACCCGCAGGGTCAGCTGCCCGACCCCGAGCTCGTCGCCGACGTCGGCGCCGAGACGCGCAAGCAGGCTCGGCTCGGCCCAAACCTCGCCGCGCCCGGGCACGCCGGCGGCAGCCCGAGGCTCGCCGGCCAGGGCGTCGGCGATGCGGACCTCGCCGCGCAAGGGATAGCCCTCGGAGACGCCGCGCACGTCGGCCAAGGCGTTCGCCTCTCCGAACAGAATGACGCTGCGGAAATTCACGACTTCCGCGGTGCTCAAGCCCCGTGCTGCTGCGCGCGCCGCGAGCTCGGGAGCCAGCGGATAGTCGGATTCGAGGCGCAGGTCGGCCGCGAGCGACTCCCCTGCCTGCTGAGTCACGGCTTGGCGAACGCGGTCGGTGAAGAACCCCACCGCGCTCATGGCTGCGACTGCCACGACCAGCGCGACCAGCAGCACCATGGTCTCGCCGGCGCGCCAGTCGCGGATGAGCATCCGGGCGGCCAGGTTCAATCGCGCTTGCGCCATTCACTTCCTCTGTGCCGCAGCACGTATGTCGGACGGGATTTTTTCGGCTTCGGAGCTCGTTCCTCTTCAGCCTCGATTGTACCGAGAGGCAATGAGATCAGCCAGCAGCCGCAGCCGCGCGAGACTCTGAGATGGTTGCGGAGTGTTGTAATGTACTCGCTTGTCCACGAGGAGCGGCGATGGGAAAACCAATTGTGAGCGAACGGGAGCCGAGCGACATCTTGGACCTGGCGCTCGAGTGGCACGAATCCGGTAAGCGAGTCGCCCTTGCGACCGTCGTCAAAACCTGGGGATCTTCCCCGCGGCCGGCCGGAAGCAATCTCGTGGTCGCCGAGGGCGGCCACTTCGAAGGATCGGTATCCGGCGGCTGCGTGGAGAGTGCCGTGATTCAAGCCGCCCAGGAAGTGATGCGTAGCGCCGAGCAGCAACTGCTGCAGTT
>Ga0214472_10001636_pt1 | contig 24836 bp, 18 predicted proteins | sample RVTome_6_FD_207662 | JGI IMG/M metagenome (GOLD analysis project Ga0214472, IMG submission 207662) | Soil microbial communities from uranium-contaminated site in the Upper Colorado River Basin, Wyoming, United States - RVT140D175 | ecosystem: Environmental > Terrestrial > Soil > Contaminated >...
CCTTCTCAAAATGCTCTGAAAAATGTGTGGTACTATGTAAACCGTCACCGGCCTTTTAGCAACCAAAAAGTAAGCACTCTTAAAAAAAGTGCTTAGCATACTCGGGGTGAATCGTTTTTTTATCCTTTCGTCTTGACTTGAAAAATGTCTTGAGCAGAGCGCTGCACTCTTCGGCAAGTACGCCACTGCGAATTTCGATTTTGTGATTGAGGCATCCGTCACTCCCTATAGTGTACACTGAACTTGCGGCACCGGTTTTCGGGTCGGCGGCACCGTAAACCAAACGTTTGATGCGGGCATGGATCAGTGCTCCCATACACATTATACACGGTTCCAGAGTTACGTAGAGGGTTGTGCCGGGCAGCCGGTAATTCTGCATTCGTTCCGCAGCACTCCTTATGGCGAGTATTTCAGCGTGGGCCGTCGGATCCTGATTGCCGATCGGGCTGTTACCGGCAGCCGCCAGAAAGCCGTTTGCGCCGACGAGTACTGCGCCAACAGGAATTTCGTTTTTTTTTGCGACCTCTCTGGCATACAACAATGCATGTTGCATCCAATACTCATCCTGATCAAGGATGGTGTTGTCCGGAGCCATCGAGTTTAACCTGCAATGCTGCATTTAAAATTCATCGGGAACAGTTCCTTTTATTTGCTTTTTTTTCCTTTTAACCATATAAATAAAAAGAGGCTGTTACGATTTTGAAATCACTTTTACCATCTTGTAATTACTATTATGTATAAAGTTTTGATCTCAGGCCCTTTGGAAACAACCAAAGCACAATTAATGTCTGCCCTGCAGGACAGATGTGAGTTGACTTGTATATCTAATGAGGCTGAATTTCAAGCAGAGATTAAAGCACGCCAGTTCGATCTGATCTTTCTTGGGACAGAATCCCTGGAAGGCGATTCGATGGCGAAGCTAGACCAGATCCATAGTAGAGATCCGTTCTTGCCTATCATCATGACCAGCCAGACGGAAAAGGCTGAAATAATCGTCAAGGCGATGAACTGCGGGGCAAGTGATTTTCTTGTCCATCCAATTTCATCGACACGTATCAACATCGCTGTCGACAAAGCCATTGAGATTCGCGACCAGAGATTCGAGATCGCCTACCATCGCCGGAAGCAGGACGTTGTCTATCACTTTAAGGATGTCGTCGCGGTTAGTCCCAAGATGAAACATATTCTGAAAAGTCTGGAGCGCTTTGCCAAAACAGACTCCACGATTTTGATCACCGGGGATACGGGCACCGGAAAATCTTTTTTATCCGGAACGGTGCATTTTAACTCTCCGAGGCGTAAAAAGCCCTTTGTTAAGATAAATTGTGCGAACATTCCAGAAGATCTGCTCGAATCGGAACTGTTCGGGCACGAAAAAGGCGCGTTCACCGGTGCCGACAAACAACGGATTGGCCGGTTTGAGCAGGCTAGCGGCGGCACCATCTTTCTCGACGAGATAGGCGAGATGAACATGCGGCTGCAGACCAAGCTGCTCAGGGTGCTTGAGGAAAAATCGTTTGAACGGGTCGGCGGCAATAAGACAATTTATAGTGATGTACGAATCATCGCCGCCACCAACAAAGATCTGGTGCATCAGGTGGAGGTCGGACTGTTTAGGGAAGATCTCTATTATCGTATCAACGTGTTGCCTATTTGTCTTCCGTCGCTGAAGCAAAGATCCTGTTGTGTTCTTCCTTTAGCCGACCTGCTTTTGAAAAAGTGTTGTACATCCATGCACAGCCATGTTACAGCGTTTTCGGAAAATTCCAAAACCTTGATTCAGCGTTATGATTGGCCGGGCAATATCAGGCAATTGGCGAATACAATAGAAAGGGCAGTCATTCTTGAGGACGACACAGTAGTTCATTCGCACAACCTGGCTCTACCTGAAAAAATCAGTAAGCAACCAGCTATAAACAGACCAGTGAACTATGATCGGGAAGATCCAGGCCAAAAGGTGGAATTGGGAGAATCCCTGGCGGAACAGGAGAAGGATCTTATTCTAAAAATTCTGGAAGAATGCCTGTGGGTGCAGAAAAATGCGGCAACCAAGCTCGGAATCAGCCCAAGAGCCCTGAATTACAAGATCAATAAGCTGGGTATTACTCATCCGCACTGGCGGCGAAATAAGAAGGTCTAAAAATAACTCTTCGACCTATTCAACTTTGGCCAACATCTCTTCAATTACCGTCAGACCGGTCAGCCAGAAGGCGGGACTGTCCAGATCGATATTGAAGGGCTTCAACATTTCGTATGGCGAAACCGATCCGCCAGCCGAGAGCAGTTCAAGATATTTCCGCACAAAGGATTCACCTTCTTGCCGGTAAAGGCCATACAGGGCCAACACCAGCAATTCTCCAAAGGCATAGGAATAGACATAGCCGGGAGTGGACAGGAAATGGGGAATGTAGGACCACCAGATCGCGTAATCATCCCTCATATTGACCGAGTCACCAAACATCGCCTGCTGGGTGGATAACCAGTATTCACTCAGTTGTTCACTGCTTAATTCCCCATGTTCTCGCCTGCCTTCGTGCATCAGCTTCTCGAAACGATTCATGGCAGTCTGCCTGAAAACTGTCGCGAAAATCGATTCCAGTTTCTGGCAGATAAAGGCGCGACGCTCCTGGTTGTTTTCAAGGAGTTCAAGTTGACTGTTGAAGACCAGGATCTCGGCAAATACTGAGGCCGTTTCAGCAAGCGGTAAGGGGGTGTCGCTGTTGAAATGACCCTGGCTCGCGGCAAGAACCTGGTGTACGCCGTGGCCGAGTTCATGGGCAACGGTGGAGACATCCCGCAGGTTGCCTGCGTAGTTTACCATTACATACGGATGTACTTCGGGGACGCAGGGATGGGCAAAGGCTCCGCCGCGTTTGCTTGTGCCGATCGGGGCGTGAATCCAGTTACGGGCAAAGAACATTTCGGCAATTTCCGCCATTCTGGGGGAAAAGGCGGCAAAGGAAGATAGTACCGTCTGCCTGCATGACTGCCAGTCGATCTGCTTCGCAGGTAAAGAGGGAAGGGGGGCATAACGATCATAATCCTCCAACCTCTCCACCCCGAGGAGCTGTCGTTTGACATGGTAGTAACGACTGACGAGATCGTAGCGTGAGGTGACCGATTCTATGAGAATTTCGACGGTGTTATCCTGCAGCTCATTGTGCAGGTTCATGGAACTGACCCAGCTCGAGTGTTTCCGCAGCCGGTCGGTGATCATTTTGTCTGCGGCCAGGGTGTTGAAGATGTGGGTGAGGATATGCTTATTGTCCCGGAGCCCCATGGTCATCTCGGCAGCGGCATTTTGCCTGACGTCACGGTCCGCGTTATAAAGATCGGTCAGAACCTCTTCTTCGGTCCTGTTTTTTTTGCCGAATTTTAGATTGCTGAGGACTTTGTCGAAGAGGGTGGTCCAGGAATTGCGTCCCACCGCTTCTTTTTCAAGGAGTACTTTTTCTTCGGCTTCGGTGAGCTGGTGGGGACGATATCGTCTCAGCGCTTCGAGGTAGTGACGGTACTTCGCGATTTGCGGGCTGTCGAGCAGCGTACTTGCCTGCTGTTCCTCAACCTGATTCCATTCCAGCTCAAAAAATACCGTTTCCGTGCCGCATCTGCTGTGCAATTCATGGATCCGCTGATCGAGAGCTCCCGCCTCGGCGTTGGCCATTTGGGTCGTAAAATTGAGAAAAGAGAAAGTGCCGAGTTTGGTCAGTGCGGAATCAAGGTTTTCAAGCCTTTTCACCAGTGCCGACAGGGTATCTGCGTCCAGTTCGGCGACTTTGCCGTAAAATGTCTCTTTTATCCTGACCGCTTCGGTTTCACACCACTCGATATCAGACTGGATATACTGATCATCCGTTCCGGAATATAAATTCGTCAGATCCCATTGGACCTTGGTGGTGCCGAGGGTGTCGTTCAGTTTCATTGCATCCGACATGGTAGCCTCCATGATTTTTATCGCAAACTGTTGATAAACGGTCCAACCGCTTCTGCACCTTTTTCATCGACCAGCCGAATAGTTTCCGAACCGATAACGGCCATGTCGGCTTTACCGGTAATGGCAGCGACATCTTCCTTATTGCGGATGCCGAATCCCACAGCAAGGGGAAGGGCAGTCGCCGCTCGACATCTGGAAAGATACGAGCCAAAGTCGTCATCGAATTCGGATTTCTTGCCGGTTACCCCTCGGCGGGCGACACAATAGATAAAGCCGGCAGCCGAATTGTTCAGTTCGGCCATCCTGGCATCCGTTGAGGTCGGGGCAAAAATCAGGATCGGGGCAACCTGATAGTCTGTTGCCAGCCTGAAAAAATCCTCGCCCATTTCCGGGGGCAGATCGGGAATGATCAACCCCTGGATGCCGGCACTTTGACAATCTTTGAAGAAACGTTCTTCTCCGTATTTAAAGATGATGTTGTAGTAGGCCATAAAAAGAAACGGGATATCATACCGTTCTGTCATCTCGGCGCCAAAGGACATACAGTCGGCAACGGAGGTGCCCAGGGCCAGACTGTCCTGATTGGCCTTTAGAATAATGGGACCGTCGGCCATCGGTTCGGAAAAAGGTATCTGCATTTCGATGCAGTCGACCCCGCCTTCAACCATCTGGCTGATAACCTGGCGATTGGTCGCAAAGGACGGATAGCCGAGGACGATATGGGTCATGAGAAGAATATTTTTCTTTTCTAAACGGGTGCGTAAGTTTTTTTCAAGTAACATTATGATTTCACCATCTTGTCTTCTGTAGATGAATAAAAACTAGGTTTATTTATCGTATTCTTTGCCGCGGGCGATAATGAACTCCTTCCAGGAAGGATCATTAAAGGCATGGGCAATGGTGAAAATATCTTTATCGCCACGGCCCGACTGGTTGATGATGATCGCCTCGTCCGGCCGGAGCTGCGGTGCCTCCTTAAAGGCCTGAACAAAACCATGGGCGGATTCGAGGGCAGGGATAATTCCCTCCATGCGCATGGTCAGATCAAGTGCCTGGATGACCTCGTCATCGGTGGCTGATTCAAAGCGAACCCGTTTTTTCTCCGCCAGGTCGGCGAGGATCGGGCTGACCCCAACATAGTCAAGGCCCGCGGCTACGGAATGGGTTTCAAGCATCTGGCCATCGTCATTTTGTAAAAACATGGTTTTGTACCCCTGGGCAACTCCGGGACTGGCATCTTTGCCGCAGAGTCTTGATGCGTGTTTGCCGGAGTTTATGCCTTTTCCACCGGCTTCAACGCCAATGAGCTCCACCTCGGGGTTGTCGAGAAAACCCTGGAAAATCCCCATGGCATTGGAGCCGCCACCCACACAGGCATAGACCCGGGCCGGTGGTTTACCGTGCCGGTCAAGGATCTGCTTTTTCGCCTCGATACCTATGATTGACTGGAACCAGGAGACCATCTCCGGAAAAGGTGCCGGCCCACAGGCCGTACCAAAAACATAGTGGGTCGTATCCATGTTGGTGACCCAATCCCTGAAGGCTTCGTTGATGGCATCCTTCAAGGTTCTGGATCCGTCTTTTACCGGGACAACGGTGGCTCCCATCTTTTCCATCCAGAACACATTGGGACGCTGCCGCTGCACATCGACTTCGCCCATATAGACGGTGCACTGTAAACCGAACTTGGCGGCCATGGTCGCTGTGGCCATCCCATGCTGGCCGGCGCCGGTTTCGGCGATCACCCTTTTTTTGCCCATTCTTTTGACCAGTAAACCCTGACCCATGACATTATTGGCTTTGTGGGCTCCGGTATGGTTGAGGTCCTCGCGCTTGATATAGATTTTGGCGCCACCAAAATGTCTGGTGAGGTTTTCGGCAAAAGTCAGCGGTGTCGGTCTGCAGGAGTAAGTAGACATAAGATCGACGTATTCCTGCCAGAATTTGGGGTCTTCCTTGGCTTTTTTGTAACTGATTTTCAGTTGCTCAAACGTTTCATGCAGGACTTCCGGGATATATGCGCCACCCCATTTGCCAAAAAAGCCTTTATTTTCCATTATTGTCTCCGTAATATATTCTATGCGGGCGGATGGTACGTTTCTTCTAATTAGTCCGGAATGCCGATTAAGATCTCATGAAAACTCATAAAAGCTCATGATTTGCAATCGGCAAAAATACATGTGTTGAAAAATATTTAACACATACCTTTCAAGTCAAGGAGAATAGTATGACGAAAGATGCAGAAGTTGTAAAAAAAACCATTATCGAATCAGACAAAATATTGACCTTTCCACGCGGCATTCCAGGTTTTGAAAAATACACTACTTATATCGTATATCACAAGGAAGAAAATGATATCAGTGCCTTTTGGCTGGAATCCTGCGAGGAACCGAAGGTAACCTTTACTCTGGTCGACCCGGCTCAATATGGACTGAATTACGAATTGGAGCTTACCGATGAAGAGCGTAATCTCCTGCAGGCGGAAAAGGCTGAAGAACTCGGTGTTTTCATGGTGCTCAGTAAAAAAGACAATGACGGGAAGTCGACACCTGCGCTCAATGCCAATATCGCCGGCCCGATTATAATTAATCCTCGAACGCGGCTGGGATTGCAGAAGGTTATCTATCGTTCACATCTCAGTACTCTGATTGTTCAGGAAAAATAACCGACAATGCCCGGCAACACCCGGCAGTACTCCTACGGTAATTGCCTCCTGCAGACTGCACAAAAATCCTCGGGATAGTGGCCGTTGATAAAGCGCAGCTGCGCCTCGCTGAAAGCCCCGGGAGATTCGGGCAATCGGGGGAGGAAGGCATAGAGAAGAGGCTGGCGGAGTGCTTTTTTTTCGTTCAACCTCTTTGAATATTCAATGGAAGTAACCATTTTCGCGCCTATCCCGGCGAGTACTTTCTGAGCCATCAAAATGCCGGTATCCAGGGAACGACGCAGGCTGCCGTCACATTCGAAAATATTTCCCGCCAGGCTGCCGTCCTTTGCAGGCAGGGTCATGAGCTGCAGTTCCCATTGGGATGTTTGTGCCTTGGGCACGAAAAGCATAACCCTCTCATCACTCCAGACCACCAGATTGGATTCCAGATCCGTGCGGTCATCCATCCGGCTGTTTGAGGCAATCGCCCGCCTATAATCCTCAAAGAAATCGCTGCCATGCTGTAATTGATATTGTTCTATCAACTCAGCCACAAGATCGCCGCAGCTATAAGCGGATATCTGTCCGACAGGCTGTTTGGTGCCGTGCCGATAGCTTTCGACCTGATCCGGCACCAGTGCGTATTGCTGGTGGATCTGCTGGTGTGAGGCATGGAGTCGATACTCGGTAGGCGCAAGGTCGAAACCGAAATTCCAGCCCCAAAGGGTTGCAGAAGCAATCTTTCTGCCTTTGTCGGCGGATTTTGCGATGATGGCCAATCGAAGAGCTTCCAGTTCCTCTTCCGTCAAGGCTCTTTTACCGGTTACAGCAGGCGGGAGGACACCAAGTTCCTCGGCCAGCCGGACATAACTGCGTTGATAATACAGGTGCCTCAGCCCTTTTATATCGTCTGAACCGAGTGCGTCGATGGAATAGCGGATGGCGTCATCGGCCATATTGGCTGCATAATGGCCACCTGGAATATAGGAGTTCCGGCGCAGGTACTCAAAAACGTGAGTGTGTTCGTCCTGCGACTCCCCAACAATTTCGCTGCCTCCCTGGGCACCGGGGCGAATAACCATGACTATCTTATACTCGTCCGGCAGGTGCGGATTATTGGCCACCGCCTCAAAAAGTGCGTGGTTGTGGATGACCGGCCTGAGTCCGCCGCCTGGCTCCTGTCTGTAACGCAGACCAGTCGGTGTCGCATTCTTTTTAATTATTTCGCAGCTGAGCTCAGCTAATCTTTGCAAATCCTGCGGGTCCGTCGAACATGTGGCCAGGGCCAGAAGAAGCGGGGCGGGGAGCTGCGTAAACAGTGCGTTGTCAATGCTGTTTTGGCGCAGTGTCTCGCTGAGGGAAACATCTTTTGGTTGTGGAATTCCGATGCGATCCGGTTTGTCGGCACTGGCGTCCGCCCATTCCTTATCTATGTACGTCCGGCCTTTGAAGGGAAAGGGGTTGGGAATCTCAAAAATCCAGTCCGCACTGCCCACTTCAACGTTTCCCTTCGGATAGTTTCTTTCATTATTGACGAGATCATTTTTTTCAGTCAGCCCGAGAGACTCAATTCTGGTGGATGATCTGAGATTCGTGACCGTATAGGACGGTTTGTGGATACCGTATTGAAAGCTGCCGCCGGGAGTGATGCATGTCTGTAATCGTTTCATCATGGTTCAGTCTGTCTCCTTCCAGAGAGCGAGTGCCTGTTGATAAATCTGGGAACGCGATAAGCCGAGATCGGCAGCGAGACGCCGGCTGACATCCTTTAAGGAGAGGTCGGAGTTGTCCCGGTACCAGAGAATGAGCTCTTCCACCGTCTGTCCCTGCACCTCTTCCTGCACTCCGGGCCAGATAATGAGCACAAATTCGCCGCGGTTCCTGCCTTCCCGGCTCTTTGCCAGCAGGCTGCTCAGGGTGCCGTGCTGCAGATCCTCAAATGTTTTGGTCAGTTCTCTTGCCCAGAAACATTTTCGCTCTCCAAGTGTTTCCAAGGCGTCGCTCAGCAGGGAATCAATCCGATGGGGCGATTCATACAGCACGATTGGATACTCACTTGCCGACAAGGAAGCGAGCAATTTGCACCGTTGCCCCTTTTTAGAAGAAAGAAAACCGACAAACAGAAAGCCGGTAGAGGTCATTCCCGAACCGGAAAGGGCGGTTGTCAAGGCCGATGGTCCGGGAAGGGGAACCACTGTCAAGCCGTTATCCTGGACCAGTTTGACGACAATCGCTCCGGGATCGGAAATACAGGGGGTCCCGGCATCACTGACCAGAGCTATGTTTTGTCCTTCCTGCAGACGACGCAGGATCTCTTCGCTCCGTTCCACTTCCTTTTCGCGGTAATAGCTGATCAGCGGGGTATTGATCTCGAAATGATTGAGCAGTCTTTTAGTATGCCGGGTGTCTTCCGCAGCAATGAGATCAACCTCCTTGAGAGTTCGCAGGCACCTCAGGGTAATGTCTTCGAGATTGCCTATGGGGGTGGGAACGATATAAAGTGTTCCTTCTTTCTGCGGGACATCGGAGGTCATATTGATTCACTATAGGAGAAATGGTAGTAAGCATTTACCAATGATGGAGAAAATAATTGTCGAACAGTATGCTCAATAGATGAAAAAAAAGCATCCGCTTTTTCTTGACTGCATCGCCAAATATGTATATGAGTATGTGTTCAGATATCAAAAGGAGAAAAAATGAATAATGACCGGTGCGGCTGTCGGATAATCCATCAGGAAAAAGTAGATCTGGCCAGATCTCAAGACCTTGATCGTGAGAAAGTAGAACAAATATGTCAGTTGTTCAAGGCTTTTTCCGAGCCGGGCCGCTTACGTATCCTCCATGCCTTGTTACGGCAGGAGATGTGTGTATGCGATTTGGCAGCACTGCTCGATGTGTCTGAATCGGCAGTCAGCCATCAATTACGGCTGCTGCGCACCATGGGCCTGGTGGCGAACAGACGTGAGGGTACAGTTCTTTACTACCGTTTGGCGAACAGTCGGTTGATCGAATTGATCGGCTATGCCGGCTCCCTGCTTGAGAGCCGCTGACTAGTTTTAATCATGATACACGTAACACGTGAACTATAGGAGCATCGTCGTGGAAATTTTGCTGAAATTAATACAGGAAAGCTGGCATATCCTGCTGGATTCATCATTTTATATCCTGATGGGCATAACCATAGCCGGATTGCTACGAGTCGTCCTCAACCCAAATACTGTCCTGAATCACCTGGGCCGTGGCCGGTACAGTTCCGTTGTCAAAGCGGCATTATTTGGAGTTCCGCTGCCGCTCTGATCGTGTGGTGTGCTGCCGGCGGCAGCATCACTTAGAAAGCAGGGAGCAAATAAGGGAGCGACGACCGCCTTTCTTATCTCTACTCCCGAATCCGGGGTAGATTCCATTGCCATCACCTACGCCCTTTTGGATCCGGTAATGACGGTTATTCGTCCGGTGGCGGCTTTTCTGACCGCGATGAGTGCGGGCTTTGCGGAAAACCTCTTCTTTTGGAAACAAAACAAAGAGGAAATAGTCGTCGATCTGAGTTGTCCGGTTGATAATTGTTGCGATGGGGTTGACTGTCCAGATGAGATTCACAAGAATCACCACACTTTCTTTGAAAAACTCGTGTCCGGGGTGCGCTTTGGTTATAAGGAAGTTTGGGGAGATATCGTGGGCTGGTTTTTTATCGGCGTGTTTCTTGCGGGATTAATCACCACTTTGGTTCCCGATGATTTGATGGCGACTCTTCTGGGCGGCGGACTCAGTTCCATGCTGGTCATGCTGGTGGTGGGGATACCGCTGTATATCTGCGCCACAGCCTCGACACCTGTTGCTGCTGCGTTGATCATGAAAGGAGTTAGCCCTGGCGCGGCGCTGGTTTTTCTGCTGGTAGGACCGGCGACCAACGTCACGTCCCTGTCCGTTTTAACAGGTATGCTCGGCAAAAAAAGCACCCTGATGTATCTGACTATTCTTTCGACATGTGCGGTGCTCTTCGGGCTTGGAGTCGATGCATTCTATCAGTTGATGGGGATCTCGCCACAGGCGATTATCGGTGAAGCCTCGGAGCTGATCCCGGAAAGTGTTAAGCTGGTTGCCGCCGTGTTGCTTTTGGGACTTTCCGTTAAACCTCTTTTCATGATGGTCCGGAAAAAATTTGCCTCAAAACCGGCTCCAACCTGTTTTATCAGTCCGTTTCCTCCGATCCAGATGCACTCGAATGCTACTGAAAAACAGGAATGCAAAGCGAAGACCGACGATTGCACTTGTTGTAAATAATTGAAGCAGTACGTTGACGTTCAAATGAATAACAATTATTTGATGTAAGCAGACTATGTTACACAACACTTTCGTTATCCAATAATTAAAGAGAGAAGATGAGCAAACATATCGGGATACTAACTGCAGGTGGAGACAGTCCGGGCCTGAATGCCGCAATACGCGGCATCGGAAAATCGGCGTTGGCCACGGGGAAGATGCATATTGTTGGTTTTCGCGACGGTTTTCGCGGCCTTATGGAAAACAGGACAATGCGCCTTGATCGGGAGACACTCTCATCAATTCTGACCAGAGGAGGGACAATTCTCGGCACAAGCCGCGATAAACCTCACAAGATGCCGGTCGGAAGCGAGGTGATGGATATGACCGAAGTCATCTGTGATAATTATAATCGCCACAGCCTTGATGCCCTTATCTGCATCGGCGGCGGAGGAACACAGAAAAATGCCTATCGGCTGGCACAAAAAGGGCTCAATATCCTGACCTTGCCGAAAACCATAGACAATGACGTGGCCATGACCGATATTACCTTCGGATTTCATACCGCAATGGAAATAGCCACCGAGGCCATTGACCGTCTTCATTCCACAGCCCATAGCCACCATCGGATAATTGTGGTGGAGGTCATGGGACATAATGCCGGCTGGCTGGCGCTGGGAGCCGGAGTTGCCGGAGGGGCCGATGTCATCCTTATTCCGGAAATTCCCTATGACCTACACTCCACCGCCAATGCCATCCGCAAGCGTCAGCAGCGGGGAACCAATTTCAGTATTGTCGCCATTGCCGAGGGTGCTCTGAGCATTGGTGATCATGTGCTTTTGACAGGGCTGAAAGACAAGAAAGACAAGGCTAGGGAAAAGGGTGACGGCAAGGCGCAGAAAAAAGCCGAGGAGGGACTTCTGGAGTTTTCCCGGCAGCGGGTTAATCATACCCTCAAGTTGACCCAGGAGCTTGAAGTCATGACGGGATTGGAGTCAAGGCTGACCATCCTTGGGCATTGTCAGCGAGGCGGAACACCTTCCGCCGCAGATAGAGTGTTGGCTACCCGGCTTGGCAGCGCCTGTATCGACAGCGTCGAACGAGGTGAATACGGGGTGATGATAGCAGTCGATGGTGAAGGCACCAAATCGGTTCCCCTGGAGGAAGTCGTCGGCAAGAAAAAATTGGTGCCGCTGGATCATCCCTGGATCCGGGCTGCCCGCAATGTCGGCACCTGTATGGGGGATTGATTTTCTAAAGTTATTGTGCGGCAGTGAATTCGAGGTCTGTATCCGTTGTATGCAGGGGAGATGAAACCTCATCTCCCCTTCGTTGTGCTCCCGTTAAGAAAAGAAATATAATCTTTTTTGTAATTTTCTTTTTCCTAAGTATACTCAGACAAGAGAAGATTTGAAGCTACTTTGTTGAACCTGAGCAGGAAGGAGAATATCCGTGTCCGACGGTATATACCAAACTGATTTATCCGAGAGAGTCGGCAAGCGTATTTTGATTATAGAGGACCAATCCGAAATAAGAGGGTTGCTCGATAACTACCTGAATGGAAAAGGATATGATACAAAAACCGCGGAAAATGGTTTAGACGCCCTTTACCTCCTGGAACAATGGCCGGCGGATATTGTTACTGTCGATCTCAATATGCCTGTCATGAATGGCCATGATTTCATTGAAAAAGCTGTAGCGCGGTGGCCGGATATGCCGATTATCGTTGTCTCCGGCATCGGTACGGTAGATCAGGCGGTTAACGCATTACGTAAAGGCGCTCGCGATTTTATAACCAAACCAATCGAGAGCCTTTCCCTGGTGAAAAATACCATCGAAAAAGCTCTTGAGGCGGCTGAGCTCACCAAGCAAAACCGTGGTTATCAGCAAACTCTCGAAAAAAAGGTCGAGCAACGTACAATCGAATTGGAAGAGACCAAACACCAGCTACTGTATAGTCTTGGTAAGTCGGCAGAATACCGGGATAATGAGACGGGACGACACGTTATCCGGGTTGGAAAAATATGCGCTGTTCTGGCCGAGGCAATGGAGTTTGAGTCTTCTTTGGCCAAAACATTCGCGGAAGCCGCGCCCCTACACGATATCGGCAAAATAGGCATCTCCGACACCATTCTTCTAAAGCCCGGAATACTTACCGAAGAAGAACGGGATATCATGAAGAAACATTGCGAAATCGGCTGCGATATCCTACGCCATTATTCTTCCGCTAAGGATCATGAGAAGGTTGACTTTGAAGAGATAATCCGCATGGGCTATGATATTAGTAAACTCTCTTTGCTGGAGATGGCGATGGTTATCGCCCTTTGTCACCATGAACGTTGGGATGGTCAGGGTTATCCCTGTAATCTCTATGGGATGCAGACCCCGCTCATTGCCCGGATTGTGGTAGTCGTTGATGTATATGACGCATTAGGGAGTGAGCGTCCCTACAAAAAAGCACTACCCGAGGAAGTCTGTCAGAAAATTCTCTTGGAAGGCCGGGGGAGTCATTTCGATCCTGAAATCATTGACCTGTTTTTCGCCAATATTAATGACATCCTTGCAATCAAGAAGGAGTGGATGGACTGACAGACTGTTCTAATCCCAAAGTTCCAGAACCAGTTTTCGGTTCAAATCCAGATACTTGTATTGCATATCCGGATCATTGCAGAATACTTCGAGGGTAATGGTGGTGTCGTAACCGGTAGCCTTTAATACATTGACTGCCTTTTGCCAATTAACGGTTCCTACGCCTAAAGGCATATGATCATCGGCTCTGGACCGGTTGTCTGAAAAATGAACATGCCGGATATGTTCCCCCAGTTCCCTGCAAAAAACCTCATGATTATCGCGACCGAAATTGGCGTGCCCGAAATCAAGATGCAGTTTTAAACCCGGTATAGCTGCCAGCATGGTTTTAAAAGTGGAAACCCGGTCAAAAGGGGCTTTGAAATTCTCAAATACCACGAACAAACCATGGGATGCAGCCATTTCAACGATCGGTGCCAATGCGTCGATATTAAATGTAACCAAATCACTTTTCATGGCCGGCGGACAAAAATAACAGGGGTGGACATTCATCACCTTTGCCCCCAGGGCGGAAAATATTTTGGCACATCGCTCCAATTCCTGAAGACAGGCATCCCGGACCGCCCGGATTGGATACGCATGTGGCAGACAGGGATCGGTATGCCCTGTGATGGCTAGGCCATAGGAATCAAGAACCTGCCGCAATTTGGGAATATCTATCGTGGCGGCATTTGGCCCTTCAATGGTCAAATCCAAAAAATCGAATCCTGCTTTGCCGCAGGATGTAGCCTCATCGTAAACCGATTTTGACGGGTTGTTCATAATACCGATCTTCATGTTGCTTTCCTTTTTGATGGTTATGCTGTGCCACGGTCAACAGTTGACCACCTTCATCAAAACAACTCACAGCACAAGATGTTGAAAGACGTTCTGTAATATGCTCACCTATCTTCAATAAGGTTCTTCTGGTTTAAGGATACTTTTTATTCAATCCATCTTAAGCAATGACGACAGATGAGAATCTGCGTGCGGGCACAGGGAACCGCCCCTTACCGGATAATTCCCCCACCATCAATTCTACTATAAGGGGAGCCCCCCTGTGGGCTCTCGTTAGTACTGCACGTACGCTTAATCCGGAATAACCTTCAATAATGATGAATTCGTAAAAAGGCCCAGACACCGTCATTCAGGCGAAAGCCGGGATTTATCCTTACTTGAATACACAGGGTTCCGGCTTTTGCCGAGACGACGCAAATTGAAAAGTTCAAAGTTTTTATGAACACATCAATAATCTCAATTGGCAGATTTTCTTTACGAAAATACCAATCTTACCGACTTGGCTACGGTCATTTTGTCAGCATGAGGCCATTATCGGCAAAGTTGCTGTTCGTATTAACCAACAGCAACTCAGTGAACTTAAAAGTGTTGATACCTTCCAACTCTACCCTAGACAAACGAGATTTTCTACGGTAAATGTTTGTAACTGGCTGTAAATTTGTAATTTTCGCAATGTATTCTTGTTCCCGTTTTAGAAAAGGAATTCTATGTAATTGAGAGCAGATTTATGACAAGCCGGATAGGGGTCGTGTAACTATCAGATATGGAAAAAACTAGAGAATCCCCGTTTTCATCGCTTCCGCAACGAGGCATTTGATAGGGATAATCTGGTTTAGATATGCGAGCAAGCTGCACTGTTGGGGGAAAGATTAGTTGAAAATATTAATAAAAATGGAGGGGAACATCTCAGTTTTATAATTATTGAAAGTTAAGATCTAGTGGAACAATCTTGACTTCCGGAGTGATGATAATTTGTTGATGATTCAATTCGAGCCCTGAAGCCACCTCAGCCAGAGGCGGACACCACACGGGCTGGCCTTGACGAGGAATGTATGAGTGAACAGTTCTATGAGCTTTACCGCAAGCTAGCAGAAGCACGGCAAGAATCGTCGAAAGGTTTTGCCGTCCTTGATGAAATTGCAAAAACCTGCCACGACAGGAAGACGGCTATGTCCTTGTTAGCGAGGCTTGCATGACGGACCGGAGCGCGGTTGACACAATACGTGGATACTTCTACCAGTTCGACCACTCGATCCTGAGCGTGCTGCATTTGGCCGCCCCTGACGATTCGATTGCGGTCGAAAGCATTGAAGACATTGACATCCGAACCGCGACGGAACTAACTGCAGTGCAATGCAAGTACTACGCGGGCACGGACTATAATCACTCAGTCATCAAGTCCGCTGTTATGCATATGCTGACCCATTTCGAAGAAGTCAAGTCCGGAACGAAGCCCAAGGTCTCGTACGTAGTCCGCGGCCATTATCAGTCCGGCCACAGCAAGCTGACCACGCCAATAAACGTTACGTTCTTGAAAAAGCACTTTCTGACCCATGTCAAAAACAAGGTCGAATATCGGCACTATGAGGAACTTGGTCTCGACGACAACGATTTGGAAGACTTCTTATTGCTCCTGACTGTGGACATCAACGCTGCAAGCTTCGAAGAGCAGTACTTGCAAGTAGTCAATCATTTGCAGAGCGAGTTCAAATGCACGCCCTTTGCCTCTGAGTACTTCTACTACAACAACGCTCTTGCTCTGATACGCGGGCTCGCGATTCAGCATAGCGAGGCTGACCGGACCATCACCAAAGGGACCTTTTTGGCGAAGGCAGACACTTCCGGCATTCTGTTCAACGAGTGGTTCGTGAGGAAGAAGGGAAAAAAGGCACACTTCGCAGCGCTACGGAACGAGTACTTCGCGGGATTCAATTTGTCGGCGTTCGAACGTTTCTTTCTAGTTGAGATCAACCTTGGAGCGTACGTTCGAAGTGAACTCAAAGAGGTTCTGCACACGATTTCCAGGAAGTGGTCGAAGACGACCAAACGTGACGGCAACTCGTCATTCTGCCCATTCGTCTATGTTCACGGACTCTCTGCATCCGAATTGGTCGCTCTGAAGAAGGAACTGTGCGCAGAGGAATTTTTGTTTATCGATGGTTACGACTTCCAGGGTGCTGACTTCAGCGCGAAGTCGATTGCCCGACAGGCGACCTACAGCAATGGTATTCGGCTCAAGATTTTGAATTCCATCGTCGATCTGACGGCGACGATGGCTGCCATCACCAAAACCCGCGAAGTCTACCAATTCTACCTGACGCAGAGCTACTTTCTTCCCGCGAGTCAGGCCGTCAAACACGTCAATATTCAAGTGGAAAAACTTACAGATGTCATCGCAATAATTTAACAGAAAACCGGAGTTGCATGTGTCAGACGAAGTCAACGCAGATAAGATCAATGCCCAGGTTATCGCCGTCTTTCCGGACAAAGTCCGAATTGTCGTGGACAATCTGGAAGATTTCAAAATTGCCGAGGTTTCCCTCCGAGTAGGGTCATACTTACGAATTGCCGACAACGAGAACGCGATCTTGATCGCTATCATCGAGACCTTCGAAATCACCGTATCCGGCATCGAGGGCAAACGAAACTATGTCATTGAAGCGTTCCCGCTCGGCATCCTGCGAGACGGGAAATTCGAGCGAGGCGGCGACTCACTCGCCATCCCCCCTAAAGACGTCAAACCTGCAACTATTGAAGACATCAGGCGAATTTACTCGGACTCGGTGAAAGACGACGAAAGCTTTTGCTTCTCTAAACTTTCGTCGAATCCAAACGTCCATGTGCCGGTCAACGGCAATAAGTTCTTCAACAAGCACATCGCCATCGTCGGGTCCACAGGATCTGGCAAGTCACACACGGTTGCAGCGATCATCCAACGCGCGGTTGATGGCAAGAATGGTACTTTCGCACTCAACAACTCGCACATCATCGTTTTCGATATCCACTCTGAGTACAAGTCTGCCTTTCCGCGTGCGAATTTCATCGACGTATCCAACCTGGTTTTACCGTATTGGATGCTCAACAGCGAAGAACTTGAGGAGTTCTTCATTGACACCGAGGCGAACGACCATAACCAGCGGAATGTCTTCAAGGAAGCTGTCCTGCAGGACAGGCGGGCGAGGTTTCAAGGATCGACCGCCGAAAAGCAGAAGATCCACCTCGACTCTCCGCTCCTATTCGATGTCCGGGAGGTTTTGAAGTACGCTATCGAAAAGAACACCGAACTCGTCGATACGGGCGAGGTATACGCTGCCAGCAACAAAGAGAAAGCAGGACAGCCCAAGTTCACGCAGGGCAGCCTGCACGGCAAGCTCACCAATTTCATCAATCGATTAGAGAGCAAGGTGAATGACAGTCGACTTGATTTCCTCCTTGGAACCCAGTCGCTGAACGTGTCCTTCGAGCAGACACTACAGACCTTGCTCGGCTACTCGTCCGGGAACACGTCCAACGTTTCCGTCATTGACCTGAGCGGCGTACCGTTCGAAGTCCTCAGTATCACTGTCTCGCTCATTTCCCGCCTAGTCTTTGAGTATGGGTATATCTACAAGCGCCTGCGGTGCGCCAAGGACCCGAATGAGAAAATCAACAACGACGTGCCCATCCTCCTCGTATTCGAAGAGGCACACAAGTACGTGCCGAACAGCGACCTCGTGAAGTACCGATCGTCGAAAACCTCCATCGAGCGCATCGCGAAGGAGGGCCGCAAGTATGGCGTTACGTTGCTGCTGGCAAGTCAAAGGCCTTCTGAAATTTCGGAGACAATTTTTTCGCAGTGCAACAACTTCATTGCGATGCGCCTGACCAATCCGGTCGATCAGAGCTATGTCAAGAAGCTGCTGCCGGACTCCCTTGGGGCGCTAATCGACAAGATGACCTCGTTCCGTCAGGGCGAAGCACTTGTAGTCGGCGAGTCGATCGTTCTGCCATCAATTGTCCAAGTCGATCAGTGTATCCCCGCTCCTTCGTCGAATGATATTCCGTACTGGGAACTTTGGAAGGAACAGTGGAAGGACATGGACATCGCGGCAATCAAGACAGAATGGTACAGGTAGTGGGCGAGTGTACGATCGATGTTTGGTCGCTTGACCGCCGCCTTGGCAAGCTGCGAAAGGAATTCAGGGGTACTATACTGAATTCTAACCAAAACATTCTACGGATAAGCCGCAGATGTTCACGTTATAAACAGAAGGATAAATGAAGCAATGGATTTTATCCCTCGGGGGACAATAAGGTCATCTCACACCGCAAATTTCTCCTTTAGCGACATTAAGCACACTCATCATGAACAAATGTATATGGCCTCCCTGGCTCGTGGTTGAGATGTATGAGACCAGATATAGACGTAATCGGGTAACAGAACGGAGCTCAACATGAAATTCCTGCACGCCGCCGACCTACACCTGGACAGCCCCTTGCGGGGGCTGTCCAGGCACGATGAAGCACCCGTCAACGACCTCCGAGGCGCCACCCGCGCGGCCTTCAACAACTTAGTGGAGTTGGCCATCGAGGAGAAGGTGGCCTTCGTGCTACTGGCGGGCGACCTCTACGACGGCACATGGCAGGACTTCAGCACCGCGATCTTCTTGGCAAAGAAGCTCGGCGAGCTAGACCGGGCAGGCATCCGGGTCTTTGGCGTACTCGGTAATCACGACGCTCAGAGCAAGCTCACCAAAGCGTTGGAGAAACCGAAAAACCTGACCCTGTTTCCGGCGAACAAACCCCATACAGAAGTCCTTAACGATCTCGAGGTCGCCATACACGGCCAGAGCTTTGGCCAGCAGCGCGTCGAGGAGAACATGGCCGATGGCTTTCCCGCGGCGAAGCCAGGGATGTTCAACATCGGCCTGCTTCACACGAGCCTCGACGGCCGCGAGGGCCATGCGGCCTACGCTCCGTGCAAACTCGACGACCTGCGGGCCAGGGATTACCAGTACTGGGCTCTCGGCCACGTGCACGCACGAGAGGAGGTTTCGACAGACCCCTGGGTTGTCTTTCCTGGTAACCTGCAGGGGCGGCACGCACGCGAGACCGGCCCCAAGGGTTGCTGCCTGGTTTCCGTCGAGGATGGCCGGGTCGAAAGCGTCGAGCACCGGGTGCTGGACGTGATCCGCTGGGCAAGCTGCGAGGTGGACCTCGGCAAGGTCAACAGCATGCAGGGCGTTCTGGACAGCGCCAGCAAGGCCATGTGCGAGGTTCTTGACGACGCCGAGGACCGGATTGTCGCCACCCGGATACGCTTCGTGGGCGCCAGCCCGGTCCACGCAGAGCTCCAGGGCAAGACCCAATGGTTGCGTCATAAGCTCCTGGAGCTGGCCGCCGAGCAGTTTGGAGAAGGCCTGTGGATCGAGAAGGTGGTGATGGTCACCACCAGCAAGTTAGACCGGGGGGCCGTGCTCGCGGGAGATGGAGTTCTGGGTGGACTGGCCAGGAGCATCCTGGAGCTCAGGGACGAGCCTAGCGCGGTGCGAGGTCTCGACGCAGCCATGGCCGCCTTCAGGGAAAAGCTCCCTGCGGAGGTGTTCCTTGCGGAGGATGGACTGAGACTCGACGACCAGGAGGTCGTGGCGAAGCTCATCCAAGAAGCTAAGGAACTGCTCCTTGGCAAGCTCCTGGAGACAGGGGGTGATTTATGAAGATCAAGCGACTCGACTTGCTGGCTTTTGGTCCGTTCACGAAAAAGTCCCTCGACCTGAGTGAGGGTAAGCCCGGTCTGCACGTGGTCCAGGGACCCAACGAGGCGGGAAAGAGCTCGACGCTGCGGGCGCTCAAGGCCTGGCTATTTGGCATCGACGCCCGTTCTACGGACAACTTTGTCCACGACCACAAGCAGCTTCGTGTGGGTGGTGTACTCGAGACCTCGGGTGGTAAGGAAATCGCCTGCGTGAGGCGCAAGGGCAACAAGGGCACCCTGCTCAGCGCCGAGACCGAGCAGTCCATTGGCGATGATACTCTGAGTAAGCTGCTGCCAGGGCTCGACGAGAAGCTCTTCTCCCAGCTTCACGGTATCAATCACGCTGGGCTCGTCCAGGGTGGCCAGGCCATCCTCGAACAGAGCGGCGATCTCGGAAAATCCCTGTTCGGTGCGGCGCTGGGCACCCAAGGTAAGACCGACCTGCTCGGCGAGCTGGTTTCGGAAGCGGACAAACTGTTCAAATCCAGGGGCCAGAACCAGATCATCAACGACGCTGCCGCGAAGCTGAAGGAGGCCAGGCGAGAGGAGAAGCACGAATTGGTCTCCGTGAGGGAGTGGAAGGAGCTCCAGAAGTCCTTGAAGGAGGCAGAGGAGACCGTCGTCAGGATCGACAAAGAGATCGCCGAGGCGAGACGCAACAAGAGTAAGCTCGAGCGCTTCAGGAGGGTGGCTGGCCCCCTGGCCGAGCGCCGCGAGCTGCTCGAGCGCCAGTCCGCCCTGGGAGATGTGGTGTTGCTCCCCGAGGACTTCGTTTCCCGTCGGCAAGCTGCTCTCGATAAGCTGTCCCGGGCCAGGGAGCGGCTGCAAAAGGCGAGCGCCAAGCTCGCCAGGGTGCAGCAGGAGGCTGGCGCACTCGACGTCCCGCAGGGTCTGCTGGAGAATCAGGAGACCATCGAGGACCTGCAGCTTCAGCTTGGCGCCTTTCAGAAGTCGGTCAGGGACAAGCCCGCGCAGGATGCCAAGCGCCGCGATCACCGCAACGCGGCCCAGGACCTGCTCACGAGCATCCGCCCGGACCTCGACCTCGAATCCGTCGAGACCCTGAAGCCGCTTCTCAACAGGAAGAGGCTGATCGCGAACCTGGCGCAGGAATCGAGCCTTCTGAAGCAGAAGACTTGTCATCTAGATGACAAGCAGCGCGAGCTGACCGACGAAAAGACCAGTCTTCTGCAGCAGCTTGAGGCTATGTCCAGGCCCGGTAAGGACGTGGCCTCGCTCAAGGCCGCGATCCTGGCTGCCCGCAAGTCAGGCGATATGGCGCAGATGCTCCGCAAGGCCCGCGATACGGCGGGTCAGCAGGAGGAGGCTTGCTCCGGCGAGCTGTCTCGCCTGGGCAGGTTCGACGGTAGCCTCGAGGCTCTGGCTTGCCGGGCCATGCCCGAGAGGGCCGTCCTGGATAGCTTCGAGAAGAAGTTCGACGAACTGGACGAGCAGGCTCGCGAGACCCTTCGTCGTCAGGCCGAGGCCAAGCAGGAGCTAGGCCAGCATGAGGAGAGCCTGAAGACCTTACTCCGCTCAAGCGAGGTCCCCTCTCTCGAAGAGCTCCAGGTAGCCCGCAACCACCGCGAGCAGGGATGGAAGCTCATCCGCGGCAAGTACGTGGAAGGGGTGGACCCTGGAGCTGCTGCCACGAAGTACGCGGGGAGCAAGGATCTTCCCGACGCCTACGAGCAGGCAGTGCTGGCCGCCGACGACGTTGGCGACAGGCTTCGCCTGGGTGCCCAGCGAGTTCAGGAGCGGGCGTCGCTGGAGACCCAGATCCAGGCCAGGACTGAGGTTCTTTCCGGGCTCGACGGCAAGCTGAGCGAACTGGTAACCGCCCGGGCTCAGCTCGAGAACGCCTGGCAAGCTGTGTGGGACGGGATTGCAGGTAAGGTCGGTACACCCAAGGAGATGAAGGAGTGGCTGCAGCGCGTGGAGCAGCTTCTGCAGAAGGCCGAACAGCTCGACAGGGCGAGGGCAGAGGTCCGTTCGCTGGAGGCCACGCAGACTTCACATATTGAGGTACTCACTGCCGAGTTGGAGAAGCTCGGCCAGCAGCAAGAGCCCAAGGCGGATGAGCTCGAGTCGCTCCTTGCCCGCTGCGAGCAGTTCGCCAGCCAGCAGGAGACCGCGACCAGGCGCCAAGGGGAGCTCGAGGTTTCGCGGCAGAAGCTCGAGGTCCAGCTTAAGGGGGCGACGGATGCTCGTCGCCAGTCCGATGACGACTTGCAGCGCTGGGGAGTCACCTGGGCCGAGGCTGTCGAAGGCTTGGGCCTCGGGACAAAACCTCATCCTGAGCTGGCCCTCGCCACGATGGAGAAGCTCGATGAGCTGTTCGGGGAGCTCAAGGATGCCGACACCGCCCACAAGCGAATCTATGGCATGGACAAGGACGAGGAGCGCTTCACCGCGGCTGTGGCCCAGCTCGTGCAGCGGATTGGCCTCGACGTGGGGGAACAAAGCCCAGCAGAAGTCACCCAGAGCCTGGTCAGGCGACTTGGCAAGGCTCAGGCCGACGCCGCCAGTCTGCAGAAGCTTCGAGCCCGGATGAGCGAGCTGGAGGAGGAAGTCGTCGAGGCTAGCCAGGACATCCAGCTCGCAGAGCAGAGTCTTGCCGCTCTGCGGGGCGAGGCAGGAGTTTCTTCCGATGAGGAGCTGGGTCCGGTCGAGGAGCGCTCACAGCAGAAACGCCGGCTGACCTCTCGTCTTGAGCCCGTGCAGCAGCAGCTCCATCAGTCCGGTGAGGGCCACAGCATCGACGAGTTGGAGAAGGAAGCCCAGGAACTGGATGCGGACCAGGTGGGCGACGAGCTATCGCAACTCGACACCAGGCTGTCCGACCTGGCGAGCGAGCGAGATGCAAGACGGGACCACAGAAAGGCCCTGCTCGTCCAGATCCAGGCCCTGGATGGATCGTCGAAGGCTGCCGAGGCCGCGGAGCGAGCCGAGCAGTTGCTGGCCGGTATCATCCCCGACGCGGAGCAGTACCTGCGGCTTACGATAGCCCGCCTCATCCTCGAGGAGCAGATGGAGCGGTACCGCCAGGATAATCAAACGCCGGTTCTCAGGCGCGCCGGCGAACTGTTCGCAAAGCTCACCTTGGGTTCATTCTCGGGTCTTCGCGACGAGGTAGATGACAATGGCAAGCCAGTCCTACTCGGCGTCCGCCTGGACAAGGCCGAGGTGAGTGTCGATGGTATGAGCGATGGCACCCGCGATCAGCTTTTCTTGGCCTTGCGACTCGCGACCATCGAGCTGCAGCGAGACCAACAGGATCCTCTGCCTTTCGTGGTCGACGACATTCTGGTCGGGTTCGACGACGAGCGCAGCAAGGCCTGCCTCGAGGTCCTCGCCGAGTTTGCCCAGAAAACCCAGGTTCTGGTCTTCACCCATCACTCGATGGTTACACAGGCCGCCCATGCGCTTGGGAAGGAGAAGGGTGTTTTTGTCCATGAATTGGCGGAGTGACCCGGAACAACAACGCGAAGAGCGATGATGCGGAATGAGCGCGGATTACGTCCATGACCACAGTGGATCTCGACCAAGCTCGGTTGAGGGGTACGACCTCTAGGCGAAGGTCGTCGCTCGACAGAATGATCGCGGCGCAGAGGTTAATGGCGTTAGGAGTCAATATCGCTCCTATCGACTTTGACGTCTTTCCATCAGATTTAGGGAAGTACTGTTTCATTGGTATGGAAAGCTCATTGGTCCCACTGGTGTTTTCTTTCAATCCTGAAATAAAAATTGAAATAATAAACAATGAAAATGGTTTAAGATGTTTTCAACCTTTCCGGCTCAATCATTCGAACCACGAAGCCCAAAATCCCTAATTCCTCATTGACAATTCCTGGTTCACATCAGTAAGTCGCCATTTATGACGAAAAGTATGCATATTTATCTTTTATGTCGTCACAAATTACGATATAATACCTCCAGTAAAAGGAGGGTTTTTGATGAAAATTGAAGGATTATTGACGGACGAGGCGATTCTGGCAGAGCTGGGCGGGCGCCTTGCGCAGCGTCGGCTGGAACTGCAGCTTACTCAAGAGATGTTGGCGGAGCAGGCGGGCGTATCAAAGCGGACAGTAGAGCGAATCGAGGGCGGGGCCATGGCGCAAATGTCGACGTTGATCCGGCTTCTGAGGGTATTGGAACTTTTGGATCGGTTGGAAACACTGGTGCCCGAGGCCGGACCGCGTCCGATGGATCTGGTTAAGCTGAAAGGGAAAGCGCGGAAGCGGACCAGTGGCAAGCGGAAGTCTACGGATGAGGAGCCGTGGCATTGGGGTGACGAAACGTGAGCACAACGGCAAAGGTAAACCTGTGGGGACGCATGATCGGTGCGGTGTCGCTGGAAAACGATGCCGCGACCGCGACGTTTGAATATGACAGGGCGTTCATCAACAGCGGTATCGAGGTGGCCCCGCTGATGATGCCGCTATCCAGCCGGCTCTACTCCTTCCCATCGTTGCGACCGGAAACCTTCCACGGTCTGCCGGGGCTTTTAGTGGATTCACTGCCGGATCGGTTTGGCAATGTGTTGATCGATGCCTGGCTTGCCCGGTCCGGACGCATGCCGCAATCGTTCAATGCGGTGGAGCGCCTCTGTTATACGGGTTCGCGGGGCATGGGTGCGTTGGAGTATGCGCCGGCAACCCGATTGACCGCACCCGGCGCCTCCCTGATCGAAGTCGATAAACTGGTAGAGCTGGCCTCGGAGGTTTTGACACATCGTAACAATCTGCAGGGGTGGTTGCACCAGGAAGGGAAGGAAACGGCTCTGCAGGATATTCTGCGGGTCGGTACTTCCGCGGGCGGGGCGCGAGCCAAGGCGGTGATCGCCTGGAATCCGAAAACGAACGAAGTCCGGTCAGGGCAGGTGAAGGCGGGCA
>Ga0214472_10001637_pt1 | contig 24830 bp, 22 predicted proteins | sample RVTome_6_FD_207662 | JGI IMG/M metagenome (GOLD analysis project Ga0214472, IMG submission 207662) | Soil microbial communities from uranium-contaminated site in the Upper Colorado River Basin, Wyoming, United States - RVT140D175 | ecosystem: Environmental > Terrestrial > Soil > Contaminated >...
TCCGCACTAAACGTCGTTCTTGCTTGTCTTGTCATCTTCACTCTCCTTTGGGACTATTGTCCCTTTTAGAAAGTGTGCGTCAAATCGGGGTAGGATTAATAAGTCCCCTGTCTCGTCAAGTAAGAATATAGAACGATTTTGGGATCGTTATATAGAACTTCTTAATAAACAAGGTGTTAAAACATCAGCAAGACGTTGGTATGTGCGTCGAGCAGAGCTATATATCAAGGCTTATCCGGATAAGAAGTTACTTGAGCATAAGGCTGTTGATGTAAGCAATTATCTGCAAAAAGTGGGACGTTCCGATAACATTCTCGACTGGCAATTCCGACAAGTGGTCGATGCTATACGGAACCTTTTTCAGCTGGTCACGGTTGAATGGGAAAAGGAATTTGATTGGAAGTATTGGATGGATTCATCTCAATCATTATCCGAATCACATCGTACCATTGCGCGTTCAAGCTCTGATAAATCTAATACAGATGCCTCTTTCAATAATATACAGCAAGATAACCATGCGGTACGTGAGAAATACGCTGACATACGAACAGCATTAATCACTGAAATTCGCCGTCGGGATTATTCAATCAGTACTGAGCAAATTTATGATATGTGGTTTGTACGTTTTATTGCATATCATGACTTACTTGATCCAAAAAAAATGGGTGCGGTAGAGGTAATTAATTTTCTTGAGTATCTGGTTATGAAGCGCAATGTTGCTGTTAGTACTCAGAACCAGGCATTGAATGCCTTGGTGTTTGTTTATGAAAATATTTTACACATGCCCTTGGGCGACATGGGTGAATTTGTCCGAGCAAAACGACCTAAGAGAATGCCGACTGTATTAACAAGAAATGAAGTTGAAAAATTACTACATCACTTAAAAGGTATTCACGGTGTGATGGGATCGTTGCTGTATGGAACAGGAATGCGTTTAATGGATTGTCTACGTTTGCGAATACTTGACGTTGATTTTGACTATTCGCAGATTATTGTTAGAGAAGGCAAAGGTAAGAAAGATCGTGTAGTTCCTTTGCCAAAATGTTTAGACGAGCCACTTAGACAACAAATCGATAAAGTTAAAATTCTGCATGATGAAGATCTAGCAGAAGGCTACGGTGAAGTTTACTTGCCACATGCCTTGTCAAGAAAATATAAAAATGCAGCAAGAGAATTACGTTGGCAATATGTTTTTCCCAGTGGGAAACTGTCTCTTGACCCACGTAGTAATGTAATACGCCGTCATCATTTACATGAAACTAGTTTGCAAAAAGCAATTAAAAATGCAGCAAGTAAAGCCAAGTTATTAAAGCGAGTAACCAGTCATACATTAAGACATAGTTTTGCAACGCATTTACTTGAAGATGGATATGCACTGATTTTTGCTCCTGCAAAATCAGCATACACTACGTCCATGTAGATAACATAAGAACGGTTCAGGAATTACTGGGTCATGCAGATGTATCAACAACAATGATTTACACGCATGTTCTTAATAAAGGCGGTCGTGGTGTTAAAAGTCCTCTCGATAATTTATAACTAGGCCGACTTTCTTTGCAAAATTATTTTTTGCCATTCTTGCGGGCCGGTTTGATGAACAGCATTGCCATTCACATCGACTGCAACGGTTACCGGCATGTCTTTCACTTCGAATTCATGTATTGCTTCCATACCTAATTCAGGAAAGGCAATGACTTCTGAATGTGTGATTGCTTTTGAAACTAAATAAGCAGCTCCACCGACTGCCATAAGATAAACGGCTTTGTGTTTTTTTATTGCTTCTATTCCAGCGGGGCCACGTTCTGCTTTACCGACCATACCAATCAAGCCGGTTTTAGCGAGCATCATTTCGGTAAATTTATCCATGCGTGTTGCCGTGGTTGGACCAGCAGGGCCAACAACTTCGTCGCGTACCGCATCAACAGGCCCAACGTAATAAATAAAACGATTGGTAAAGTCGACACCATCAGGTAAGGATTCGCCTTTATCAAACAAGTCTTGAATTTTTTTATGTGCAGCATCACGACCGGTTAACATTTTTCCGGAGAGTAAAATTGTTTCGCCCGGTTTCCATTCTTTAATCGTTTCAGGAGTGACTTCATCCAGATTAACGCGTCTTGCAGAAGGGCCGACATCCCAGGTTATTTTTGGCCAGTCATCAAGATTCGGCGGTGTTTGTAATGAAGAACCTGAACCATCTAACACAAAATGTGCATGTCGTGTTGCCGCACAGTTTGGAATCATGGCAACCGGTTTGTTTGCAGCATGCGTTGGAAAATCTTTTATCTTCACATCAAGTACAGTGGTTAAACCACCAAGACCTTGCGCACCGATACCTAAATCATTCACACGTTCATAAATTTCCAAACGTAATTTTTCTGTGGTTGTTTTTGCGCCGCGTGCTTTTAATTCCTGTATATCAATTGATTCCATCAAGGCTTCTTTTGCCATGACCATGGCTTTTTCTGCCGTACCGCCTATACCGATCCCGAGCATTCCGGGAGGACACCAACCGGCACCCATGGTTGGAACGGTTTTAACAACCCAATCAACAATATCATCGGAAGGGTTCAACATAACGAATTTTGATTTTGCTTCAGAACCACCGCCTTTGGCAGCAACCTGGACATCGACTTTATCGCCTTTAACGATTTCCATATGAATCACAGCGGGGGTGTTATCGCCGGTATTTTTTCTTGTGCCCGCAGGGTCATCGAGTATTGATGCACGCAATTTATTATCAGGGTGGTTATAAGCTTTTCTAACACCTTCATTAATCATATCTTCTAATGACAGTTCAGCATCCCATTGCACATCCATTCCAACTTTGACAAAGACGGTAACAATACCAGTGTCCTGACAAATAGGACGATGACCTTCAGCACACATACGTGAATTAATTAAAATCTGCGCCATTGCATCTTTTGCCGCACCGGACTCTTCCATTTCATAAGCTGCGTTAACCGCCTGAATAAAATCCAGTGGGTGGTAATAAGAAATGTATTGCAAGGCATCGGCAACGCTTTCGATTAAGTCTTTTTGTTTAATTATTGTCATACTGTGTTATATAAAGTTACTGAAATCTGTGATTAATGTAAGAGGCAATTATACCGATAAATAAGCGTTTATTGATGTAATTCAATAGTAATTGTTGATTACGGTATATATTATTGTAGTACAAATGCTTATTTGATAAATAATTCAATTTTGTTACACCTATGAGGTGAAATGTATGAAAACTGTATTATACGTTGATGATAATGAAGAAATGGTTGAGCTGGTGAATATTGTTTTGAAAAACTCAGGCTATCATATTATTTCATTAACTAACGGTCAGGCAACTCTGGATTATTGTGTCAATGATACTCCGGATTTGGTGCTGATGGATTTAAATATGCCGGGTATAGACGGTTTTGAAACCACACGACGACTTAGGGAACAAGGATTTTCGAATCCAATAGTTGTATTTACCGCATCAGAAACAGAAGAAGACAGAGAAAAAGCATTAGCCGCAGGAAGTAACGATTATCTTGTTAAAGATATGGAAATGCGAGGGCTTGAAAAGATTATCGATAGATATTTAGTTGATGCGGGTGGACTTTGATTTAAACTTACGTTGTCATTCCTGTGCACGCCTGTCTCTTCTACGCATTTTGTCTATCGCCAAGCCAGATCAATTCGCCGTAATACCGCGCCGCATCTTCACCCGTCATGCCGGCCTCGGTCTCTGTTCCAGACTCGACTCTACCACCTACGTCGTGTAGGTGTACGCCGGCATGACGGGTTTGTGCCCTTTAAATTAAAACAACATTATGTCTAATTTACTACAGCGACAGGAATCTGCTCAAGTTTGGATTTTGCTTGAGCTGCGCTCTTTTGGAACGATTCGATTTCATCAAAGTTGAGGTAACGATAAACATCTGCGGCCATAGGATCAAGATCTTTGGCGAATTGCATGTATTCTTCCATTGTCGGAATATGTCCCAGAATTGATGATACTGCCGCAATTTCCGCAGAGGCAAGAAAGACATTGGCGCCATCACCCAATCGATTTGGAAAGTTACGCGTTGATGTTGATACCGCGGTTGATTTGGCTGCGATACGCGCCTGGTTCCCCATACAAAGTGAACACCCCGGCATTTCAGTTCTCGCGCCAGCCTTACCAAAGATACTGTAATAACCTTCTTCGCTAAGTTGATGTTGATCCATTTTTGTCGGAGGTGAAATCCATAAACGTGTTGGTAAAGTGTCAGCGAACTTTTCTAACATCTTGCCCGCTGCGCGAAAGTGTCCGATGTTGGTCATACATGAACCAATAAAGACTTCATCAATTTTAGTGCCGGCAACTTCTGATAATGTTTTCACATCATCCGGATCATTCGGACAGGCCAGAATCGGTTCTTTGATTTCATTCAGATCAATTTCAAATATCTTCGCGTATTCCGCATCAGCATCCGGTTCCATTAATACTGGATTAGCGACCCATTCTTCCATCGCCGCAGCGCGACGTTCCAGGGTTCGTGCATCACCATAACCTTCGCTAATCATCCAGCGTAACAAGGTAATGTTGGATTCAAGATATTCAATGATCGGTTCTTTACCCAAACGAATGGTACAACCACCGGCAGAACGTTCGGCAGAGGCATCGGATAATTCAAATGCCTGTTCACATTTCAGATTAGGTAAACCTTCTATTTCAAGAATACGACCGGAGAAAATATTTTTCTTGCCTTCTTTGGCAACCGTTAAGTCACCGGATTTGATTGCCGCAAGTGGAATTGCATTAACCAAATCGCGTAAGGTAATACCCGGCTGCATTTCACCTTTGAATCTTACTAAAACAGATTCAGGCATATCCAAAGGCATGACGCCGGTTGCAGCAGCAAACGCGACTAGACCTGAACCTGCCGGAAATGAAATACCAATCGGGAAACGGGTATGTGAATCACCACCGGTACCAACAGTATCCGGTAACAACATACGGTTTAACCATGAATGGATAATGCCGTCACCCGGACGTAGCGCAACACCGGCTCGCGTTTGAATAAAATCAGGCAAGGTGTGATGTGTGGTGACATCAATTGGTTTTGGATAAGCCGCGGTATGGCAAAATGATTGCAATACCAGATCAGCAGAGAAACCAAGACAGGCTAAATCTTTTAATTCATCACGTGTCATCGGCCCGGTTGTATCCTGAGAACCCACCGTTGTCATTCTTGGTTCGCAATAAGTCTCTGGACGAACACCTTCAACACCACAAGCTTTACCCACCATTTTTTGCGCCAGGGTATAACCTTTACCCGTATCATTAACAGGTACGGGTACGCGGAATAAAGTGCTCGTTTCTAAACCTAATGCTTCGCGAGCGCGAGTAGTTAATCCACGGCCGATAATCAAAGGAATACGACCACCCGCCTGAACTTCATCAAAAATGATATCGGTTTTTAATGAAAAATCACAAAGCTCTTCACCTGTTTCCGCATTTTTAATTTTGCCTTCGTACGGATAGATATCAATGACATCGCCCATCTTCAATTTTGTTACATCGCATTCAACGGGGAGGGCACCGGCATCTTCTAAAGTATTAAAAAAGATAGGTGCAATTTTGCCACCGAGACAATAACCGCCATCACGTTTATTCGGGATGAAAGGAATGTCATCACCCATGTGCCAGAGCACAGAATTAACTGCAGACTTACGTGAAGAACCGGTACCGACAACATCACCAACATAAGCAAGTGGATGACCTTTTTCTTTCAGGCTATTGATGAGTGTCATCGGGCCAACTTCACCTTGTTTGTCTGGCGTAATGCCATCGCGTTCCATTTTTAACATAGCCATAGCATGTAATGGAATGTCTGGTCGAGACCAGGCATCAGGAGCAGGGGAAAGATCATCGGTATTGGTTTCGCCTGATACTTTGAATACAGTAACCGTTATTTTGTCGGCTAACTTTGGTTTTGAGGTAAACCATTCTCCATCCGCCCATGATTGAAGAATTTTTTTCGCATGTTCATTTCCTGCGTCAGCTTTTTCTTTGACATCATGAAACGCATCGAACATTAATAAGGTACGTGACAATGCTTTTACTGCGGTTGGTGCCAATGCATCATCATCGAGGCAATTGATCAATGGTGAAATGTTATAACCACCCAACATGGTACCGAGTAATTCGGTTGCTTTAACTTTATCGATTAATGGAGACTCAGCTTCGCCTTTGGTAATCGCTGCAAGAAAACCTGCTTTAACGTAAGCAGATTGATCGACACCGGCAGGAATACGGTTAGTAATTAAATCGAGAATAAATTCTTCTTTACCTGCGGGAGGATTCTTTAACAGTTCAACTAATGCCGCTGTTTGTTCCGGGTTCAGTGGTTGTGGTACGACACCTATGTTGGCGCGTTCCTTTACATGTTGACGATAAGCTTCAAGCAAAACAATTCTCCTGGTTATTCATAATTGAGCGGGTATTCCATTATAGATTATCCCTGTCAAAAGGCCGGACATTATAAGACAAGAATAGCCGAAAGTTTAAGCCAATTTGCGAACTATTTTGGTGTGGCTTTAGCAGGCTGAATCAATGATTCCACCGCCAAGACAGACGTTTTCTTTATAAAAAACAATGAATTGGCCGGGTGTTATGGCTCTTTGCGAAGCAGTGAAAGAGACTGAAACATTTCCATTTTCTGTTTTTTCAATTACACATTCCTGATCTGCCTGTCTGTAACGGTTCCTGGCGTTGCATTTAAACGGTGTTTCGGGAGTTTCTCCTGATATCCAGTTAATATCCGATGCGGTCAAATTGTGGCTGTGGAGCAGGGGATGATCATGATCCTGCGCAACGATTAATTCATTTTCGGCAATATTTTTTTGCACAACATACCATGGCGCATCGGAAGCACCTTTGACTCCACCAATACCCAGGCCCTGTCGTTGACCCAGCGTGTAATAAAAAATACCTTCGTGTTCGCCGATAGTCTGGCCTTCAGTTGTTTTAATTAAACCCGGATCAGCAGGAATATAACGGCTTAAAAATTGACGAAAAGGTTGTTCGCCAATAAAACAAATACCGGTGCTGTCTTTTTTATCATGCGTTATAAGTCCAGCTTGTTCGGCACGCTTTCTAACATCGGGTTTCTCCAGATCACCAATCGGGAATAAGGCTTTTTGTAATTGGCTTTGATTCAAGCGACAGAGAAAATAACTTTGATCTTTATTTTGATCACGTCCTTTTAATAATTGGAACGCACCGTTTTCTTCATTAATACGGGCATAATGTCCAGTCGCAATCTGGCTGGCGCCGAGATTTTCTGCATGTTCGAGAAAGGCTTTGAATTTAATTTCCTGATTACATAAGACATCGGGATTAGGCGTACGCCCACTTTTGTATTCGGTTAGAAAGTTTTTGAATACGTTGTCCCAGTATTCGGAAGAGAGATCGACTGTATTTAGCGGAATATCGAGTTTATCGCAGACCATCATGGCATCTTCGACATCGGCTTCCCACATGCAGGCACCGTCTTCGGATTGGTCATTCCAGTTTTTCATAAACAGCGCTTCAACGTCATAGCCCTGTTCTTTTAACAACATGGCCGTTACCGAGGAATCGACGCCGCCGGAAATACCAACGATTAATTTGTTTTTTGAGTTCATTTATATAGCGTGATGAATAATATCAAGAGGATAACGATTTCCTTCGAGATAATCATTAATACAGCGTGTCACCAAAGGGCTACGCATACGAGCACGTTCTTTTTCTATTTCTTCGGGGCTTAGCCATGCCGCACGTAAAATACCATCATCTAATGCTTGTCCTTTATGTTCTTTATTACAATGTCCGTAAAAACAAAAGCGCAAATAAGTAATTTTGGAATCATTTGGATTTGGGTATAAATAGACGCCAACAAGATATTCCGGTTCAAATTCCCATGCCGTTTCTTCTAATACCTCTCGTTTAACCGCTTCGATTAAACTCTCGCCATGTTCAAGATGTCCGGCTGGCTGATTGAAAACGAGCTTATCATTAATGTTTTCTTCAACGAGAAGAAAACGACCCTCTTTTTCAGCTATTGCTGCGACAGTTGTGTTGGGTTTCCACTGCATTTTGATTTCCTGATTGCGGTCTATACCCAAGATACCTGAAGATACAGGTTTATAGCACATCTGTTTTCATCCAGAGCGTCATTGCGTCTCCTTACAGGGGGCGGCCATGCGCGTCGTTGCGCCTCGCTCTGAATAAAAACAAACGCACTCTAAATCCCGCATCCTCAGGTATCTTGGGTATAAATTGAGCCTTGATTGTTGTCTGAGTGTCAGGATAATAGACCTTTATGTTAGATCGAAATAAATTTTATCATATTGCCAGTCTGTTTGTTTCTTTAGCCATATTATGGTTATTGTTGTCTGGTCATTATACGGCATTACTATTATCGCTCGGATGTTTATCCGTTCTATTCGTTACGCTGATTAGTTTGCGAATGAATTTGCTTCCTTATAACCAACCGGAAACTTTTTTTCGATTTATTAAATATATTCCCTATGGTTTTTGGCTTGTTATTGAAATTTTGAAATCAAATATTGATGTATGTAAACGTATACTAAATCCACGCTTACCGATTAGCCCAAGGTGGGTCACCATAAAATCATCTCAATTTAGCGAATTTGGAAAAATCGTTTATGCAAATTCAATTACCTTAACACCGGGCACAATATCGATTGATGTTGATGATGATAATATTGATGTTCATGCCTTAGCTGAAAGCGGTGTTGAAGGATTAGCGACAGGTGAAATGGATAAAAGAGTCAGTCAGGCGGAGCAAGCCTATGTTTGAAGTGGCAACTTATATGATTTTATTCGCAATGTTGTTGTCACTTATTTCTGCAATCATTGGCGAAACAGTGTATGACAAAATTCTTGCGGTAAATATTTTCGGTACAATAACCGTTTTATTCATCGCGCTATTTGGTTTTTTAACTGAACGTCCCGAGTTTCTTGATATTGCATTGGTCTATGCGTTGATTAATTTTATCGCGACGATCGCTATTTTAAAGTTTTTTGAATACGGTGATATGGGTCGAAGTTCTCATATCAATGAAGAGTCCGACATATGAGTAGTGTTATTAATATTTTAAGTGGCGTATTAATTATTACAGGTGCACTGGCCATTATCATTGGTTTGCTTGGTGTGTTTCGAATGCCGGATTTTTTTACGCGACTACATGCCGCAAGTGTTATTGATACTATGGGGACGATGTTAATTATTGTCGGCTTAATGCTTTATTCCGGTTTTAATCTGGTTAGCGTTAAATTGTTATTAGTGATGATTTTTATATTGATTACAACACCTGCTGCGGCACAAGCGTTAGCTAAATCAGCTTTGCATGGTGGACTTAAGCCTGCCCTGAAAGAGAAGAAGTCATGACAGTAACCATCATTAATATTATTTTGCTTTGCTTGCTTGTCATAGCAGCAATTGCTGTCAATCAACAAAGAAATCTCTTTGCGGCAACGATGTTAAGCGGTATCTATAGTCTACTTAGCGCATCTCTTTTTGTTTGTCTTGATGCGGTTGATGTTGCTTTTACTGAAGCTTCAGTTGGTGCAGGGATTGCGACTATTTTATTTCTTGGTACGTTGGCGTTGACCGGCTTTGAAGAAAAGACAGAAGTTAAAATCTCTGTCCCCGGATTAATGATTGTTTTAATTACCGGCGGATTGTTAATTTATGGTCTTCAGGATATCCCTGCCTTTGGTGATGCAAATACACCTGTGCAAACTTATCTGGCAGGAAAATACATTAGTGACTCTACAACTGAAATTGGCATACCTAATTTAGTGACTTCTGTTCTGGCAAGCTATAGAGGTTATGATACCTTTGGTGAGACAACTGTGATTTTTACGGCTGGTATTGGTGTATTGATGTTGCTTGGTCGTGGAAGAAAAAATAAAAAAGGTTTACTTGGTGAGAAAGAGAGGTAGTAATAGTTAATGGAACATCATCTCGTTCTTCGTGTTGTTGCAAGGTTACTGATCCCTTTAATCATGTTGTTTGCATTATATGTGCAGTTTCATGGTGATTACGGGCCGGGAGGAGGCTTTCAGGCAGGCGTGATCTTTGCCGCCGCTTTTATTTTATATGGCATTATTTATGGTGTTGATAGCTTACGTGATGTTGTGCATCCGGGCTTAGTTCGTAGTCTTGCTGCATTTGGCGTATTAATTTATGCCGGAGTTGGTATAACCAGTATGTTTATGGGCAGTGAATTTCTTAATTACAATGCACTTGCGACTGATCCGGTTGCAGGACAACATCTCGGCATTCTTTTAATAGAAGCAGGCGTGGGAATAACCGTTGCTTCGACGATGGTTATGTTTTTCTACGCATTTGCCCGACCTTAATCCTGGCACCTTTTAAAAGTACTTTTTTCACGATTAATAAGTCGTTCCTTACGACACTTTATAAAAAAAGTTAACGGGATAGCAGTGAAGTTAATTATTATTTTTGAAACTATTCAAAACATCCTGAATATTATCTTTTATTGTCAATTTGCAATGTGTTCCTAAAAGATCGAAACGTTTTAGTTTCTCGATTAATCGTGGTTTAACATGAATAAGAGTGACAGAAACATTCTTCGTTTCCAGTTCATTAACAAGAGATTCCAGGTTCACCATAGCGGTTGTGTCCAATAATGTCACATCGGAAAAATCAAGTACTACGTATCGAATGTTTGAGTTTACTGAAGAAATGACCTTTAGTGCTTTATGTGCTGCACCAAAAAATAAGGGACCATTAATATCATAAATGATGTTTTAAACGTACTTTTTATCTTTGAGCATAATTGAGTTAATACACGCAATATTGTATTTAGAAAGTTGCTTTATTTTCTGATTGACTTATTTCAACAAATTATAATTTTTAACCAGTTTGGTTTTTGTCTGAGCAGGGGTTACCTGTAAAAAAAATTGTATAAAATATTAAGAATGATATATTAAACATCATACTTAAAGTAAAATAATAAGAATTTAATGTATGAAAACAGAAAATAAGGGTAACTTTTTTGAAAAGATTTATAAAAATAAACAGTTGCCTTGATGATTAGCGCAAGCCAAATCAGGGCGGCTCGTGCCTTACTGTCAATGAGTCAAAGACAGTTATCCGAACTTTCCGGTGTTTCATTACCAACCATTCAGCGTATGGAAGCTAGCAAAGATATGGTTCGTGCCAATGTCGACACGCTGGTCAAAGTTGTCGATGCGCTTGAGCACGCAGGAACAGAATTGATTGGTAACAATACTTCCAGTACTCATGGTGGTCGTGGGGTGCGTCTCAAGTCATGAATATTGATCAAACACATTTGCTAAGTGAAATTTTGGTTTTGCTTTCTGTCTGTACTGCGTTGATCGCTGCATTTTTATCGCTGTTTGCTGATTATTTTGTAAAAGCTTCGCGACTACTTCTGTTTATTCCGTTGTTTGCCAGCGGGTTATTTGCTTCTGCTGCCGGTTTAACTGTCTTGTCAGGCATGCCGGGTTTTGTCGTTGAATTGCCATTAGGTTTACCCTGGTTGCCATGGCATCTACGTTTCGATCCTTTATCGGCATTGTTTCTGGGGATCATTGGCATAATTACATTTGCAGTCAGTTTATTTGGCCCCGCTTATGTGCGTGAATATGAACGTGGTGTTTATTCCCAGACAGTGATGGGAGTTGCTACAGGCTTGTTTGTTGCCGGTATGCAGCTTGTTGTCCTGGCCGATGATACCTATGCATTTATGATTGCGTGGGAATTAATGTCTGTTGCCAGTTACATATTAGTTGCTTATGAACACCGTGAAGCTGCTAATCGACGTTCTGCTTTTTTGTATTTACTCATGGCACAAATTGGCGCGATTATGATCTTGATGGCATTCGGTGTACTAAGTGGATTCAATATTGATCTAAGCTTTGATGCATTGCGCGCTAGTGAATTATCAAGCCCGTGGTCAACGATCGCGTTTACGCTTGCCTTGTTTGGTTTTGGTATGAAAGCCGGTATTGTTCCTTTACACATCTGGTTGCCGGAGGCTCACCCGGTGGCGCCTTCACATATTTCGGCATTGATGTCAGGAGTAATGTTAAAGGTAGCGGTTTATGGTTTTATTCGCTTTACATTTGATTTACTTGGTGATCCTTCGTGGAGGTGGGGTGTCGCGGTTTTAATTATTGGTAGTATCACTGCATTGTATGGTGTGCTATACGCGCTTATGCAACATGATCTAAAACGTCTGCTTGCGTATAGTTCAATTGAAAACATAGGGATCATTTATGTGGCGCTTGGTTTAGCCATGATCTTTTTTGGTACTGATCATCCGCATCTTGGTTTGATTGGGTTGATCGCTGCTTTATATCATTCCTTGAATCACGCATTATTTAAAAGTTTATTGTTTCTTGGGGCAGGCACAATTATTCAACGTTGTCATGAGCGCGATTTGGAACGCATGGGTGGTTTTATCCATCATATGCCCTGGACGTCATTATTTTTTTTAATTGGTTGTTTAAGTATTTCATCCTTGCCGCCTTTCAATGGCTTTGTCTCTGAATGGTTGATTTTACAAACCGCATTACAGGCACCGGCTATAAGTAATGGAATACTGCGTACGCTTATACCAATAGCGGCGGCGATGCTTGCGCTGACAAGTGTGCTTGCCGCAGCCTGTTTTGTAAGGGTTTATGGCATCGCCTTTCTCGGGCAGGGACGTGCCAAACGGGTACGACATGTGCGTGAAGCACAAAGAGGAATCCTCGCAGCCCAGGGTGTGCTTGCAGGTCTTTGTATGATATCAGGCGTTTTCCCAACGACAATTATTTCCGGCCTGAGTTACATAACTGAAAGTTTAATTGGTCAGTCATTAATCTCTACGACAAGAAATGGGTGGCTATGGTTAACACCCGTTTCACCGGAGGTGGCGAGTTACAGTGCACCGTTAATATGTCTTGGGATTATCTTGGCTTTATTAGCCTGGGGCGTTGTTTATTTCGTGTCTCGCAACGATTGGCGTTTAAAATCAATCATTAGAAAAGATGCCTGGGATTGTGGTTTTGGTTCACTTAATGCGCGTATGCAATATTCGGCAATTTCATTTTCTATGCCGATTAGGCAAATATTCCAGCCGCTGTTTAACATTAAAGAGGAATTGGTTAATGATCATGAGGAGAATCAGGTCTCAAAAGCAAAACAGATCCGTTATGGTTTGCATGTTAAAGATATGTTCTGGGATATATTCTACCTGCCAGTAGAACGTTGGGTTAATGTTGTTGCCCGTTGGGTGAGTCGATTACAAACGGGGCATTTAAGACATTATCTGGCGTACTCCTTTTTTACTTTATTGGTGTTGTTATGGTTGATTACTTGAGCCCAATTTCCTGGTTATTGGCGTTGAGCCAGACGGTGTTGTTTATAATGGCAGCACCTTTATTCGTTAATTGGGTTAAGCGCATCAAATGTTATTTACAAAACCGTAAGCCGCCTGTTTTTTTACAGTCATACCGGGATTTACGTCGTTTGTTTACCAAGCAACTGGTTTTATCACATACGGCATCACCTCTATTTCGTATCGCACCCTATATTGTATTTGGCACATCATTAATGGCTGCATCGGTGGTTCCTTTTATCATTGCTCAAGTGCCAGCAGCAGCAATGGCAGATGCCATTGTTCTGGTTGGTCTCTTTGCCCTGGGGCGTTTTTTCCTTGCACTTGCCGGTATGGACGTTGGCACCAGTTTTGGCGGTATGGGTTCTTCACGGGAGATGACGATTATCGCTTTGGCAGAGCCTGCTATGCTCATCGTGGTCTTTACTATGGCAATGGTGGCAGAAACAACCAATCTTTCCACGATCATAATTCATACGCTAAATAGTCCATTGTCCTTACGTCCTTCATTGTTGTTTGCATTTACGGCTCTGGTTTTGGTCGGCATTGCTGAAACAGGACGGATTCCGGTTGATAATCCGGCATCACATCTGGAACTTACCATGATCCACGAGGCGATGCTGCTTGAATACAGTGGCCGCCACCTGGCATTAATGGAATTTGCAGCACACATTAAACTCATGATCTATGCAGTCCTGATAGCTAATTTATTTATACCGTGGGGTATTGTCACTGATACGACATTTATAAATATTTTGATTGCCGTAATAGCCATTACATTCAAACTTGCGATACTGGGTATTATATTGGCAGCGGGTGAAACGGCTGTGGCAAAGATGCGTATATTCAAGGTGCCAACATTTCTTGCAGTGGCATTTACTATTGCACTGGTCGGCATGTTGAGCGCTATCATTCTTGAGGCTGACTAATGAATTCGTACACTGACTTGCCTTTAATTGAACAGGCGATACTGACCTTATCGGCACTGGTATTGTTAAGCTCCTTTGCCTTGCTGGCACAGTCTCGCGTTATTGCCACGATTAAAATGTTTGCATGGCAAGGCGCGTTACTTTCGGTTGCGACGGTATTGGTTGCAAGTGATACTGGTGAACACCATCTTTATTTTTCTGCGGCAATGACACTGGTTTTAAAAGTTATTTTTATTCCCTGGTTATTGATTTATCAGTCACGTCGATTGGGTATATTGCGCGATTTTGATGCCGTAATCAGGCCGGGTATTACATTATTAATAGCATCGGCTCTGGTTATATTCTGTTACAGCGTCGTAGAACCCATACAACAGTATGCAGCAAGTATTACACGCGATGCTATAGCACTGAGTTTGGCCGTTGTTATGCTGTCTATGTTGATGTTGATAACACGTCGTAAAGCAATTACTCAGGTCGTTGCTTTTATGGCGCTGGAAAACGGGTTGTTCTTTGCAGCCATTACGACAACCCAGGGGATGCCCATGGTGGTTGAACTGGGTGTGGCCTTCGATGTTCTTGTTGCTACCGTTATCTTTGGCGTTTTCTTCTTTCACATTCGCGACAGTATTGAATCACTCGATGTCGACCAGTTAAACCGGTTGTCGGAGAATACAAAATGATTGCATTGACATGGACACTGCTTATCCCGGTAGCAGGCATGTTGTTGCTTGCATTGCTCAGTTCACCGAAGGTAAGTGGATGGTTAAATCTGTTCGTTTCCATACTTTCGTTTTTGAGTTCATGTTGGCTTGCCAAAAAGGTACTGAAAGCGGGTAGTTTTGGTGGTGATCAATTTTATATCGATACCTTTAATGTTTATTTGATCGTGTTGACGACATTTGTGGGGATGACAACAGCGATATTTTCACGTCCCTATATGCAGCATGAAATAGAAATTGCACGTCTCACTATCACCCGGTTAAAACTTTACCATGCGAGTTATCAAGCTTTTTTATTTACAATGCTTTTGGCATTATCAACCAATAATCTGGGTGTGCTATGGGTTGCACTTGAAGGCGCAACGTTGGCAACGGTTTTGCTAGTCAGTCTTTATCGCACGCCGGAATCGATAGAAGCTGCCTGGAAGTATTTTATTTTATGTGGTGTTGGTATCGCACAGGCATTGTTTGGCACGATCTTATTATATCTCGCCGCCGCCAAAGTTATTCCTGATGATGGCCAGGCACTTCTTTGGAGCGTGTTACATGGACGTGCTGCTGAATTAGAACCTGCTGTGATGGTCATTGCTTATGTATTTCTGTTGGTGGGTTACGGGACAAAGGTGGGTCTGGTGCCTTTGCACAACTGGTTACCGGACGCACATTCCGAAGGTCCTACACCCATATCAGCCGTATTATCGGGTTTGTTATTGAATGTTGCTTTATACGCCATCGTTCGAGTCAAGATGTTAACCGATGCAGCCCTGATGTCAGGGACAGATTATAATCCCCAGCTCGCCGGTCATTTAATGATGGGCTTTGGTGTTATTTCATTTACGGTCGCTGCGCTGTTTTTACATCGGCAACGTGATATCAAACGATTGTATAGTTATTCTTCCATAGAACACATGGGCTTGATGACTTTCGCCTTTGGTATAGGAGGTCCATTGGCGACGTTTGGGGCACTATTACACATGATGGTGCATTCACTGACCAAGTCTGCCATCTTCATGACTGTGGGTCACGCCAGTCAAATTGCCGGTACCCAGAAGATGGATCACATCCGCGGATTAATAGAAACACAACCCGCTGTAGGATGGGGCTTGCTCATTGGCACATTGGCGATTGCCGGGTTTCCTCCATTTGGTGTTTTTACCAGTGAGTTTTTGTTATTGACGGCCACGATGCAAAGTTGGCCATGGTTAACGATCCCGTTACTCCTTGGTTTGGCGTTAGCCTTTGCAGGTCTGTTTCGTCATTTGCAGCCTATGGTGTTTGGTGCTCGCCCTGAGTTACAGTCTGCCGTTTATGTGAACAGCTTACCCATGATGATTCATTTATTCCTGGTCTTGTGGTTGGGGCTTTCCATTCCATCGTTTCTTGCTAACTGGTTTGATGCCGCCACACAATTGATAACGGGTAAGGCTCTGTTATGAATACGACAGATATTTTGCAACCCTTCATAGACTCGTGTAATCAGTCTGGTTTAAAGCTTTCCGGCCTGGATAGTATTTTGCTGGCACCAGCACATTGTGTCTGTGTCTTCCATAGTGATTGGTCGGCAACGATCAAGCTGGCACGTGATGCAGAGTTTCGTTTTTGTGCATTCTGGTGTCAGGAAAAAATGAATGAGCTTGAGGCGTTGGTTTGTCTGGAGAAGAATGGACAATACCTTGTTTTAAGAACTGACGTTACTCCTGAGATAACGTTAGCCTCGATTTCACCTATTTATCCTGTTGCGAACAGACTGGAACGTCATGCAAGCGATTTGTTGGGCTTACAGTTTCATGATCAAACCGATTCACGTCGTTGGGTTCGTCATCAGGCCTGGTCGCAAGGTGAATATCCATTACGGACATCTTTTCCACTCAACCCCGAACGTAATTCCACACCTGCTGATGACAGCTATCCTTTTTTAATGGTTCAGGGTGCCGGTGTCATTGAGATCCCGGTGGGACCGGTACATGCGGGTATTATCGAACCTGGGCATTTTCGGTTTCAGGCCGTTGGTGAAACTATTCTTAATCTTGAAGAACGATTGGGTTATGTACATAAAGGGATAGAAAAGCTTGCGATGGGTCGTGATGTTTATAAGTTGGTTCGCCTTGCAAGTCGAATCTCTGGCGATTCTACAGTCGCTCATTGTTGGGCGGCTTGTCAGGCATTCGAACGTGCTGGAAAGATTGATGTACCCGCTCGTGCTCTGCACATTAGGGCTATCATGGCCGAACGCGAACGCATCGCCAACCATATGGGTGATATTGGAGCGATCTGTAACGATGTGGGTTTTGCTTTTGCCCAATATCAGTTTACTCGCCTGAAAGAAGACTGGGTTCGATTGAACCAAACACTTTTTGGTCATCGCTTTATGATGGATAAAATCATTGCTGGTGGTGTTGTTGTTGATCTTGATGATCATGGTATTGAATTATTACGCCAACAAATCGCCAAAATGGAACCGGAAGTAAAAACCATCGTGGAACGGTTGGAAGGATCAGAATCATTGGAAGATCGTTTGATGACGACCGGTCGTCTAACACCGGAACAGGCAAGTCAGTACAGTACTATTGGTTATACGGGAAAGGCATCAGGTCAGTGTTTTGACGTACGTAGTGCGGCACCATACCCTCCCTATGATCAATTGTCGGTGACAATACCGGGTTATCGTGCCGGTGATGTTGCCGCACGTGCCAAGGTGCGTGCCGACGAGATCGATATATCTTTAAAACTCATACTGCGGTTACTGGATAGTCTTCCGACAGGCTCTATTTGTGCAGACTGGAGCGGTGTAATAAAAAATGCAGAAGGCATTGGTTTTATTGAAGGTTGGCGCGGGGAAATATTAACTTACATTCGCATGAATGAGCAGGGTAAGGTTCAGCGTTTTTTCCCACGCGATCCTAGCTGGTTGATGTGGCCTGCGCTGGAATTGCTTATACATGGCAATATTGTTCCGGACTTTCCCGTTTGTAACAAATCAGTTAACGGTTCTTATTCAGGACAGGATTTATAACGATGCTGAGCATGTTTATTAAAATATTTCGTACTGGAATCGTCACGGAACAGGTCATTGATAAAACGGTTGATGAATACGAGTCGCTAGGTATTGAGGTAAAAAGAGGTATCGACAAGAATTTCGCAGGAAGTCTAGCCATCAGACAGGTGGATGCCGGGTCATGTAACGCTTGTGAGCTGGAAATCCATGCCTTGAATAATCCTTATTATGATATTGAACGGTTTGGTATTCATTTTGTAGCTTCACCACGTCATGCAGATGTCTTGTTGGTGACAGGACCTGTTTCAAGGAATATGGAAACTGCATTAAAACGAACTTATGAGGCCATGCCCGAACCTAAATGGGTCATTGCTGCAGGGGATTGCGCCTGTAACGGTGGTGAGTTTGGTGTCAGCTATGCGAGTTGCGGTGCGCTTGAAAATGTATTGCCTGTCGATGTTCTTATACCCGGTTGTCCACCTACACCAACGCAATTATTAATTGGATTATTGGCAGCACTCAGGTGACGTGCTACCCGATTCAAAACTGAACGAGGTACCATCGCAAATCTTTGACACTTGTCTCTTTGCTGATCAGTTTAGGTAGACTGTCATGTTTAAAGTGAATTAGCACGACAGAAACATGTTTAGTTTCAAGTTCATTCACAAGGAATTCCAGATTAACCGTTAATAATACGCCCTAAGCAAAGCAGGCCTAAGCCAATTATGATCAGGCCGGCTAATACGCCACTAATTAATAGACCACCAACTATTGCAGTATAAAGTCCATGTTGTGGAGGTACGCCGCTGGCAATGGCAAGTCCCATAGATAAAGGTAAAGCAACAATGCCTACAGTGATTCCCGAGAGGATATTTTTATTAAGCGTTGTGAAAAACGACTTGTCTTTTAAGGTTTCCCTTAGTGCAGAAAAAAACATATGTTCTCACAACAACTGTTGATCAAGTTGCTTCTCATTATTTAATTACCTTCGATAGTATTAATTTAGCTTTCTAATCACTGTTTAAGTTCGAAAGCAATAATTGTTAACCGCTATCCTTTTCTTCTTTTATTTTTTCTACGTTGGGATGATCCCAGCTTCCGGTGATGGTGTATTGGGCGCTTAATATTTGATCAATTTTTTTCGGAATGGATTCAAATAACTCACTGGCAAGATAGATTACTGCACCGACACCAACACCGACGGGGCCGAACAGGGCGCTGGCAACGGGTAGTCCACTGGATATCTTTGGTGTTACGGTGGCAATTTGATCATAGTCTTCAGTTGATAATCCGGTGCGACCACTGACAATAATATCTGCTGAAGGGCCAGTCATTTCCAGATTGTTTGTATAGGCATGACCTTGTTGCAAACTGAAGTTACCTTCTATGCTGTCGAACGAAAACCCTTCTTCAAAAAGATCACTAAAGTCCAATGATAATCGTCTTGGTAAAGTTTGTAGGCTTAGTAATCCAAACAAACGTCCGGCCGATGGATTAATATCCAGAAACTGGCCTTTGCCTATTTTCATATCAAGCTCACCATCTATTTTTTCCATGGCAAAATTCATCGGTGTATCCATCCAGTATGCATTCATTTCTATGTTTGTTTGGCCTTCTTTTATATTGGCAGCATCAAAATTAAATGTTGTAAGCATGGTTTCAATTGAATCTGCTTTGAGGCGGGCATGAAAATCAGAACGGTCTATATCATCAAGGCGCACCCATTCTCCGGTTGCTATAATATGAAAGCCGGGTTTGATGATACTAAGATTATTTATATTAATGCCATTTTTAACATTGCGGGTAAGTAAACTGAGTTGTCCAAGTTTGTTTTCGTTATAAGTGAATTCATCAACGTTGACGTCCAGTTCCGGTATTTTATCAATAGCGATCTGATTTTTCTTTTCATCTTCGACGTCATCAGATTTTTTTAATGTTAATTTCTCAAACCTGGCATGCACACGATTATTTTCTGCTGCTATAAAATTTGTTTGCCCCTTAAGTTCTTCGCTATCAAACAAAATCTGCCAGCCGCTTGCCGGTTTGCTTAAATTTATATTAACGTTACTGAATTCATTGCCAAGCATTTTGAAGCTTTTAGTATAAACATTGCCAGAAATCGTTTTTTGCATGGATGTCTTATTATTTTGCGGTACAGATATTTTTTCGAGATTAAAAAAATCAACCCAGTCTGTAACATTTATTTTTTCGAGTTCCCCTTGAATAGAAATGTCACTTGATGTTGGTGATGTCGGGTGTTTATGACCCAGACCAACAAGTATGTTTTTAACTATGAAGTCTCCCTTGTTATCCACATTAAAGTCAGCGAAAAGATTATTGTCGTAATTGATATTAATTTCATTAATTAATAAATCAGTCAGCCTGGTTTTTATGCTTAGCGATTTGATCTCTTCTGTTGTTTTGCCGAGCGGGAAGGGCAACTCGATAGCGAGACCTTTTAAATCCGAGTTAAATTCAACTTCTCGACTGTTTGTTGTTCCCGATTTATTGAGAGCGAGAGACCAGTTACTTTTACCGGAAAGTTTATTACTAATACCGTCAGCCATCTGCTGAAGAGAAGGGAAAAAACTGGTTAATTCAGTGGTAAAAAAATCTTTATCACCTTTACCTGATATGACATAGGATTCTGAATCAGATTCGAATTGATCAAATTTAGGGATGTTTAATTTTACCGGCTTGCCATGATATAAGGCATCAATATCAGTTGCCCATGTTGCCTGCCGGGTAAAACTAACATCACCATTGACGCCTTCAAGTCCTAGCCCCGGTAAACCTGATTCGATAGTTGTATCAGTAAAAGAGATTAATCCTTTAATTAATGTTTCACCCGGACCGATTGGAATATCAAGATCCAGTTTAATATCAATGCCACCGAGAATATTTTCTGTTAATTCACGTAGCGATGAATTTTCATTTAAAGGACTTTGCGTAATGAAATGTCCGGCATCGCTGGTATGTCCGGTTGCAGTTCCACTAATCACGACATGTGGATTGTCTGTTCCCAGTTGTTTTATGTTTGCTGTAAAACCATCAATCGTCGCATCAAAAATATAAGCTGATTTTGATGACACATATAAATCATCATTATCAATAATGACTTCTGCGGTTACATTATCGATTGGCGGCCAACCTTCAGCATAATTAAGGTTTACATTTTCAACGTTCAGAATAGCTTTAAAGTTTCCTTCTGCATTGTTAAACGGAAAATCTTTAGTTTGACCACGATAAATTAAATCGCCAGATAAGAGTTGCCCTCCTGCCAGAGCGAGATTAAACCAGTGTCTTAATTTTGCTGATGTTTGTCTGGGTAGATAAGCTGGTAGATATTCAATATTTGCCGGGTTGATGCGGGCAACAACATCTATAAAAGGAGAATCTTCTCTATGAAATAGAATGCTTCCTGAGGATTGCGCAGAAATATGTTTGTCTTCAATATGAAACTCTTTGATGAGTAATTCAATTGAGTCATTATTAACTATTTCAAGATTGGCATTAAGCGCAGATAGTAAAAGCGGTTTATCAAGAAAAGAGTCAAGATGTATTTCCGTGGATTTGCTGTCTAAAATTATTTTTGTGAGTTTGTTATTGGCGTTTAATGAACCATCTAAACCATAAATAACATTTATCTTATCATGAGAAATGAGAGCAAGGTTTTTAAAGACAGTGTTAAACGAAACAGTTTCTTCTCTTCCTGACTCAGGGTTAAAGCCGAAATTTGAATTGGTCAATTCCCCTTTAAGCGCTTGCCAGTGAATTTTTTCAAGAGCGATGTCAGGTATGACGTTAGCAGCAACTAGAAAAGGTACTACTTCATCCAGTTTTAAATAAGACAAATGTCCACGGTAGCTATAATTGTTCTCATTGTTTAGCTCAGCAATTAACTGGTAAGTTGATGCAGGCCATAGACCATTTTCTGTTTGTAAGTCTTCAACAGAAACATTTAATAGCCAGTCTTTATCCTGTTGTCTTTCAACATATAAATTCAGGTTAATATTGTTTATAGCCAGATTGTATTCATCAGTGTCAAGAGAAAAACCGGAATAGTCCATTTCGCCACTAACGTTGATTAGTTTTGCTTTATCCCAGTTACTCCATAACCTGGCATTCGCAATACCGCCGATACTTTTTACAGGAAAGTCTTTTAATAAACCTGTGGGATTAACTTCTTTAGCTTCGGCATAAATAGTGCCTTTCCAGTCCGGTGTTAATACATTGCCGGTTACGTCCATTTTTATAGTTAAGGAACTTCCGTGATCTTCCGGTAAAGCAATATAGGCACTAATTTGCAGGCGTTCTTTTTTTGTTTTTAAATCGAGTTGAACGTTGGAAAACTCTTGTGGTTCTTTATTCGCTTTTTTGTCATGCCAGGTTAAGTTGGCATTCTCAAGTGTGATGTGTTTTTGTTTTAACAGCCACACTGACAAAGCAGTGTTATCTGAATTGCTAGCTGGAGTATTGCTTTGATTATCATTAATCGAAATTGAACCATCGGTGTTTCTGGTGAATTTGAGATTAAGTCCACTGATTGATAATTGGTTTGGAACAAGTTCGCGTTTATTAATGCTGGAAAATAAATCAATGCCTAAATGCGCCGAATCAAATTTACTAATAAGGCTGTTATTATCCGGAGTGTAGAGATCTATTTTTTTAAGATATAAATGAGGTGCCCAGCCTTGCCACTCTGCTGTTATTTCATCAATAACAACCGGGTAGTCCATGTACTCACTGACCCAGGATTGTATTTCATTTTTATAGCCACCGATTTCAGGTAATGCCAGACGTATAACCGTGACCAGTACGGCGGCAGTAAGTACAATGAAGGCAACGGCATACCATGTGAAATGGTATAAAACTGTAAAAATTCTTTTTATCATTAAGAAAAAATCTAAAGTAGAACGATATCGTATTGTTCCTGTGTGTACAGAAGTTCTACCTGAAACGATATTGGTCTGCCAATAAACGCTTCCAATTCTGCAACACTGGCCGATTCATCATCTAAAAGCATATCTACAACACGTTGCGAGGCAACAACCAGAAGTTTATTAGCATCAAATTGTCTCACTTCGCGTAATATTTCCCGGAAAATTTCATAACACACTGTTTCAGCCGTTTTGATTGAAGCTCGACCGCTACAGGTTGGACAAGGTTCACACAGGATATGTTCCAGACTTTCTCGTGTTCTTTTTCGAGTTAATTGCACGAGTCCCAGCGATGTCAGTTCACTGATAACTGTTTTAGAGTGGTCACGTTCAACATTTTTTTCCAATGAACGTAATACTTGTCTGCCATGTTCGGGATCTTTCATGTCAATGAAATCGATAATGATAATGCCGCCCAGATTACGCAGGCGAAGTTGTCGGGCAATGGTATGCGCTGCTTCAAGATTTGTTTTATAAATGGTTTCTTCCTGATTACGATGGCCAACGAAGGCGCCGGTATTCACATCAATCGTTGTCATTGCTTCGGTCTGATCAATAATCAGGTAACCGCCGGACTTTAGTGATACTTTTCTATTTAGTGAACGTTGTATTTCATCTTCTACCGAATACAAATCCAGAATGGGATGACTACCGGTATAGTATTCAATTCTTGAAAGCAGCTCCGGTATAAAGTGTTTGGAAAATTCGGTGACGCGTTGATATGTTTCTTTTGAATCGATCCGTACTTTTCCAATTTCCGAATGCACCAGATCGCGCATGGTTCGCATGACTAAAGGCAAGTCTTCATAAACAATGCTTGGTGGGAATGTGTTTTTTGCGCGAACCATAATTGAATCCCAGATTTTTTTGAGGAATTCAATGTCTTTACAAATATCTTCGTCAGGAATATTTTCTGCTGCCGTTCTAACGATGAAGCCACCTTTTTTTAATACTTCAGATTCAGTAACGGTATTATGCAAGACAACATTATTACCGTTTGCAACGATCCCGCTTGCAATGCCAGATGTGTGACTTAATATTGCATTGCGAAGTCGTTCTCTTTCTTGATCGTCTTCAATTCGTTGTGAGATACCAATTGCAGGATAATCAGGAACAAATACGACATAGCGTGATGGAATTGAAAGTCGGGTTGTTAATCTTGCTCCCTTGCTACCAATAGGATCTTTAACAACCTGAACCAGTATTTCTTCACCTTCATTAATAATGTTTTCTATCGGTTGTGTTTGTAATGATTCATTCAGTTCAGAGTCATTATCAATATTATTACTAACAATATCTGAGCTATGTAAAAAACCGGTACGTTCAAGTCCTATATCAATAAACGCTGCCTGCATTCCCGGTAGTACGCGTGACACGCGTCCCTTGAAAATGTTACCGACTAGTCCGCGTTTTAGTGTTCGCTCGATGTGAACTTCCTGCAAGATTCCATTTTCAACAACGGAAACACGCGTTTCCTGCGGGGTAACATTAATTAGAATTTCTTCACTCATGGGTATTCAACCGTTGTTTTATAGCGATATTTCTATGGGCTTTAAATTTGCCCAAGATTATATCATCATCTTATTTATCATGTGTCTAAGAAATCTTCTTAAAAAACAAGAAATTAAAAGGGTCAACAGAGTCTGGTATGTTTAACCTGAATCAGCATAAAATGAAGCGATGAATTTTGACGGTTTAAAGCAATTCCTGCCAGATAAAGCACTGCTTTTGAGTGAAGAATCCCGACGTGTTTATGAATGTGATGCCTTATCGGCGCATCGGGTTATGCCGGGTTGTGTGGTTTTGCCTGATACGGTCGAACAGGTTCAATCGGTCT
>Ga0214472_10001638_pt1 | contig 24826 bp, 24 predicted proteins | sample RVTome_6_FD_207662 | JGI IMG/M metagenome (GOLD analysis project Ga0214472, IMG submission 207662) | Soil microbial communities from uranium-contaminated site in the Upper Colorado River Basin, Wyoming, United States - RVT140D175 | ecosystem: Environmental > Terrestrial > Soil > Contaminated >...
AAAAACAGTAGCAGAGGCAACAGATAGGATAAGAGAAGCTATACGCGCTTGCAGTAATGATGAAGATGTAAAACCTCTTAGATTTGTTGGAATACAACAGATTCAAGCATAATGAGACTCAACATTGTGTCTGGTAGAGACATGTGTAAAATTCTTGAAAAAATAGAATTTAAGAAAATTCATCAAGTTGGAAGTCATGTTAGATATGTTCATTCAGATGGCCGTAAAACAGTTGTTCCGGTGCATGGCAATGAAATGTTAGGAAGAGGTTTGATAAATGAAATTCTCAAGCAGGTAAAACTATCAAGAGAGGAATATGAAAAACTTCGTTTAAAGATCTAATCGATGTTTTCTAGACTCATTTATGCAGAAATCTTTATGATTTTTTTATTTTCTGATTTTGCTTTATCCTTAAGATATTCTAATGCAAGTTGAATGGTTCTGTTGCCTTTTCTCTTAATACAGACAAATGAAGCTCAACAAACCTAACTGATAGTAATCCATCTCTTAATCTTGCAAAATGGATTAATCACATTCCTATGATTTACTATCCTTTTGGATTACAGTCTGCTGCAATTAGATTCAAGAATTCGCTTCAAGAAAATGTAAAGATTCATGCATTTACTGAAGATGTGATAGAGACTTATCATAATGGAATTGTTTCATGGGAAAGAAAATCGGACATTCAGCCTATCTTAATTGAGGGTCAAGATGACCACATCAAAACCAAAGAGAGATGGCAGATTCTCAAAGAATATTTGCAACAAAACAAAATTGAATACAGAGAAGTAATGTCAGTGGATGGTAGCATCATATCAAAGATAATCAATCTGATTTACCTCTTGGATTATTTCACAATATACAAGGCTGTTTTAGATGGAGTTGATCCTACCCAGGTAAAGTCAATTGACTATGTCAAGAATAGTCTTGAAAGAATCTAGACAGTCCTTTTCGTAGTGAGATTTTTGGCTCAAAGCCAAGTTCTTTTTTTGCCAGGGCAATAGATGTTTGGCTATGCAAAATATCACCTTTGATAACTTTGACATTAGGATCTTTTAATTTTTGAATTTGAGTTGTTAAGATTATCAAAAATTATTAAACAATCAAAATATCTGAATTATTTTCTTGTGCCAATGGTTAAAAGCGAAGTATTTCTGAAATTTTTCTTGTTTAAAATATTTCGTCCATCAAAGATCATAGTTGGTTTTTTTGTTTTCTTGAGTATGTTTTCATTTAATTTGGCGTATATTTTATGATCTGCAGATATGAAAACTAAATGTGCATTCTTTACGGCTTCAGAAAGATCTTTGGTAAGTTTTACATTGTTTGGTAAATCTTTATCCTCAAAAATATATGGATCGTGAACTATAACATTGCATCCTTTTTTGAGTAGTTCATCAACTACATCATATGTTGGAGATAGACGAGAATCTGTGACTTCTCCTCTGAATCCAAGACCAAGTACTGCAACTTTGGCTCCTTTAACATTATTTTTTAAAAGAGAGAGAGCATCATGGACGCATTTTTTTGGCATATAGTCATTTATTTTTCTGGAATATTCAATTAATTTTACATGTTTTCCAATTTTTGAGGATGACTTGATAACAAAGCGTGGATAAACTGGAATGCACAATCCTCCAACACCAGTTCCGGGATAATGAAGATGACAAAATGGTTGTGAATTTGCACCTTTTCTAGCATCCCAGTAATTCACTCCAACTCTTTCACAGTAATCTGCCAGTTCATTTGCCAAGGCAATGTTAACATCTCTGTATACACCTTCAAATAACTTTTCAGCCTCTGCATTTGCTATTGATGACATTTTAAGAGTCCCTTTTTTGGAGATTATTTTTAATAGTTCATCTGCAAATTCAAGACTCTTTGGTCCATAACCGGAAATTATAGCAGGATAGTTTTCTTCAATGTCAGCTAAAGATCGTCCTTCAAAAATTCTTTCAGGATTATAAATTAAGTAAAAGTCTTTTTCTACCTTTAGATTACTATTTTTTTCTAGAATTTGTCTTACTACTTTTTCAGTTGTACCTGGTGGTAATGAGGGACAGATAATTACAGTATTGCCTTTTTGGAGTCCTTTAGAAATTGATGTTGTAGCAGATAACAACGCAGTTAAATCTATTTTATTTTTTCTTAGACCTACAGGAACTGCTACAAATTTAATATCTGAAATTGTGGAGGCCTTAACTCCATCAGAGGTAAGTATTAACTTTTTTTCTCTTAATGCATTTGAAAATGTTTCTGAAATGTAGGGTTCTTTTTTGTGAGAAGAGCCTTTTTGTATTTCGGATAGAAGATTTTTGGAAATATCTACGCCTATTACTTTGGCACCTTTTCGTAACCAAGCTGCAGCAATAGGACCTCCAACATTTCCTAATCCATATATTGCAATAATTTTTTGCTCATTTTTTATTTGTGATTTTAAACTAGTCAACTAGTTAGAACTCTTTTTAGCTAGTAATTTAATCTAGTGTTAAAATTTTCCAACTAAATCATTCTAGTTATTTTTTAGCCATTCTGCTGTTTGCTTGATTCCTTCTTCTGCAGTAGTTGAGGGAATATTTCCAAAAGTTGATGATAGTAATTTAGTGTCAGCAACAAAATTTCCTATCTCTCCAGGTCTAGGATCTTTGAATTCAATTTCTGGTTTAATATTCATGGTTTTGGATAAAATATCGATAACATCTAGTATAGATGTTCCATTTCCTGTTCCCATGTTGAATATTTTATTATCAGCTATATTTTCTGTTATTGCTTTTTCAAAGAATGGGATAATATCTTTGATAAAGACATAATCTCGTATTTGATCTCCTTTACCAAAAACTGTCAAAGGTAGATTTTGAGATATGCGTGAATAAAGAGATGGAATAAGGCCATTTTTTTGATAAGGTCCGTAAATATTGAAAAACCTGAAAATAACATAATTAAGATTGTTAAGTTCATTGTAAAGTCTAAGATAGTGTTCGGATGCAAGTTTAGAAATTCCATAAGCGGTTTTTGGTGTGGCAGTATGATTTTCTGAAACTTTTGGTGTCTTTGGTTCACCAATCAATGACGATGCAGAAGTGAAAATAATTTTTTTTATATTATTTTTTGTACAAGCTTCAAGTATGTTTAGCAATCCCATAATGTTTATTTGAGCATTCTTTACCGGTCCCTCAAGAGAGGATACTAGTGAGTGTGCCACTAGATCAACTACAACATCTACATTCTGTACAGTATTTTGGACACTTGTGAAATTTGTAACATCAAACTTTGTGTAATTTTTGTGATTAGAACTATCAATTAGATCAGCACAAAAAACTGTGTGATTTTGTGATAAACCTTTGACAAGATTATTTCCAACAAAACCCTCTGAGCCCAAAATTAGAATCTTCAATGATTTATTCATTTTAGTTGTTTTAAAAAATCTATTGAAATTAGTTTTATATAGTAGAATATTACTTAAACAAATTAGTAATAAATAATTTCATATTAGTAGAAGAGAACAAATAGAATTAATTGTGTGTAGTTTTAGAAAAATATAAATGAAAAAGAAAATTTTTATTATCATTTCAATAGTGATTATAATTTCTTTAATAGTACTAACAAATCAATATAAAGAATTTAGTTTAGATTTAATTGATAATACTACAAATACAAATAAAAACAATATAGAAATAAAACCAATAGTTTATCATGCTTTGTTTAAAACAATTATTTTGATTTCACCCATAAATTCAAATGCATTAACACTACCAGATACTTTAATCATATCTCCGGGTGTTTACAAATTTGGCAGGAATAATTATGAATTGAAAAATGAAGGATTGTATAGATTTATTCTTCCAGGTATAGAAAATCAACAAAGAATTGTATTTAATAATAATACGATGTCATTAATGTCTTCAGTTGCATAGATTTATGCACATGGTAATTCAGATAATAAAAAAAATTCGGAGTTAGAAACATTAGCAAAATCTCGACAAATTATAGGAACATGTAGTAATATATCTAATTTCATCTTAACAATTTTAGAATCTCAAAATATTGAAGCTAGAGTTGTTTCAACATTAACATTAGATGAATGGAATTACTACAATAACGGCCACACCATGATTGAGGTTTATGAGAAAGATTTAGAAAAATTTGTTTTATTTGATCTTGATAATAATGCATATTTCTTACAAGATAATAAACCATTATCATTTATTGAGTTTATCAATGCAGTTAAAACTGGCAATTATGAAATCGAAAGAATTGCACAAGATCCATACAGTGCAGTTTCTGCCTTTAAATCAAAATCATCTGATTTTGATTATAATTTTTTACAAATTCAATTAGTTGCAAACGATGAATTGTTAAATGATTGGTATAAGAGAGTGGCTCAAGTTCCATTTATTCATCATGATGGTTCTCTATTATTTTGATGGGCAGAATAAAGAAAGAATTGAATCATATTCATCAAAATATCAATTTATTGAATATGAGGAATTTATGGAACAGTTTTATCCTTTGCACTAACTATAAGTTAATAATTTTTTAGTTCATAATTATATAATTTCATTTTCAGACTTTTTCTATAAAGTTCTTAGAAGGATGTGAATGAGAAGAAATTCGGATGAACGAGATTTAGATGAAATTGTTCAATTGTACAAAAAATTAAGGTGTAAAATGAAAAAAAAATGGAATAGGGTGTTACCTTTTCAAGAATTGATATCAGACAGATGGGAATTAGCTGAATTTCTTAAAGCAAAAAAAGATACAAGTGTATACAATAATTCATATATTTATGGAGATGTTAGAATTGGACGCAATACATGGATTGGCCCATACACAATATTAGATGGGAGTGGAGGTAAATTAACTATTGGTGATTACGTTAGTATTAGTGCAGGGGTTCATGTGTATACACATAATGTTGTTAAATCCATGTTATCGGGAGGAAAAATACCTTATGAGAGAAAAAGAGTAAGAATTGGAAATAACACATATGTTGGACCATACGCTATAATTACAATGAAGTCTAGTATAGGAAATGAATGTGTTATTGGAGCACATAGTTTTGTAAATTCAAAGATTCCAAATAATTCAATTGTTGTAGGAATTCCAGGTAAAATTATAGGAAAAACAGTAATTAAAAAAGGAAAAGTAGAGTTAGTTTACTTTGATAAAAAACACTAAGAAGGAAAGATAGTATTTGTTAAGCCATTTTTTAGATCATAGGTAAATACAAAATTTTCTAAGTTTATTTTATCAACGGAGCCTAAAATTATGTTAATAGAATCATTAGTGATCTCAACTAGCGGATCTTTATTTAAAATCTTTGAGATAATTTCTGTTATTTCTTTAAGATTGATAATTTCATTTCCAGCTAGATTATAAATATCAAATCCTTTTTTATTAAAAGTTGTTTTAATAATAAATTCGGCCGCATCACATACATGAATTGGATTAATAATTGGTCCAGTACCTTGTCCTAATTTGACAGTAGAGTTATTTTTCACACTAGATATGATTCTTGCAATTAATTTTTCATCTGTTTGATGTGGCCCATATATAAAAAACGGTCTATAGATAGTTAATCTTTCAAAATAATTCTTCCAAGGAAAAAGTAATAATTCTGTTGCTTTTTTTGACGCTTCATAAAATGAGATTGAGGGTATTATTATCTCATCTTCCTTATGAGGTTTATTAGAAGGTGTATAAACAGAGCCAGTCGAACAAAATGCAATTCGTTTAACTCCTTTTTTGTAAGCTTCAATGATAACCTGAGAAGGTAAAACAGAATTAACAAATAAAAGATCTTTTGTCATGGTTTCAGATCTATAATCCTTAGATTGTGCTACAAAAATTATACATTCTGTTTTTTCAGGAATTACCAAATCATCATATTCTATAGAAGATATGTTTTGAACCTGAATGTCTTTGCTGACTAGATTTTTATATAATTCAGATCCAAGTAACCCTTTACCTATTATAACAGTATGAGGAGATTTATTAGAATTCATTTGAATAATTTTAGTTTCTATACAATATTAGTATTTTTGAATTTTTGATTAATCCAAATTTCCAAAGTCAAAGAAGATATCAATTTATTAATAATTCTAAAGTCCATATTATTATCAATATCTGCCAAAGTAGTTTTCATCCAATTATAATCTATAAGTCTATTTTTATAGATTTCAGATTCATTATTATCTAAAATTGAAAAACACATGTCTTTTCCACCGTTATACCAGTCTTTAATTAAATTAGGAGAAAATCCAATCTTGTTTTTTACATGTTTTATTCCATATCTTTTAGAAATAGATCTTAAGACAAGTTTGCCGAGATTTTTAGTAGAATCATACTTAGAAGATAATGGTAAATGATTTGCAAATTTTATAAGATCATGTTGGAGAAATGGTGAAAAAAATTTTAAATTATAAAAATTGGAAATTGATCTTCCAGTAGGAATGAAATCATGCAATAACTTTCCATTAAAATCAGCAAGCATAACTTTTTGAATAGGACTAAGATTGTTGTTGAAATATTTTTTAAAATATAAATATATATCATTCCAATGAAATTTGATATTATTACCAAAAAACTTTTTTTGGTCTTTAATCCAATCACGCTCATGACAATCAAGGTATTTTTTTGTTAAAGATAACCAATCATCATTGTCACAAACTAGGTTAAGGAATTTATCATATCTAAAAACATATCCAGCAAATAATTCATCTGCGCCATCTCCATTAATTAGAATATCACTTTCTTTTTTTGCTTCTTCGGCTATTCTATAATGATATACATTCCATCGTGGTTCACCAGAAATCTGTACCATTTTTGGGATTTGTTTAAAAATGGAATCAATTTTAACGATTCTAAAATCTGAATCAAATTTTTGAGCTATTTTTGAAGAAAGATTTACTTCGTTATTTTCGTCAAAGACCCCACAAAAAGATATTATCTCTAATTTAGGAAATGCTTCACGCAGGAGTGCAAGACAAAGCGTCGAATCAATTCCACTACTTAATGAGACTGAAATTTTTTTAGTTTTGTTAGGAATAGATCGTTTAAATAAATCAATAATTAATTTTTCGGTAATTTCTCCATTTTCATCTTGTTGGTTTATTGATAGATCTGTTTCATTAATTGAGTTAAAAATAGTTTTATTTTCTGGATTATATCTTAACGTAAGAATATTTTTAATATTTGCTAAAGTTTGATTAGAGAACTTCATATCATATAATATTTATTTTAATTGGAAAATTTTATCATCCATTTTCAATATTTCTAATATATCATGTGTTTTTTTCTTTTTATGTACTAATTCATAAATTTTTTTTATTTTTTTAACAATAATATCACTTGAATGGTATTTATGAACCCAATCATAGGAAATTTTTCCAATATTATCTCGGAATGCGTTATCATTTAATTTATTTAACCAATTTTCAATTTCTTTAGCATTCTGAGCATTACAAACAGGAGGAATTTCGGCATAAGTTTTTTCATGAGAAGATTTATCAATGTATGTAATTACTGGTTTTTTGTAGAACATGCTTTCTAGAGCAATAGTTCCTAAAGAACCTACGATAAATTGATCTGCTATAACATCAGCATTAGTATAATTTTTTGCTAAATCAATTCTATTTAATGGTCCATTGATAAATTTAACTTGATTTGTTATTCCTAATGTTTCAATTAATTTTTGAGTGTCATTGATAGAATTTCCGCGTTTAACAATTATCAATGATGAATTTGGGTGTTGTTTTAGATAATTTGCAAACCCTTTGATCAGAATTTGATTGCCTTTAATTCTCCAATTTAATGAAGTGGGGTGAAAAATAATAAAGTTATTTTTATGAGAAATAGAATTAAACGTAGGCCAGTTTTTTGATTCCCATATAACTGGAACGAAAACTCCTTTCTTAATGAGAATTTTTGGATTTTTTTTTAGATAATCTGGTTGATTAAAAATTATGACTTTTGCTTTTTTGTACGCTATTTTTAAAAGAAATCCTTTAAGAGATTTTGTATGATATAATTCTCTGAAATCACTGCCTTGCGTATTAACAATGAAGTTTTTTCCAGAAAATAGGGCAAAAATTGGGAATTCAACCCAAGCGTGAATAAGATCAAATTCCTTCATTTTTGTGATGACGTCAAATTTCCATCTAGGATTTTCCTTACTAAAAAAATGAATCCAATCAGGATAATTATTTTTCATATTTGGTTCTAAAAACACCGGATCTGCTGTAATATGCGGATTATCCTCCATTAACAAATGTACATCAAGTCCTTCTTTTCTTAATTTAGAGGCAGTAACGAAACCTTGATTTACCATATTACCTGCTATTAAAACTTTAATGCCAATACACCAAAACGGTTGTAAATAATCAGAATATAACTTTATCACGTTGTATTAAAATAACTGAATATGATTATTAACATCAATTAATTATTATGTTTCAAAAAATCATCAGATTATTTCAATTGGTTGGCATGATATATTTTTGGGGAGATTGTTTTTATTCAAGATTTTGTATTGCAAAAATTATCTCTGAAAAAAGAACAGAGATACCTTAGATACAGGCTGCGGTGCAGGAATAATGCTATTTTTTGCAAACTCTACAAATAAAATTGGAATTATAATTATCAATAGGTGGTTTAATCTTAAATCAAAACTTCCAATTCTAAACAGATTAGATTGAGAGTTCATCAAATGAACAAATAATTTATGTGGTTATTACTCTTTTGAATACAGGCTGTTGTAGATGGAGTTGGTTCTACCCCAGTAAAATCAATTGAATACGTCAAGAATAATCTTGAAAGAATCTAGACAGTCCTTGTTGTAGTGAGATTTTTGGCTCAAAGCCAAGTTCTTTTTTTGCCAGATCAATTGATGTTTGGCTGTGCAAAATATCTCCTTTGATTTCTGGCCTGAAGTTAATTGGCAAATTTTTATCAGATAATTTCAGTAATAGATTGGCAAGCTCCAATATACTAGTGCTCTTTCCGCTGCCAATGTTGTAAATTTTTCCAGTTTTTTTGTTTATGTTTTTAATTGCTAAATTTATGCACTCTATTGCATCATCTATGTGAATAAAATCACGGGTTTGATTTCCATTTCCATAGATATCTAAAGACTTGTCTTCTCTAATATTTTCTAGAAATTTTGTTATTACACCTGCATACTGTAGCGATTGTCCTGGTCCATAAAGATTAAAGAATCTTAGTATGACAGAATTGAGATTGTGTTTTTTTGAAAAGTCTATTATTCTTTCTTCCATTAGTAACTTACTTTTTCCATATGGTGATATCGGATCAGTTTTGGAATTCTCATCTATTACATCTTGATTCCCAAATACTGCAGCAGTTGAAATTGCGATAAAATTTTTAACATTATTTTCCATACAAGCGTCAAGCACATTTTGTGTTCCATCCACATTGACTTTCATGGTATTGTCTGGATCTTTGATAGAGTCAGTTACACTAATTTGTGCTGCAAGATGTATTACGATTTCTGTATTGTTTAATGATTTTGACAGTAATGGATAATCAAGAATATCACCTTTGATAATTTTGATGTTAGGATCGGTTAACTTTTGAATTTTAGAGTTACTAAGATTATCAAAAACTATAATTTTATTTCCTTGTTCACCAAGATACTTGTATAGATGTGAACCAATAAAACCTGTTCCTCCAGCGATAAAGATATTCATGATTTAAAATGAAAATTGTAGTAATTATATTAAGTGATTAAAAACAGATGATTTTTATGATATTGAATTAGTTAGATGATTACTTTCCTTGATGTATTTTTTGTAATTGTTTTTGTATTTTAGATTTTTTTTAGTGGGTTCTGTAATCTTCGAGACCTGAAAGAGATTGAATAATTTTAATCTAGTATTTAGTTAGAACATCATCTGCCTCAACTTTTTAAGATGCTCTTGATAACTCTTTAATCATGACAGTCAGTAAGAATAGATGATAATAAATTATAAAAATAAAAGAAACTTTGAAAATATATGAATAAATATCTGATTATTATAATTCCAATCGCAATTTCTTTATTTATACCATTTTATCTAATTGAAACTGATTTAAAATTTAGATCAGAAATTTCAGAATTATTAATTGAAACTGGACTTAAAGAACCTATAGAAAGACCTTATTCATTAGAGGACAATACCCCAATAGTTTATCATGCATTATTTACAAATGTAACAACAATAATTCCTAATGATACACAATTAAATTCAAAAAAAATACCAAATAAATTAATTATTTCTTCAGGTTTTTATCAATTCGATGGAAATATTTATGATCTTCACGAAGAGGGATTATATAGATTTATCAGTCCATTAAAGCAAAATGAGCAAAGAATAATATTTTCTGGAAAAAACATTGATGCCTTAATTTCAGGTGTATCTTGGATATATTCGCATGGAAACTCTGATAATGACAAAGGATTTGAGGAAATAAATAATAAAGCATTAAATTCGAAGATCTTTGGAACTTGTGGTGCAATATCCACTTGGATTTACGGTGTACTTGAATCTCAAAATATTAAATCCAGAATTGTACACACTTTGACTCTGAATGAATGGAATACTTATGATAATGGTCATACTATGATTGAAGTTTATCATGATGATTTTAAAAAATGGGTTCTTTATGATTTAGATAACAATGCCTATTTTTCAAAGAATGAAATTCCGTTATCATTAATTGAATTTATTGATGCTGTAAAAAGTGATGATTATGAAGTACATCTTTTAGCATCTGATACACGATTAGATGTATCGAATTTTAATGCCAAAAATAATTATGACTTTTCTTTTTTTGCTGAAGGCATTTATGCAAATGAAAACACCAAAAAAAATTGGTATAAACGAGTAATACAAGTTCCTATGATTGAAGAAGATAAGTTTTCTTATTTTATGACAAACAACGATGAAGAACGTAAACGTGTGGAAAGTTATGCCTCTTATTACAAGTATTTGTCCTTGGATGAATTTTTAAACAAATTCTATAACAATTTTGATTAAATTTATTAATTTAAAACTATATCTGACAGAAACTTGACAGAATCTGACGTATTACATAATAACCCATGCTCAGATCTTTGTCAATGCCATCTTTTGGACATTTAATTATCAAATCTCGACAAGTTAGCAGAACCTATTAAAATCAGATTTAAATCACATTAGAATTCTAAAAAGTTAGTTCTTAAAAAACCAATAATCATACTGTTTACCACCCCATTTCTTTTTGTTACGATATATTCCTTCATCTTTTGGATCTTTGCTATCAGGTTTTACTCCAGATAGATCATAATAATTACAATTATTTTCCTTTCCCCATTCAATAATTTTCCATCTTAGCAAGTCTTGAGAATATAATTTTTTTGTTGCATCTAACTTAGTACGAGCAATCCCTGATTCGTTGATGTATCCATTAAAAGTAGAAAAAGAAATAGAACCAACTGGAATTCCATCCATCCAAGCTATAAATCCGCCATATCCTAACGGTGATAATAAATTGAATCCTTTCAATATATCATCAAATTGATATGAAATGAGTTTATTTTCCTCTCGATATGATTTTTGCATTTTATAGTATGTAAGTAAATCTTGTTTTGATTTAATTGATGTTACACTTACACCTCTTTCTTCAGAACGTTTGATATTTTTCTGAACTGAATTTTTGTCAGTTGTTTTAAAAATTGATTCAAGATCTTCTTTGAGATCTATAATAAATGTGGTAGTTTTTTCGTTGTTGAAATTAAATTGTGATGGAAAATCAAATTGAGAATCAAGAGGATGTGAATAACCTTGAAAGCTTCCTTTGATTGATTTTAACCAATTTCCAAAACGTTCTGTAATTTCATTCTCATACGATTTTTCAAATATAATAGGGCCGTGAGACCAACGTATGTGTTTAGGTAAAAATTTTGCAATCTTTGAAATATTATTAGAAAGAATTCCTCTGCCAAAAGAATTTTCGATTTTAGCTTTTCCTTTAAATGATTGAAATAGTAATAGTTGCCCAATTATTGATCCCTTTTCATTAATAAATTTCAAAAATATCGGTTTTATTTTCAATCTTAATTCCAAATATTTGGCATATTCCTTAGTTTGGTAAATAGTTCCTAATTGTGAAGATAGTAATCGTTTATTCCATAAAGGATCAGCAATATCATCCATAGTTAATGAAATCATAATTATCAGATGGACATTATTTCTCTTTTTTTGGTATAAATTCCATAACTACTGCTCTGAATAACATTCTAGTTTTCTTATCAATCAAATATGTAATGCCCATATATGTCAATATACATAGTACAAATTCTAGTATTACTCCGGGAAGAAATTCATAGATACTGATTTTGTAAAAGATTATGAAATTAGATGTAAGTAAAAATACCAAAATCATGCAAATGGTTCCCACAAGATATTTGAATAATGTATCGTAGGGTAATGAAAAAGTCATCTCTTTTCTCAATAACATTATAGAGTATATAAGAAAAGGAACGGAAAGAATTAGGGAGATGCTAGTCCACACAGTAACTAATTCTAGATCTGATGCATTTTGTTCAGTTAACAAAAATGTGCTTATAGCAAGTATGATTATGTATAAAGAATGATGAATAAGGTATACGGTCGGTAGATGAAATAATTTACTTTTGATTAAGGATTTAAAATTGTGATTATTTTCTTCATCTACTCGTTCAGTGCCAAGTAAAACTTGATAAAAAAATGAAGTAATTACATAAAAAAAAGATCTGAAACCCATAAGAATCACAGGGATTGAAAGGTGTTCATAAGACGGATTTAATGCAAATAATGCAGGTTTGGAAAATATGATAACAATTACAAGAAGAGGAATTGCAAAATACATGAACCGAATAAAATTGTCAGATATATGAGATAGATTTCCTTTAGACAATAATTTAGGATATAATGCTTGAGATATCATCCCAGCATGAGATATTATTGCAGATATGGTAAGTGATACTGAATAATATGCAACTCCTATCACTGAATTTGTAATGATAGAAAAAACAACGACATCGAGTGCCCAAATTACATGTGAAAGGTTAGAATAAAGTGGGATCCAAGATGTTTTAATCCATTGTTTTATCAGAAAAAATTGGAGCTGTTTTTTTAATTGTGATTTAGCAAAAAATATTTGTATTGTCAATCGTCCAACATATGCTACAAATGTAGCAAAAATAGCTCCATTAACTCCTAAATCAAATAAAACCACAAACAATATTCCTGCTGGAATTTTCAACAATTCAAAAGCCAAAAATCCATAGCTTGTGGCATGCGGTTTATGACCTTGATTTATACCAACTAATGTTTGACTCACAAAAGTCACTGGCAATAAAATAGATGCTAGGATCAATGTGTAAGAATAATCAACATTTATCGATGGAAGATAGAAAGCAAGCGACAAGTAAATTGGTACTTGTCCAAGAGAAAATAATGTGCTATAGAATAATGATGTTGTTGCAACAGATTCGCCTCTTGCGATTTGGCGTGTGGTCCAATAAGATAGAATTGGTTCTACAATCAAAAAATAACTGATTATGCTACCAATGAGTGCCCATACACCAAATTCCTCAGGGCTTAATCTTCTTGTGACAATAAGTGTAAATACAATGCCAGTAATTACACTCACCATTCCGATAAGAAAACCTAGAAGTCCAGAGTAGGTTACACGAATGTTACTCATTTGCATATTTTATTACAGATTGTTATAAAAAGAAAGACATTAGATTATGTAGAGATTAAGCATATCAAATTCTAATTTTATTGTCAAAATATACTCAAAGCTTATTTGATCTAATATTTAGGAAAACGTAGAGTGGTGAAAATATTGAAGTTGTGTGTTTTTCCAAATGATCCTCTCTCATCATACATAAAAAAAGGTGAGATAAAATCTAGATATTTTAATCCAAAAAACATGTTTGATGAGATTCATGTGATAAGCTTATTTGATTCAGATGCAAAACCTGAACATGTAAAAGACTTAGCGGGTGATGCAGTTTTAAAAATCCACATAGTAGGGAAGACTAATATTTTGAATGTGAAATTAAAGAAGAAAAAAGTTGTTAATTTAATTAAAGAGATAAAACCTGATGTCATAAGATCATACAATCCATTACTGCAAGGTTGGCTTGCAACAAAAGCAGGCAAAGAACTTGGAATACCTGTGGTGATTTCTCTTATGGGAGACTATGACAGAGATCTCAGATATCACGCAAAACAAAATAAAAATTGGATAAATTATTTAAAATTAAAGTATTCAAGGAAATATTTAGAATATTTTTCAATAAAAAATGCAGATGAGATAATAATTATTTATGAATTTATAAGAAAATATGCAGAAAGCATGAATGCAAAAAACATCAATTTAATTTACAATAGAATTGATCTATCAAAATTTTCTCCTGATGTCAAACCAGTAATTGTTGAATCAAAGCCTATAATCATATGTGTAGGCAGATTGATGAAAGAAAAAAATCAGGAGATTTTGATTCATGCGATAAAAGATCTTGATGTAATTTTACTCTTGATTGGAGATGGTCCACAATATTCAGAATTGGTTAGTTTGGTTGGAAAATTAGATTTAAAACAAAAAGTGAGATTTGAAAGATCTATTCCAAATAATGAGATCAATAGGTATTACACATCTGCAAAAGTTTTTGCCTTGCCAATCAAATATGGGGGATTTGCAATTCCAACCTTAGAAGCAGCTGCATCAGGAATTCCAGTAATTTTGCCAAAACAGGAATTTGATTCCAAGCCAGAAATAATTGAGAAATTTGCAATGCTAATAGATAATACACCAGATTCATTTCAAAAAGCAATTAAAGAAATTCTTTCAAATGAATTACTGAGGAATCAAATGATAAAAAAGGGTTTAGATACTGTAAATAATATTAGTGGAGATCTGATGGAGGAGGAGGAGGAAAATCTGTATCTAAAGATTATTGTAAAGAAGTGAAACCATTTTTTTTGATGCATGACCATCACCGAATTCAGAGATTTTTACATCAGAGATTTTTTGTGATAAAATTTTTGTAACAATCTTTACACTTGAATCTGTGATAGAATCTAAAAGGATATTATGATCTTTTTTTAGTGTTTCAATCCACTCGGTACTCTTTCTAATAGTAATACAAGGTGTATTCATCCAATATGCTTCCTTTTGTAATCCACCTGAATCAGTTATCATCATTTTAGATTCAGCTAGGAGAGACAATATTTTTGAATAATTCACAGGCTTTATTGTATTGATTTTATTTATAGAAATATGAAATTCTTTTAATTGTTTTTCAGTATGTGGGTGTACTGGAAAGATTACTTTATAGCCTAATTTTGTAATCTGATTTGCTAGATTTATGATTCGTTTTATTTTTGAATAGTTTTCAATGTTTGCCTTTCTATGAATTGTCATTAAGATTTGATTTTTTTTATCTTTTTTTAAATTCAATTTTTTTTGAAATTCCAAAAAAACATCATACATGGAATCTCCTGTAAAATAGGATTTACCTAGGACTTTTTCTTTTTTTAAATTATCTAAACAATGCTTAGTTGGCGCAAATAATACTCTTGAACTTTGATCAATGATTCTTCGATTAACTTCTTCTTCTAAAGTGAAATCGTTACTTCTTGCACCTGCTTCAATATGGACTAATTTCAACCCTAATCGTGATGCACAAATACCTGCTCCAAGTGCTGATCTGGTATCTCCTGGAACTAAAACATAATCAGGATTAAAAGCCAATAACGGTTTTTCAAGTTTTTGAATTATTTGTGAGAGTTGTTGTATAGAAGATCCTTTTTTTATTCCTAGATTTAGATCCGGATCTTTAATTTCTAGTTCTTTAAAAAAAGATTTTGACATTTCATAGTCGTAATGTTGTCCCGTATGAATTATCTGAAGTTTCATTTTTTTAGATAATAATTCCTTAACAATTGGTTGAGATTTTATGATTTGAGGTCGTGTTCCAACTACTAGAATTACTTTCATGTGTCTTTTTATTAAAAAGATGAGTCAATAATTAACATTTGGAATTAGGATTATTTTTTAAAGGCTTGAGAAAAGATTGTACTATGTTTTGGAAAGAGGGTAAATGACAAATTTCAATAGAAAATACATTAAAAATAAAATCATTCAGATTGATCCTAAGAGATGGTGGGGGGATGATTTTGATGTTAGATTTTATCTAATATCAAAATTACTAAATCTTGAAAAGAAAAAAATTCTTGACATAGGTGGTGGAATAGGAATTATTTCTTCAGAAATTCCTCAGAATAATTTTAGAGTGAATTTAGATCTGAATTTTGATGATTTGAAAACATGTGGAGAAGTTACTGATTCATATATTGACAATGTTTGTGCATCAATGAAAGATATACCATTTTCAGATAATTCTTTCGATGTTGTAGTTTCTTCTAGTGTTTTACAATATGCAAAATCAGAAGATATGAAATTAAAAAAAATGTCTATAATTGATAATATTCAGACATATCCAACTGTTGAAAAATGCATTAAAGAAATTATCAGAGTACTCAAACCGAATGGAAAACTATTTCTAGTTACACAGAATAATTCTTATTATAATTCATATATGTTGAATTATGATGAATTACAATATTCAATAAATAAGTATTTTTCAAATGTTGATATAGGATTTTACAACACATATCATAAAATTTTGAAAGATAGTAGAAAGTTGAACATGGCTAATGTAATACCAAAATTATTATCGAGAATTAAAGACGATGAATCAATTATTCAATCATTATATAAAACAAAAAGTAAAAATAACTATAGTGTATCATTTTTTGTAGAGGCAAGTAAAAAGGATACATAAAATGAATTCTTCATATTACTATGATGGAAAATCTTATTCTCATGAAGAAATAGAGAAGATCATAGAACAAGGGATAATACAAGAAAGAAATAATCCAGATGAACGAAGTGTAGAAACACTTAAGCTTATTGAAGGGGATAAAGTACTTGATGTAGGATGTGCTGCAGGTGGATTGTCAAAAAGATTAGCCGATATGGGGTTGAATGTACATGCAATAGATGTTTTAGAAAAATCAATTGAAGTAGCTAAGGAATTTTCCAATTCACCGAAAATAACATATGAAGTTAGAGACATTATTAAAGAACCATTTCTAGAAGAAAGTTTTGACTGTATCACGTTTTTAGAAACAATAGAACATGTAGAGAATCCAGCTACATTTTTCAGAGAATTTCATAGAATTTTAAAAAAGAACGGATATTTGGTTATTTCAACACCTAATGCTACATCTTTGAAAAATGTTCTTTATGCTTTAAGCTATAGAAAAAAAAGTAAGCAAAAACAAGTCATCAAAGAAATTTCAGAGGAAACTCTAGGAACAGGAACACAGTTAGAACATATTTACAATTGGGATTTTCCTACATTAGTAAGATTATTGGACAGGTGTGGATTTGAGGTGGTAGATCACTCGTTTGCCAGAAGCGGGCCAATTGTAATTCCTATATTTGGAAAAAGAATTCAGATAATCAAAGGAAATTCGAAAATTTTAAACAGATTTGGTCCACTAAAAACAACTTTGATTATGAAGGCAAGAAAAAGAAAATCAGATTAAAATTTCTTCGATTTTTGAAGATATCTTATCCCAACTGAAATCATTCTTAACATATTCAGAGAATTCTTTTCCCATTTTATTGGCTAGTTTTTTATTTGTCAATAGCTCAATAACATATTCTGCATATTCTTTAGTATTTGATGGGTCAGAAAGAAATCCATATTTTCCATGAACAATTAATTTCTCCGTTTCCTCCACACTTGTTGCAACAACTGATTTTCCACACGCACCATATTCCAGCAATTTGATCGGATGAGCAGCTGCGTAGTATGGCTCATTTGGGAAGGAATCAACACAGATATCTGCAGATAGAATGTATCTTGGAATTTCTTTTCTTGGCAACCTACCTAGAAAAATAAAGTGCTCAGGTAATTTTTTTTCACGCGTTTTGTTTTCCCAAAATGATTTTGATTTGTTGGGATCTCTGTGATCTCCTATTATTACAAATTTCACATCAGGTATTTTTTCAATTACATATACAGCCGATTCAATGATAATATTCAGATCTTGTAGAGAACCAGAAAAAACTATAATTTTTTCAGATTGAAAAGCCTGACGAGTTTTTTTGATTTCTTCTAATGAGGCGGCATCTGGATTAAACATGTCAAGATCAACACCGTTTGGAATAATCTCTATTTTCTCACTTGCAATGCCTCTTTTCAGTAAATCGTTTTTTAGATAATTTGTAATGACTAGAATTTTATCGGCATTTTTAAAAGATTTTTCTATTACCATTTTTGGTCGAATCATAGTATACATGTCTGCCAGATCCAAAATAAACGGAATTTTGTATTTTGAACTTAATCTCATTGCAGGAATAGAGCTTCCTGTGCCTGGCATGTAAGAATACACGTAGTCTATCTTGTATTTTGAGAGAATTTTTGATGTCTCCTTTGAAATTGTAGGAATACATGCCAAATAATTTAGATGACGTAAAATGCCTTTTCGTCCATCTAATCCAATTAAAGGAGAACGAATTTGAATTATATCAATGTCATTTTCTTTGAAATATGATATTCTAGGTTTTTTATAGTTGGGAGAAATAACAAAAACAAAGATCTTGTGACCTCTTTTTGACAGAGAGCCCATTAATGAAAATACTCTAGTATAATCACCCCACTTTTGCTCTAAATCAACATTACATAACACAAGAATGTTTATTCAAATCACCTGTTGGCAAACCAGTCACGAGTAATTTTTAATCCACTTTCAATTGTCACTTCTGGAAAATAACCTAAAAGATTTCTTGCCTTAGATATGTCCATTTTTCTTCGTGTGATGTGATCAAAAGAACGTCGAGGTTTGAATAATATTTTAGAATTACTTTTCGTTATATCTAAGATGATTTTTGCAACCTTTAGAATTTTTGTTTCTTTTCCAGTTCCCAAATTAAAGATTTGATTATTGGCAGATTTTTTAGATGCAGCCAACAGAATTCCCTTTACAGTGTCGCTGACAAATGTAAAATCTCGTGTTTCATTGCCGTTTCCAGTAATTACTAAATTTTTTCCATTAATTGCAGCCTCAAAAAAGTTTGGGATTACATTTCTGAATCTACCAGGTGGATCAAAAGGACCGTATGAGTTAGATAATCGTACTATAGTATAGCTTAGTCCATACAGATTATGGATTGCATTACAGTAATGCTCTGCAGATAGTTTGCTTGCAGCATATGGAGTTGAAGGATTTGGGTATAGGGTTTCTTTAAACGAGTTAGTGCTTTGTGAACCATATAGTGATGATGATGATGTGTAAATGAATCGGGTAGTATTTTGTTTTGTTGCATGTAAAAGTACTTGTAGGGTTCCACGAGTGTTTACATTGAGATCTTCTAATGGATTTTTGACTGAAAGTTCATTTGCAAATCGTGCAGCAAGATGGAAAATGTAATCGTATTTTTTGGCAAATGTTTTTTTTAATATTTTTTCATCGTTAATGTTTCCCTTGATGATTTTCAGGTTTTTATGGAATGCAAGATTTTTGCTCGAGCTCTGAGAAAAATCATCCAAAACAACAACTTTGGCAGAACTAGTCAACAGTGTTTTAACAAGGTTGCAGCCTACAGCGCCATTGCCACCGGTAACCAATACAGTGCAGTCATCAAAAGATCTTATTTTGAACATCAGATTCCCCTATACCCTACAGCATAGTATGATATTCCCATATCTTCAGCTTTTTTATTATCAAAAATTCTTCGCGTATCTACAATTATAGGAGTATTCATTTTTGCCTTAATTTCATGCAAATCCAAATTTTTGAATTCGTCGTGATCTGTAATTATTATCAAAATATCTGCACCAGAAATTGTTTCCCACAGGTCTGAGCTTTTTGCACCAAAGCTTTCCTCACTTTTTGGATCATATACAAAAACTTCAGGACAGTGTAGAACAAGATGTAATACTATTGGTTTTGCTGGAGTTAGTCTGGTGTCACTGACATTTGCCTTATACGTGACTCCAAGCACTGCAACTTTAGAATTTTCAAGAGACTTTGCAAATTTATGCAGTGCCATCTTTGCAATTTCTACAACATGCTCTGGCATAGAGTCATTGATTTTTCTTGCATAATGAATTATTTTAGAATCAATTTTTTCAAGCCCTGCAGGATTTAACAAAAGGTACGGATCCTTTGGCAGGCAAGGCCCACCAACACCTGGTCCGGCATTTAGTAAGTTTACTCTGGGATGTGAATTGCATACTTTTTGCAAATCAAGAAAATCAATTCCATATCTTTCACAGATTAATCCTACTTCATTTGCCAGTGCAACGTTGACATCACGATATGTGTTTTCTACTAATTTTGAAATTTCTGCCACTTTGACCGGTGTAAGAAATATCTCTGCAGTAACAAGTGTTTTGTATAGTAGTTTTGTCAGTTCTGCCGATTCTTTATCTACATATCCAATTACTCGAGGCGTAGTCCTGATTTCTGAGAAAGCTTGTCCAGGTGCCAAACGTTCAGGCACAAAAGTAGCCCAGCAGTTTTGACCAACTTTATTTTTCCTTTGGAGATATGGCAAGACAAGGTTTTCCATAGTTCCAGGAGGTATGGAGCTTTCAATGATGATTAGTTTATCATCTAAAGATAATTCAGAAAAGGAATTGCATACGTTTTCAAGTGCTGATAGGTCTGGTTTTACCTCATCTCCAAGTGGAGTTGGCACACATACAATGACTACATCACAGGTATCAACGGTTTTCTTAAAGTCATTTTCAACAGTAAATCGTTTTTGGGAAATACATGATTGTAGTAAATTAGATAAACCTGATTCTTCAAAAGGGGATTCACCGTTAGATAGTGTCTTTAGTAGATTTTGATTTGAATCATGACCTATAATTGAAAATCCCACATCGCAAAAACTCAAAGCAGTCGGAAGACCAACTTGCCCTAAACCGATAATTCCTATTTTAGCTTCTCTAGTATCAATTAGAGAGTAAAGACCACTTTTATTGCTCAACGAATTTCTGTGCAAGTTTACAACCTAATATATTATAGGTATAAAATTTCATCAACCATGAATAATATCGAAGAAGCATTACAGAAAAGCATAGATTTTCTTCTCAGTCCGATGTCAATTGATAATTCTGATACTGTTGCCAATGGAGGATTTTACGGTTTTCAAAATATAGATGAGCCATTAAGAGACACAGACAAGCCGTTTATCTTCTACGAAATTACAGGTTATGGAATAAACCTCCTTTTGAAATTACATCAGTGGTATTCCAAGGAGGAATTCTTACAAAATGCAAAAAAAGCAGGAGAATGCATCCTAAGTGCTCAGGTAAATTCCAAAGATCCCAATACAAATGGTGCCATTTATGACAGATACTATCCAGATTCCAATGAATTTTTTCACAGTTTCCATGTTTATCCAAATGCAGTATGTATGGGCGGTTTATGCGAATTATATCAGAGGACAGACGACAGCAGATTTCTAAGAGCAGCAATTTCCATAAAAGACTGGCTGTTTAAAATGACAACAAAAGAAGATAGTTCAGTCATAGGTTTTCATGAATTTTATTCCTCAAATCAAAAATCTCAAAGAGTTTTTCCTTACGAGTCGATTTGCATTTCTTTTATTTTATTAAAGTTCCAAAAAGAATTGAAGTTATCTCAAAATGAAATTAATCAGTTATTAGAATCAATATCATGGGGAATAAAATCGCAAACGCAAGACGGTTATTTCCCATTTTTTTATTCATTGGAAAAAAAAGAATTCAATAAAACTGCATACTCACATTTTACAATTTATCCACTGTACAATTTGATGGGGTTTCCATTGGCAGAGATAGAGAAATTTGGATGCAAAAACGGTTTTGATGCATACAAAAAGTGTGGAGAATGGATGGCTAGAGTTCAGGATGACAATGGGGGATTTTTCACATATTATTTTAACAGTGAACATGTATGGCATCAGCAATCACCGGCAGTAGCCCAGGCACTGTGCTCATTTACTTTGCTTTATGAAAAAACGCAAGATGAAAAATTCTTAAAATCTGCTCAAAAAGCAAGCGATTGGCTGATCAAAAACCAAATTAATGGTGGTGATTTCTCAGGTAGTTTTTACTGGGTCTATCCAAACAAAAAATATTCCAAGTTACAAAAAAAGATCATGTATGCCAAAGAAAGAATATCAAACAAGATATCAGAAAAAGATCAGATAAAAGATGTCACAGTACTTTTAGACAAGGTTCCCATTTGGCCAGTGCAATTTGCCATAGAGGGATTATATCGCTACAAAAAACATAGTTCTAGCTAAAATTATTTTTGAGAATCTGTAGAATCTTTTTAGAAGAAGTGCCATCACCATATGGAGTTTTTCGTGAAACTAGTCGTGGATTTTTCAGTGTTTTATTGATAGAGTGAATGATTTTTTTGGTATCAGTGCCTATTATCTCAGATAATCCTGCATCAACTGCCTCTTGTCTGTCTGTTGACTTTCTTACAATGAGAACTTTTTTGCAAATCAGTGGCGATGTGGCCTCTTCCTGAATACCTCCAGAATCAGTTACAATAAAAGTACAATTTTTCATCAAATTAAGCATATCAAAATAACCCACAGATGGAATTAGTTGCAGATTTTTTGATCTTTTTATTTTTTCGTAAAGACCAAATTCTTGTAATTTTTTAATTGTTCTAGGATGACTAGGTAGTATCACATTTGCTTTTGAATTTAACAAGCCTGAGAATATAGATTGCAGTGTCTTTTTGTTATCGACGTTTTCTCCTCTATGTATTGTTGCCAAGACAAATTCATCTTTTATTTTTATTTTAGATTTTTTTTCTGCACTTTTAATAAATTCAGATACTGCATCAATTGATGTATTTCCAGTTACATGAATTTGTCCATGTACGTGCTCTTGTTCTAGTATTTTTTTAGTTTGTAATGTGGGTGCAAATAGAATCTCAGAGATATGATCAACTGCTATTCTATTGTGTTCTTCAGGCATTCTCCAGTCATAACTTCGTAGTCCAGCTTCAACATGGCTAACAGGAATTCCACACTTTATTGAAGTAATTGCAGCTGCCAAGACAGTGTTTGTATCTCCTTGTACAACAACAGAGTCTGGATTTATCAGAGAGATTATCTTTGCCAGTTTTAGAATTATTTCTCCGGTTTGAGTTGCTCTATCACTTGTAGTGTTTTGAATTTTTGTTAACTTCATTTCATAATCAGGTTTTCGTATACCAAGTTCTTCAATGAAACGTAAACTCATATCAAAATCATAGTGTTGTCCGGTAAAGATTATGGAGCTGTTTTTACGAGTTGTTTTTTTAAGTATAGGAGCTAATTTGATAATTTCTGGTCTTGTTCCCAAAACATAAGCAATTTTCATGATATTCAGTTCAACTGCTTATTGTTATTATTTTGATTGATTAAGAATAGATTTGTAGATATTCAAGTAAAGATTTCCAACATGATTCCAATCGTATTTTTCCACGTTTTTTGAGGCTTGATTTACCAATGTTTCTCGTAATTGGTCATCATGTAAGAGATTTGTTATTTCCTTAACAAAAGATTGGATATCTTGGGCTTCTACAAGTATTCCAGTTATACCGTTTTGAATTATTTCCTTGTTTCCTCCAACATCAGATGCAATTATGGCAGTTTTGCATGCCATGGCCTCCAAAAGAGTGGAGCTGATCCCTTCCTGTAACGAAGGCTGTATTAGTATATCAGAGCCACGAATTAATGAGATTGTTTCTTTTTTGTTTTGATATCCCAGAAAATGAATATTTTTGTGAGTTTTAGCAAGATCTTTAATTTTGTGTTCTTCAGGTCCTGCACCCAAGACAATTAGATGTATGTCATCAGATAGTTTTTGTGCAATTGATATCAAAGAATCAGTTCCCTTTTCGCGGGACAACCTTCCTGCAAAAATTACTTGTTTTGGATATCTCTTGTCTGCATTTTTTTCTAAAGACGATATGTCTATTGCATTTGGAACTTGAGATACATTGTATCCTAGTTTTGAATAATAGTCATATGCCTCTTTGGAAATTACAGTTATTGCATCTGCCCATCTCAGTGCATCTTTTTCATATTTTTCAGATATGTCTCCTGTTGTATTTCCATGGAGTCGGTTAATTTGTTGCGAGAAAATCCCATGAAGAGACAAAACTTTTTTTCCCCCAGCATTTTTCATTGCAAGCGCTGCTGGTATGTTATGAGCATGAACAATATCTTGATTTTTTTTAAACTTGGCTTTTAAAAAAGATGAAATCATAAAGCTTGGATTCTTTAATCCCTTTATTGGAATAGTAAACGTATTTTCTGAAGATATGATTTCTACTTCATGATCATGTTTTTTCAAAAAATTTGTCAGTCCTTGCACATGTTGGGCAATTCCTCCGATTCCTGACTGAGTAGGAGAGATAATGAGTATCTTCACAAAACAAAATTAGTTTTAGATAATTTAAGGTCTAAGATCTACATTGTTGCCTGAGCAGGATTTATCGCATAATATGGTCTTCCTCTTTTTATAGATCGATGCTAGTACTGAATGTATGCAACATTCAACCTCTACAATATCAAAGACATACGAAGTAATTTTAGATAAAGATGAGGATGGAACAATCTTTGCAAGATGTAATGAACTCCATGCTAATGCAGAAGGTAAAACTGAGGCAGAAGCAAAAACTAACATCAATGAAGCAATTGAGTTAATGGTAGAAGA
>Ga0214472_10001639_pt1 | contig 24826 bp, 23 predicted proteins | sample RVTome_6_FD_207662 | JGI IMG/M metagenome (GOLD analysis project Ga0214472, IMG submission 207662) | Soil microbial communities from uranium-contaminated site in the Upper Colorado River Basin, Wyoming, United States - RVT140D175 | ecosystem: Environmental > Terrestrial > Soil > Contaminated >...
TCGCGCGGCCGGCGATGCCGGCATCGTGAATCGGATGGTCGATCATAGAACTCAACCTCGCACAGACGGGGGAACGCTCGCCTGCGGGCCGGCGTGCGGCGGATACCCCATTCTTCGGCAACCGCCCGGCCGGGAGTATGGCCCGGAGGGACCATTCTCGACGACAGTCCATCCCGAGTCGTCCGGATTCGGCCGATCCGATCGCCGCGGTCGCGGATTCCGGCCGAGTGCTAGTCTCGGTTCGATGCCTTGGCGCCCGAGCGAGCTTCTGTACCGCTACTACGAGGCGCGGCTCGCTCGCGAACTTCGCGCCGGGCCGATGCCCGGCCACGTCGGAATCATCCTCGACGGAAACCGCCGCTGGGCGGCCGCCATGGGCTACGCCGACGCGGCCGAAGGACATCGCCGCGGCGCCGCCAAGATCGCCGAGCTGCTCGACTGGTGCGAAGAGCTTCGCATCGGCGTCGTGACGATTTGGTTGCTCTCCACCGAAAACCTTCGACGCAGCCCGGAAGAGGTCGGGGTGCTGATCGAGATCATCGAGCAGACCGTTCGCTCGCTCGCCGGCGCGGGCCGCTGGCGCATTCGAGCGCTCGGCAGTCTCGAGATGCTGCCCGATTCGACGGTGGAGGCGTTGCACGCCGCCGAGGCGAGCGACTCCGGCGGGGACGGCGGGATTCTGAACGTGGCGGTCGGATACGGCGGCCGGCAAGAGATCGCCGACGCGATCGCACAGATGTTGGAGGCGTATGCGGCCGAAGGCGTGTCGCTGGACGAAGCCGCGAAGAAGGTCAGCCCCGACGAGATCTCGCGATTCCTCTACACCGCCGGCCTTCCCGATCCGGATCTGGTGATCCGCACGTCGGGAGAGGTGCGGATGTCGGGATTCTTGCTCTGGCAGTCGGCTCATTCGGAGTACTACTTCTGCGATCCGTACTGGCCCGACTTTCGCCGAATCGATTTCTTGCGCGCCGTCCGCGCCTATCAGCAGCGGCACCGCCGCTTCGGCCGCTGATGTTCGACAAGACCGCTCGCATCTACGACGCCGTCTACGGCTTCAAGGACTACCCCGCGGAAGCCATGCGAGTGGCCGAGCTAATCCGCGAGCGAAAGCCTGATGCGCAGACGCTGCTTGACATCGCGTGCGGCACGGGCATGCACATCCAATCGTGGATCGGCGACTTCGAATGTGCCGGCGTGGACTTGGACGACACCATGCTGGCGATTGCGCGCGAGCGCTGTCCTGGGGCCGAATTCGCGCACGCCGACATGACCGACTTCGATCTGGGCCGCACCTTCGACGCGGTCGTGTGCCTGTTCAGCTCGATCGGATACGCACAGACGATCGATCGGCTTCGAAGGACCGCTTCCGCGATGGTGCGTCATCTGGCGCCCGGCGGGACGCTGATCGTCGAGCCGTGGCTCACGCCCGAGTCGTTCCAGGACGGCCACTTGTCGATGGACACCGTGGACCAGCCGGATCTGAAGGTGGCGCGCATCGGACGGACGCAACGCGACGGGCGCGCGTCCCATATTCATTTCGATTATCTCGTGGGCACCCCGAAGGGCGCCGAGCATGTGCAAGAGCTTCATACGCTGGGGCTCTTCACCGACGAGGAATATCGCGCTGCGTTCGCCGGCGCCGGCGTGACGCTGGAACGGCTCGTCGATGAAGGGCTCCCGAATCGCGGAATGTACGCCGGTACTAGACCTCGTCGGCCGTGATCGCATACAGATAGTGGTCGCGCCATTCGCCGTTGATCCGCAAGTACCGGAGCGCGAGTCCTTCACGGCGAAACCCGGCTTTCTCCAGGACGCGGATCGAGCGTTCGTTGTCGGTCATGACGCCGGCTTGGACGCGATGAAGATCGGCCTTCGTGAAGGCGAAGCGGCACACCAGCCGGAGCGCTTCGGTGCCGTAGCCGCGGTCCCCGCGTTCGCCGTCCACGTAGTACCCGACGTTCGCGTTCTGCCAGACGCCGCGGAAAATGTTGCTGAGCCGGATGCGGCCGGCCATCGCGTCGCCGTCGCGCTCGAAGATCCCGAACGAATACGACACGCCCGAACGATCCTCGTCCATCGCGGTCTCCAATTGGCGTCGCACGGCCGCGCGGGTGAAATCCTGGTCGGTCGCGAGCGGCTCGTAGGGCTCGAAGAAGGCGCGGTTTCGGGTGCGAAGCGCGAGGAACTCGTCGGTGTCGGCCACGGTGAGTTGACGCAGGTACACCAGATCGCCGTCGACACGCATCAGACGCCTCCGAAGCGGCGGCCGCGACGCTGATACTCCGCGACGGCGGCGATCAGATCGTCGCGAGTGAAGTCCGGCCACAGCACCGGCGAGAACAGCAGCTCCGCATACGCGGATTGCCACAGAAGGTAGTTCGACATTCGCTGCTCGCCGGAGGTCCGGATGAACAGGTCCACGTCGGGCATCTCCGGGTCGTACATCGCCCGGGCGATCGTCTTGTCGGTGATCGTGTCGGGATCGAGCCGGCGGGCGCGCGCTTCGCGCGCGACCGCGCGAACGGCGTCGGCGATCTCGGCCCGCGATCCGTAGTTGAAGGCGATCGTGAGTGTCATCGCTCGATTGCGCCTGGTCATCTCGACCGATTCTTCGATCTGGCGCAGGATGCGCCGGGGCACGCGAGTCGGACGTCCGATCCAGCGCATCCGCACGCCCTTGGCGTGGAACCCGTCTCGGTTCTCGCGGACGAACCGCTCGGTGTCGCCCAGCAGGTAGCGCACCTCGCTCGGCGGCCGGCGCCAGTTCTCCGTCGAGAACGCATACAGCGTGAGCCAGGTCACGCCGATTTCCAGCGCGGCGTCGACGATCTTGACGACGGTGCGCTGCCCTTCCATGTGCCCTTCGGTTCGAGCGAGGCCGCGTTGCGCGGCCCAGCGGCCGTTGCCGTCCATCACGATCGCGATGTGACGTGGCAACGCGGCGGGATCGATACCCGCCGGAGCCGTCTTCTTCGCCCGCGCCACGATCGCGAATGCTACCCGCGCCTACCGCGGCATGTGCGTCCAGGAGCGGATCGGCCGGTCGAAGTGATATTCGACGTAGGCGCGAATCAGCCCGGAGCATTCGCGCCGGACCCCCTCGGGCGTTTCCGCCGACCAGTCGGCGTTGAGGAGCGAGTCCAGATACGGCACGGCGTCTTCGCCGACGGTGACGACCGCGCCGGTGCGACACGACTCGCACACGATCCCGCCTTGCGCGACCGAGAACTTGCCGTGCGAACCGGGACGGCCGCAGACGGCGCATGCGGCAAGCGCCGGCCGGAACCCGGCAAGCGCGGCCAAGCGAAGCAGAAACGAGTCGGCGACCATCAGCGGATCCTCGTCGGGAAGCGACAGCGCGCGGAGCGCCCCCAGCAACAGCATGAAGGTGCGCACGGACTTCTCGCGGTCCTGCATGACCTTGTCCACGGCCTCCATCACCACCTCGCCGGCCGCGAAGCGCGCGTAGTCGGAGCGGATCGGCGTGAACGGGGACAGGATCTGCGCCTGGGTGACGATGTCTAAGTCCCGGCCGCGATACAACACCAGATCGACATGGGTGAACGGCTCCAGCCGCGCGCCCCAGCGCGACTTGGTCTTGCGCACGCCCTTCGCGACCGCCCGGATCTTGCCGGATCCTTGCGTCATCAGCGTCACGATCCGGTCGGACTCGCCGAGCCGCATCGTGCGCAGCACGATCCCCTGTTCCTTATAGAGCGCCATCGCCCGTCATCCTACGGCCGCGTGGGACCGTTCGATCGGATCAAGCGAAGTCGAGCGCGAATTAGTAGCCCATGCGCTGCAGGTTCTTGGGGTCGCGCTGCCAGTCCTTGGCGACCTTGACTTGAAGTTTGAGGAAGATGTGGCCCCCGAGCAGCCATTCCAGCTCCAGGCGGGCGCGGGTCCCGATCTCGCGGAGCATCGCGCCGCCCTTGCCGATCAGGATCCCTTTTTGGCTGTCACGCTCGACGAACACGGTCGCGTAGATCTCGATCACGCCGTCGTCTCGTTCGGTGATCTCTTGGATGCCCACCGCGATCGAGTGGGGCACCTCTTGATGCGTGAGCGTGATCGCCTTCTCGCGAATGATCTCCGACAGCAGCATCTCGCGCGGCTGGTCGGTGACGACGTCGTCGGGGTAGAACTGCGGCCCTTCTTCGAGCAGTCCGACCAGCAGCGCCTGCAACTCGTCGACCTTCGTGCCGCGCGCGGCCGAGATAGGAATGATCGAGTGCCATTCACCCAACGCTTGCGCGGCCTGAAGTTGCGGAACCATCCTGTCCGGACCGGTGATGTCCATCTTGTTCACGACGCAGATCGCCGGCGTCCCGGCCGCCAGCACTTGCCGGGCGACGAACATGTCTCCCGATCCGACCGGCTGCGTGGCGTCGAGCATGAACACGATCGCGTCCACCTCTTTGAGCGTGCCGCGGACGACGTCGTTGAGCCGCTCGCCGAGCAGGGTCTTGGGCTTGTGCAGACCGGGCGTGTCGATGAAGATCATCTGCCAGCCTTCGCCGGTGAGCACGCCGCGGATCGCGTTGCGCGTCGTTTGCGGCTTGTTCGAGGTAATCGCGATCTTGCGTCCCATGAACGCGTTGAGCAACGTAGACTTGCCGACGTTGGGACGTCCGACGATGGAGATGAATCCCGATCGATGGCCTTCGGCGGCGAGCACGCTATTCCCCGGCGGCTTCCGGGAGGCCGTCCGGGTTATGGATCAAGACCTTCGCGATCCGGCGTCCCTGGACGCGCTCGGCCCGGAAGGTGATCCCGGCGAGCGTCACTTCGTCTCCGAGTTGCGGGATCTTGCCCAGAATGCCGGCCATCAGGCCGCCAACGGTATCCCACTCGTCGTTCGGAAGCTCGGTGTCGAGCACCTCGTTGAGATCCTCGATCGTCAGATGACCGTTGACGCGGATCGTTGATTCGTCCACCGGTTGCACGGACGGCTCTTCGCGGTCGTACTCGTCGGCGATCTCGCCGACGATTTCTTCGAGCAGATCCTCGATCGTCACCAGCCCGGCGACGTCGCCGTACTCGTCGGAGACGATCGCCATGTGCGTCTTGGACTTCTGCATCTCGCGCAGCAGTTCAGAGATGCGCTTGGAGTCTGGCACGAAGATCGCGGGTCGCAAGATGTCGGCAAGCTTCACGTCCTTCTTGCGGCCCGACAAGCGCCGCATGATGTCTTTCGCGTAGACCAGCCCGACGATGTTGTCGTCGGTTCCTTCGTGGGCCGGGACCCGCGAGAATCCGTGCTTGAGCATCAAGGTCAGCGCCTGTCGCGGCGTCATCGTGACCTCGACCGTGACCATGTCGGGGCGCGGCACCATCACCTCGCGAACGACCGTGTCGCCGAACTCGAAGATCGAATGGATCAGCTCTTTCTCTCCCTCTTCGATCGCACCCTCTTCGTGGCCGACATCGGCCATCGACCGAATGTCTTCTTCCGAGACGAACGGTCCTTGCTTTAACCCCTTGCCGGGCAGAAGCACGTTCGCCAAGCCGATCAGGGCGCGCGTCGGCGCCGACAATAGACGCGACAGAAATGCGACGAACGGCGACAGGGCCAGCGCCACACGATCCGAATGCAAGATCCCGAACGTCTTGGCCATCGCCTCGACGATCACGAAATACAGGATCGTGAAACCCACGGATGCAACGGTGACCCAGACACTCGAAAAGCGCCGCTCGACCAGCGTGGCAACCAGGATCGCGGATCCGTTCTGCGCGAACATGACCGCGAGATACACCGAGTTCAGATAACGAGCCGGATCCGTTTCGATTCGCTCGAGCGTGACGGCGTTCTTTCGTCCCTCTTCCCGAAGCGCCATCGCGCGTACGCGATTCATCCGCGAGATCGACGTTTCGGCCATCGCCAGCAACGAGCCCGAGAGCACGAGCAGCACGACGACGCCCCAGAGCCACGTCATGCGCTCATCGCCGCGATGATGCGTCGTTCCTCGGCCGCCATCGCGATCTCGTTGGCGGGTGTCGCGTGGTCGCGGCCGGCGAGATGCAGGATGCCGTGAACGGTGAGCTGCCGGATCTCGTCATCGAGCGAAAGGCCCAGTCCGCGCGCCTGACGCCGCGCGACGGCGGGACAGATGACGACGTCGCCGATCGTGGGGCCGCCGGGACCGTCCATCGGAAACGACAAGACGTCGGTGACGGCCGCTTCGCCGTAGTAATCGCGTTTGAGCCCCGCGATCCGCGTCGAGTCGACCAGCGCGAGCGACAATTCGCCGCGCATGTTCAGCTCGTCCATCGTGCGTCGCGCGGCATGCAGAAGCGCGTCGCGGTCGACGGGAATGCATTGCTCGTCGGCGAGAGCCACAGTGGCAGGGCCGCCGGGAAGGCTTCCCGGTCCGCCGGGATCGTCGGGATCACTCATGAGGTGTGACTTCCTTTTAGCAAGGTCGGGGGCGCGCGTCTAGTGGGCCTCGTCGAAGCGGCGGTAGGCCTCGACGATCTCCTGGACGATGGAGTGCCGGACGACATCCTTGCTGCCGAGGAAGACGAAGTGCAATCCGTCGATCTCGGTCAGGATCTCGCGCACGACATTCAGGCCGCTCGACTGCCCGGAGGGAAGGTCGATTTGGGACACGTCGCCTGTGACGACGACCTTCGAGCCGAAACCCAGCCGCGTCAAGAACATCTTCATCTGCTCGGGCGTGGTGTTCTGCGCCTCGTCCAAGATGATAAACGAATCATTAAGCGTGTTATGCGTCACGAGGAAGTCATCCGTCACGTACAAAGAGTTCTGAGCCGACACGGAAATGCAAACGGTCTCCGCGTTGCCCGCTGGCTCGATCCGGTCGATGAACCGCATCGGCCGTCCGCCGCCGTCGTCATCGTAGAGCGCCGCTTTGCGCGATAGCCGGAACGGTTGAATCCCGGCCGGCAACCTAATGTCCACGATATGCGCGTCATGACGGTGGTGAACGGGGCGCGTGCGCGAGGAGGCGACACCTCCCAACGAGCGAACCAGGAACACGACGTCCTCTCGAAGTCGGGACGAGGCAGTCGTGTATTGAATACGACCCGTCCTTCCCTTCGGCCGCGCGGGTTCGCCATCGCTGTCGAGCAATCCTTGAAGCACCGCGAGTCGCACCGACGGCGTGTTGTAGAGGTACGAGTCGGGGATGAACTTCGTGGACGACCTGGTGATGGGGTCGGCCACGATGACACCGCCGCGTCCGCCGGCTCGCGCGGCTTCGGCAGCGTCGGCCGGCAGCAGGCCGAGGGCGTATGGGTCGAGTGAGATCCGGCGGTGCTGAAACTCAGCCGGATGGCTCAACAAGGGCAACTCGTAGCGGTGCTGGTGCGCAGTTCGCTCGCGGCCGATCATCTCGCTCGTCTGCAGGATGCGTCGCGGCTTTCCCCGGCGGCGGTCGGCGGCGGTGGATACCGCCCACAGGTGCTCTCCGCACGCAAGGGTGGACGCGCCGTCTTGCGTCCAAACCCGGTACACAGGTTTGCGGCCTTGGGGATGGACGCCGAGGACATACACCGGCGATCCGTGCGACCCGATCACCAGATCTCCCACCTGCAACGACCCGATCTCCCGCCAGCCTTCGGGCGTAAGCACGCGGCTGGTCACCGGTTGCGCGCGCCCACGCATGAATGCCAGCGGCGATACCTCGATCGTGCCGCGCTGCGTTAAGCGCGCGAGCGACTCGGGATCCATCATGTCGTAGAGCGCGTCGTAGAGCGGCCGCATGTACGGATCGATCTTCTCGTAGAGCGTGCCGGGTAGAAAGCCGAGCTTTTCGCCGGCTTCGACCGCGGGGCGCGTCAAGATCAGGCGCGCGACTTGCTTCTCTTGCAGCGCCTTCACCGCCATCGCCATCGCCAGATACGTCTTGCCGGTTCCCGCGGGGCCGATGCCGAACACGATCGTGGATGCGCGGATCGCATCGACGTACTTCTTCTGCCCGAGCGTCTTCGGCTTGATCGCCTTGCCACGGTGGACGAGCACCGCGTCGGACAACACTTGGCTGGGTCGCGCCGTCTCGCCCGAGATGCCCTTGATCATGTCGATCGAGCGCACCAAGTTTTCGGCGTTGAGCACGGTGCCCCGCTCGATCAACTCAATCAGCTCTTCGAACAAGGTCGAGACGCGCTCGACGTGCTCGGCGTCGCCGGTGACGGTGATCTCGTTTCCGCGCACCAGGATCTGCGCCTCGAACGCGGCTTCGATCAGCTTGAGCAACTCGTCTCGTTCCCCCACCAGACCCACCATCGCGTGATGTCCTGGAACGAGGATCTTGACCTGCGTCGCCGCGCGCCGCTCGTCTATGTCTTTCTTGCTCAACCGGTCTCCGTCTGTTCGGGTCCCACGAATTATATCGGCGGCTCAGCCGGGCGGCCATGCCAGCGAGCGGCCGCCGAGCATGTGGACGTGCAGGTGGAAGACGCTCTGGCCCGCATCCGGTCCGACGTTCGCGACCAGCCGGTAGCCGCCCGCAAGGCCGTCCTGCTCGGCGATCGCGCGCGCCGCGTTCAGAATCGCGGCGAGCATCGGGCCGTCGGCCGCCTCGACGGTGGACGCATCGCGCGTATGCGTCTTCGGAACGATCAGCACGTGCGTCGGCGCCTGCGGATTGATGTCGCGGAACGCAAGCACCTGCTCGTCTTGATATGCGATGTCCGGTGCGATCTGACCCGAAACAAACTTGCAGAACAGGCAATCGTCCATTTTTCCTCTAGTTCTCCTTGAACCACTCGACGGTTTCGGGCATGCCTTCGGCGATGCTCCGGTAGCGGTAGCCGAGTTCGGTTTCGGCTTTGGTCGAAAACGCCATCCAGGATCCTCGCATCGATGCGAGCGAGTCTTTAACGATGCGCGGGCCGGCGCCAAGGAATCGTCCGACGAGCGGCGACAGCGGGATCGAGGCGCGGATCGCCCAGCGCGGCACCTCGACACGCGGCGCGCGAATGCCGGTGATCGGCGCGAGCTGCGTGAACAAATCGCGAATCGATGCGTTCTCGCCGCCGATCACGTACTCCTGACCGTCGCGTCCCTTCTCGTAGGCCGCGATCATCCCTTCCGCGGCGTCGTCAACATGGACCCACGAAAATCCGCCGTCCTGGAACGGACAGGCGATCAGCCATCCTTTTGCGTAGAGACGAATCATCGCGCCGAGCGCACTGGGGTCGCCCGGCCCGTAGACGGCGCCGGGCATGACCGTCACGATCGGCGCGCCGGAGGCGGCGAATCGCGCGGCGACGTCGTGCGCCTGCCATTTGGTCTCTTCGTAGACCGAGCCGAAGGAACCGGAATGCCGCGTCGTCTCCGACAGGATGTCGCCGACCGGTCCGCCGCCGAGCGCCGCGACCGAGGAGCAATGCACGATGCGCGGCGTGCCCGCTTCGATCGCGGCTTTCAGAACATGCTCGGTTCCGCGGACGTTGACCTGATACATCTTCGTTCGGTCGGTGACGCCCATCTCGTACCAGGCGGCTAGATGGAAGACCGCGTCGGCCTTGCGCACCGGCCCTTCCAGCGTGGCGGGCTCGGTCACGTCGCCGCCGGCAAGCGTGACACCCAGCTCTTTCAACCCGGCGGCGCGATCGGGCGAGCGAACCAGCGCCGTCACGTCGTGGCCGCGTTCGACCAGCCGGCGAACGAGCCGCCCGCCGATGAAACCGGTTCCGCCGGTGACCAGAGCGCGCATGACCGTCCGAGCGTAGCGAATCCGATCAGACGAGCGCGGGAATGCGCACGCCCAAGTCGTCGAGCCGCTCCTTGAGCGCGTCGGTCGTCAAGTCCAGCGCCGCGGCGAGCGCGCGCAGATCTTCGGTGCGCACGGTCAGCACGCGGCCGTTGAAGTCGCCGCGCGCCATCTGGATCATCGTGGCGAAGCGTGAGATCGCATCGGTCTCGGCGCCGCTCGCCTCGCGCAACTTGGCCAGATCCAGCCGGATCCCCCCGTCGTGCGGGCCGCGGCCGTCGAGCACGATCGTCTCGCCTTCGAGCTTGGGCAAAAGCTGATCGACCGGAACGCCGTAGAACTGGGCCAGACGCTGCAGGCGCGGAACCGAGATGCTGCGTTCGCCGCGCTCGTAGGCGCCCAGCACGGATGCCTTGAATTCCTTGCCCGAGACGTCTTCGACGTCGTGGAGCGAGAATCCCTTCTGCAAGCGAATCGCGCGCAGGCGCTCGCCGACTCGTTTGGCGTACGTCGAACTCATGGCGTCGTCGGCCATTGGATCCTCCCCCGCTGCACCCTGGAAACGTGTTGCCACGCAGCGTCACCGCCGGTGAGTCGAAGCGTACTGCCGCGCGGTTCCGATGACAATCATTTTGCCCAAGAATGTCCTGCTCGCGGGCGAGGAATGTCCGACAAAAGCGGAGGAATCGGTAGCCACAAGGCGTGGCTAGCCCAGGGCTCCGTATCGAGTCAGGGTGACGGCGGCCGCGACGACGGATGCGACCTCGGTTCGCAGCACGAGATCCCCCAGCGTCGCGGTCGGGCATCCGCGATCCGATAACTCCGCGATCTCCACGGCGGAGAACCCGCCTTCGGGCCCGACGGCCAACGCGATCGCCGGCGGAGGCTCAGACGGCAGAAGAGTCGAGAGTCGCACGGAGGCGTCTTCGTGCAACGCGATCGTGCCGGCGGGAATCTGGTCGAGTCCGATCACGTCATCGACGACCGGCAGGTGCGCGCGGCGCGACTGCATCGCGGCTTCGCGCGCCACGATACGCAGGCGCGCCACGTTCGCGGCGGCCTTGGCCGCATCCCATTTCGCGATGCTGCGGGCGGCGCGGAACGGAACGATCGCGGCCGCGCCGCATTGGGTGAGCGTCTGCACGACCTGCTCGAGCTTTCCGTGCTTGGGGATCGCCTGATACACCGTCAGCGCGGGACGGATCGACGCAACGTCGCGTCGCTCGTTCACGTGTGCGCGAAGGTCGCGGCCCGCATCGGTGCCGGCATCGGTACCGGCATCGGTCACGGTGGCGGTCGCGACGCGGCCTCGGCCGTCGGAGATCGTGATCGTCTCGCCCGGCGCGATGCGAAGGACGCGAACCGCGTGTCGCGCGTCGTCGCCTTCGATGACGAGCGTGTCGCCCTCGACCGATGGCAGGAAGAAGTGGTGGGCGCTCACCGCAGGAAGCCGCGCTTGCGCGGCTTGTCGGCGACGACTTCCCCGCGAAGCTCGGCCAGGCGGCGGATCAAGTCGCGTTGTTCGCCGCTGAGCTTGCGCGGAATGTCCACCTCGATCGCCGCGATCAGATCGCCGCGGCCGCGGCTGCCGAGCTTGGGCACGCCTTTGCCGCGAATGCGATGGACCGCGCCCGGCTGCGTTCCGGGCTCCAGCTCGATGTGCTCGTCTTCGCCTTCGAGCGTCGGTACCGCGACGGTCGCGCCGAGCAGCGCCTGCGTCAGCGGCACCTCGACGCGGCAGAGCAGATCGTCGCCGTCACGCCGGAACGTCTCGTGCGGCTCGACGCCGATGTGCACGTACAGATCGCCGGCCTGGCCGCCGCGCGCGCCGGCTTCGCCGCGTCCGCGCACGCGCAGCGTCGTGCCGTGCTCGACGCCGGCGGGAATCTCGACGGTGACGGTGACCGAGCGCATGACGCGCCCCTCGCCGGCGCAGGATCGGCAGGGCGATTCGGGAACCTGGCCGGTGCCGCGGCAGCGTCCGCACGGACGCGCGGTCATCATCGCGCCGAAGATGCTGCGCTGCATCGCACGGATCTCGCCGGTGCCTTCGCAGGTGCCGCAGCGAACGTGGCCGGTGCCCGGCTCGACGCCGGCGCCGCCGCACGGCTCGCACGGCCCGGCGGCGAAGACCTCCAGGTCGTGCTTGACGCCGAACACGGCTTGGGGCAGCGAAAGCCGCACGGTCGTTTCGATGTCGGCGCCGCGCTCGGCGACGCTGCGCGGCCCGCGCCGGCGCGCCCCGCCGCCGAAACCGCCGCCGAAGAACGATTCGAACAGGTCCCCCAGGTCGCCGAAGCCGACGTTGGCGCCCGAGCCCGCGCCGGCGCCCGTGCCCGCGGCGCGCGAGCCGTCGTCGCCGAACATGTCGTATCGCTGACGGCGCTCGGGATCCGAGAGCGTCTCGTAGGCCGCGCTGATCTGCTTGAAGCGCGTCTCGGCGTCGGCTTCGGCAGAGGTGTCGGGATGGTATTGCCGCGCCAGGCGCCGGTATGCCTTCTTGATCTCCTCCGGGCTGGCGCTGCGCGCAACCCCGAGCGTCGCGTACGGATCGGCCATGCGCGAAACCCTACGACAGATCCTGCACGGCGTTGTTCAGCAGCCGCGCCATCATCGACACGGCCGCAATCACCTGCGGATACTCCATCCGCGTCGGTCCGATCACGCCGACGGCCGCCCCATGGGCATACGGCGCGAAGATCAAGCTGCACATCTGCAGATTCTCGACGGGAACCTCGGTGCCGATCCGGATGCTCGCCGGCGGCTGCGCGTCGCTCATCAGCGGCTGCAAGTCGATACGACGCTCGATCACTTCGAACACGCGCGGGAACGAGTCCTGATCGCCGAACGCGCCGGCAAGCGTGGACGCGCCGCCGACGACGACTTCCTGGTCTTCGTCCAGGAACGCCTCCAGCGCCGAGGCGACGGCTCCGGCAACCGCCGCATCGGCTGCGGGCGTGGTGTCGGCGCCGGCTCGCTCGCGCGCGGCGCGTTCGGCGACATCGACCGTCGTTCCGGTCAACAGATGATTCAGCTCGGCGCCGGCGGACTCCAGCGCGGCTTCGCTCACGTCGTGTTCCATCTCGACGATGCGCTTCTCGACGCGGCCGCCGTCGGCGATCGCGATCACCACGGCGCGGCGAGGCCCCAGCCACGCAAGATCCAGATGCTTGAGCCGGCTCGTGCGCAGCCGCGGCGTCAGCGCCGCCGCCGCGAGGTTCGTCGCGCGCGAAAGCGCGTCGCTGGCGCGTCTCATCAGCTCGTCCATGTCGGCCGGCTCGGCGCCGATCGCGCTTTCGATTTCGGCGCGGCCGTGAGAGCCGAGCTTGGCGGGACGCTGCTGGTCGACGAAGAAGCGGTAGCCCCGGTCGGTCGGGACGCGGCCGGCACTGGTGTGCGGGTGCGCCAGATAGCCGAGTTCTTCGAGCCGGGCCATCTCGTTGCGCACCGTTGCGGCCGAGACCGCCAGGTTGTATTTGCCGACCAGATGCTTGGATCCGACCGGGTCCGCGGTGCGAATGTACTCGCGCACGATCGCCACCAGGATGTCTCCCTGGCGGTCCCCCAGCGGCTCGGTCGGGTTATTCATGTCGAATTTCGAGGTTAGCACTCGCATGCATCGAGTGCTAGGCAGGCCCGACCGATCTGTCCGCTTTCGGAAGACGGCACCGGGGAGCCGCTGAACCCTACTCAATCGTAGAGCGATCGCGCTAAATCAGTGTGCAAGCAGCCCCAGCGTCCTGAAGCTGGCCAGGCGGCAAGGTTGCGCGTTGCCTCAGGTGGATGTCGTTATCATCGGCGCTTGACCAAACAGCGTGATGCCTATCTCCACGCGGAACAACGGCGTGACCGACCAACTCCCATCTTGAGCCTGGAATGTTTCTGGTGGGATTAGTCATCCCGGTCTGAGTTTGTCCGGTTGCCAGCGGCCCTAACTGCCACGACTTTCGATAGCAGATCGAACCCAAATGGCGCGCCGAGCGATACGGCAATGCTGGTTGTTTCGATGTGGATCTTGCCTAGGGAATTTCAGGGCGCGAGACTATACAATTCGGGCCACTTTTCTCGCGCCACGCCAGTTGTAGGTAGCCATGCGGTGCCGTTCGAATCGAACAGCAAACCGCCGGCTCCTCCTGGTGCGCTGTACCCGGGCCCCTTCGCATTGAACTGCACGTCGGGTACGGCAATCTTTTGCACGTTGGACGATGCAAGATCCACACGATTAAAATTGATGATTCCGTCTTCTGCGAAGTTGGGACCATCCAGTAGCCACAAGATTCCATTCGGAGCCGAACGAATCCTGATCTCCCTGTAATACCGAGATGCTTCTTCTCCGCGTGAGCCCTTGAGCGGGAGTCCAACGGCCTCGGCTCGGCCAGTAGCCATCGAATGCGTCATTAACTGACCACTGTCATTGACAAAGGCGATTCTCCCGTCGGAAGTGATTGCGAACTCGCCGGATCGAACACCAGTATCCGTCACAGAGCCTGTTGCAGGATCAATTATGCGGACGGCGCTTGCTCCCATGGCCGAAGCTGTTCCCAGGATCAACCTTCCACTTCCATCCGACAAGAATGGTCCCTTTGATTCATCGCTGCTCATCGACCCGCCCAGCGCCAAGGGCCGCCAGGACTGTGCCGATGTAACAAACCCTTGAAGCGCAGGCGCCTGCACAACGCGGACCCACACTATTCCACCATCCCCGACGACGATTCCAGAGGGGTAGGTGAAGCTTGCAACGTCTGCCGCCGAAGCCGAAATCAAAGGCTTTCCTGGCACGTCCCAAGCGATAAAATCGGAGGTTGAAGGCACAAACTTTACGAGTTTCCAGCCTGACAGGAACCACACGTTCCCCGCTGAATCCGTCCTCAAAGAACCATTGAGACCGAAGGGGGCTAGAGCAGAAGGGCCAGAGCAGGGAACTGGGGCATCGAATGAGCTCACGTCGCCGGAGTTGATCTCGAAGCGTACAAGGGTTGGACGACCATCACGATTGATGTCGGACAAAGGACAATTAACAAACCAGATGAGATGTCGAATTGGATCCAAGGTTGCCATTCGATGTCCAACCGGAAGCCCTAGTTTCTTTGGTGTCCAGGCACCGCTGGAGGCGTCGCTGGAGGACTTGACCTGTCCGCATGCACCAACAGTGAGCGCGATCAGGGCAAGAAATGCCAACCTACTGATGTACCGCTTCAAAGAGAAGCGCGCCGTTGTCATTCAGGACGCCCCCTTAACTCTCCGCACAGGCTTATGTCTGATCGCATGTATCCACTTTGTCAAAGCCACCGGACAGGACCTCTTCCGTTCAGGCGGCGCCGAGTCGGAGGACTACTTCGTTTTCGAGCAGGATGCCGCGGCGCGTCAGCACCAGCGCGTCGCCGTTCCGAGTCGCAAGACCGGCCCGCTCCACGGGATTCGTCGCCAGTTCGTGGCCGAGGCGGCGAGCCGCCTCGGGAAGATCCACCCCGTCGACCAGCCGCAAGCGAAGTTGCAGCCATTCGCGTGCGCGGCCGGCGTCGTCGAGCGTTTCGGAGCCGTCGCGCGCCGCCGCCGGATCGGCGGCGTACGCACGCGGAAGCTTGCGATTCCAGGAGCGCACGCCATCCCGATGCGAGTGCGCACCCGCGCCCAGCCCCAGATAGTCGCCCTGCGTCCAGTAGATCAGGTTGTGGCGGCTCGGCTCGCCCCAGTTGCTGATCTCATAGTGCCGCAGCGGCAACGCGTCGCAGGCCGCTTCGTACTTGGACGCGAGATCGTCTTCGTCGGGCGGCTGCATCCGGCCGCGCGCGACGGCCGACCCGAATGCGGTGCCGTCTTCGATCGTGAGGCCGTAGCAAGAGACGTGATCGACATCCAACGCCACCGCCTGTTCCAGCGTTGAGGACCAGTCCTCGCGCGTCTCGCCGGGCGCGCCGAAGATCAGGTCGAGGCTGACGTTACCGAAGCCGGCGTCGCGGGCGGATGCGACCGCGGCGGAGGCCTGCGCCGGGGTGTGCGCGCGCCCGAGCGCAGCAAGCACGTGGGGCGCGAACGATTGCACGCCCAGCGACAGGCGGTTCACGCCCGCGGCGCGATACCCGCGCAGCGACGCGACCGACACCGTCTCGGGATTGGCTTCGAGCGTGATCTCGGCATCGGGCTGCACCGGAAGGATCGATCGCAGCTCGTCCAAAAACCCCCTCAACACCGCCGGCGCGATCAGCGACGGCGTGCCGCCGCCCAGAAAGATCGTGCCCGACGGCTCGCGCATCTCGCCCGCCCGCGCGCGCGCTTCGACCAGCACCGCGTCCAGGTACGGCTCGACATCGGATGCCCCTCCGACGTAGACGTTGAAGTCGCAGTAGGGACACACCGACAGGCAATAGGGCACGTGCACGTAGATCCCCTGCCGCGGCGCGAGCGTGGCCACGTGCGGAACCATCACTCCGGCTCCTCGATCTCACCGACCTGTAGCGCGGCGATGAACGCCTCTTGCGGCACCTCGACACTACCGATCTGCTTCATGCGGCGCTTGCCCTTCTTCTGCTTCTCCAGCAGCTTGCGCTTGCGCGTGATATCGCCGCCGTAGCATTTCGACAGCACGTCCTTGCGCTTGGCCTTGATCGTCTCGCGCGAGATGATCCGGCTGCCGATCGCGGCCTGCACCGGCACGTCGAACATCTGCCGCGGGATCAGCTTGCGGAGCCGGTCGACCATGTTCCGGCCGTAGATCTGCGCCTTCTCGCGATGCACGATCGCGCTGAACGCGTCCACGGTGTCGCCGTGCAACAGAATGTCCACGCGCACCAAGTCGGCGGCCTGATAGCCGACCGGCTCGTAATCCAAGGACGCGTAGCCGCGCGTGCGCGCCTTCAACTGGTCGAAGAAGTCGAAGATGATCTCGCTCAGCGGCAGCCGGTACTTCAACTCGACGCGATCGGTGGACAGGTAGTGCATGCCGTCGAGCACGCCGCGCCGCGTCATGCACAAGTCCATGATCGTGCCGACGTAGTCGGTCGGCGACAGCACCATCGCCGACACCATCGGCTCTTCGATCCGCTCGAGGCGCGACGGGTCGGGCATCTCGCTCGGATTGCGTACGCCCGACTCGGTTCCGTCGGTCATGTACAGGCGATAGGCGACATTGGGCGCGGTTACGACCAGCTCCAAGCTGAACTCGCGCTCCAAGCGCTCCTGCGTGATCTCCATGTGCAGCAGCCCCAGGAAGCCGCAACGGAAGCCGAAGCCGAGCGCCTTTGACGTTTCGGGCTCGAATACCAACGATGCATCGTTGAGCTGCAGCCGGTCGAGTGCGTCGCGCAGTTGTGGATAGTCGTCGCCTTGCGCGGGATACAGGCCGGCGAAGACCATCGGTTTGGCGTCGCGGTAGCCGGGCAGCGCCTGCGGCGCGCGCGCGCGAGCGTCGGTGACGGTGTCGCCGACGCGGGCTTCGCGCACATTCTTGATGCCGGTGATCAAGTAGCCGACCTCGCCGGCGCCGAGCGAGTCCACCGGCACCGGTTGGGGCGTGAGGAATCCGATCTCTTCGACGTCGTGCTCGGCTCCGGTCGCCATCATCCGCACGCGCCCGCCTTTGTGGATTTCGCCGTCCACGACACGCACGTAGGTAATGACGCCGCGATACGAGTCGTACATCGAGTCGAAGATCAGCGCGCGCGTCGGTCCCAGCGGATCACCCGACGGCGGCGGCACCTTCTCGACGATCGCCTCGAGCAGCTCGGTCACGCCTTCGCCGGTCTTGCCCGACACGAAGATGATCTCGTCGTCGGTGCAGCCGATCACTTGCTTCAATTCGTTGGCGATCTTTTCGGGTTGCGCGGCCGGCAGGTCGATCTTGTTGATCACCGGGATGATCTGAAGGTCCGCTTCGATCGCCAGGTGCAGGTTCGCCAGTGTCTGCGCTTCGATGCCCTGGGATGCGTCCACCAGAAGCACCGCGCCGTCGCAGGCGTTCAGGGCGCGCGAGACCTCGTAGGAGAAATCGACGTGGCCGGGCGTGTCGATCAGGTTCAGGACGTAGGTCTTGCCGTCCTTGGCCTCATAGTTGATCCGAGCGGCCGCGGCTTTGATCGTGATGCCGCGCTCCCGCTCCAGGTCCATCGTGTCCAAGTACTGGGCGCGCATCTGCCGGTCGTCCACGGCATGCGTGACCTCGAGCAAGCGGTCGGCCAGCGTCGACTTCCCGTGGTCCACATGGGCCACGATGCAAAAATCACGCTGAAGTCGCTGGTCGGTAGGCATCGGCGCGCACGAGTCTATCGTGCCTGGTCAGGCAAGGTTCCCGACCCGATCCCGGCCATGACGCAGCCCCGGCCGGTCTGGTACACTCCCTCGCTCGTATGGCCAACATCAAGTCTCAGATCAAGCGGAACCGGCAGAACGAACGTGCCCGGCTTCGCAACCTCGCCACGCGCTCGCGGCTCAAGACGCTGACGCGTCGCTTCCGCGAGGCGCTCACCGCCGGCGACATGGACACAGCCCAGGCGACGCTGACCACCGTCTGCCGCGCCTACGACAAGGCAGCAACCGCCGGCGTCCTGCACGCCAACAACGCCGCGAACCACAAGTCGAAGCTGCAGAAGGCGTTCAACGCCAAGTCGGCCTCGGCCGCCTAACGCGAACCCACGATTCCAGGCCCCGGCTAGTGCGGGCGCCGAGGCGTTCTCAAATCCATTGGATTTGAGACGCCATCGCGGTTAGCTGCGCTGCCGTATATGGTCCGACGAGGTGAACCACCACACCGTTCTCCATCCACATGAGCTGCCCCAACAAGGAATTGTCGAAGGTCATGTACGAACCCCCACCAAGCCCAGGATCCTCTCCCCCAACACCGCCGGATCTCGCATTGGATGGCTGAGAAGAGTCGCCTCCCGTGCAGGAAAAGCCAGGACCGAGCTCGTTCACCCACGCTGTATGGCTTCGGACCGTACCCATCGCAAGCCCCGTCGGGAAGTCATCGGACGCGAACACATCTTGAAGGTCCGGAAGTTCCGTAGCACTTGAGATGGGATCTTGCCACGTGGCCTTCTTACTTACACTCATCCAGATGTTTGCACTGTAGACAAGCCCCACCTGACGTTCGGCAAGCGGTGCTTCTATCCACGTGGCGTAGACCTGTCGAAGCGTCAGAGATACCGAGACAAGGGCGCCACACGGACTCGCGACCACCATTGCCGGGAACGTCGGTAGAGAATAGTCAACCCGCGACTTGGCATCAACCAGCGTTGTAATCTCGCCTGGGATCGGTGCATCGAGATGAAAGGCGCGCGGGCCGAGCGACGCGCGCTCCTGCCCACGGACTGCAAACGCGCCAACAAGAGCTAGCGGCACGAGGGTCAAAGCCAAAGCCCTTCGCAGGGACATGTAGGCCTCCTAGTTCATCTGACACGCGCTTTGTACAAAATTGTCCGTCCGGGCATCTGCTCGGAAAGCATCCGGATTCTCAAGGGTGAATCCGAAGTGCATTAGCGTGTCGCATGCGTAGTGGGTACCCGTCCAATCGAACCACGCCAGGGACCCTCCCGACGGCTTGGCGTGGTCCATACTCCAGACTCGTGTGTCTCCGGAGTCGCACTGGTTCTTCCACTCAACAGCTGCATATGCAACGCCGCTCCGGAAGGGTGGAGCCCTATTAACGTTTGATGGATAAAAAGACCCGTCCTTCTTGAAGCGATATCGAGCCTTACCGTTGATTGTGGCTTCTTCCATACTAAGGTAGTGCTCTCCAAGTAGATGATCGCCGGACTCAATGTCCTGGACGTGCTGCGGATTCCCTAAATACTGTCGCGCATGGAAGATGCGCTTGGGAGAACTCTGCCCGAGGGGGCTCCGCTCTTGCTGCCATCCGTACTCCAAATAGTTTTGTGCATCTTTGATAATGTAGAATGACTCAACGTGCATGCTATTCGTCTGCAGCGTAACAACGCGCACTACCAAGCGGCCGCCAACACCCCGTATGCCGACGGCATTGTTATGCCCGCGGGCGACGATTGAGAAGTTGCCGGGGGACGCTTCTTCGCAGAACCCATGGCTTGCAAGAGCTATTTGGGGGATAAGAATCACGGCAGCAACGATGCCTTGGACGAGCCAAAGTGAGATGGATGTCGTACGAACGGGGCGACGAACACTTAGGGTGGTCAAATAACCCCCCCCGCGCGAAACTGCGCCATAGGTGATAGGAACCAAAAAGGCAAAAGCAACGTAGTATGGCTGACTCTTCCCGTCAAGGACGGGCTAACGTGCGGCTATCTCGTCCACGAGCAGTTCCAGCACCAGCGGGTCGTCCTCTTCGCTTTTCATCGCCAGGTCCGCGTCGGACATGACGCGGTAGGCGCGCGCGATGCGCGCCGGCGTGAAGCCGCGGGCTTGTCGCATCGCGCGCTTCACCGGTCCCTCGCCTTTCAGGCCGAGGTCCTTCGCGATCGCGGCCGGCGCACGGCCGTCGCCACCGGCGACGAACGCGATCACCCGCAACTGCCGCCCGAGCGCCGCGAGCAGCCCGATCGGGTTCTCGCCCTGATCGAGCAGGCCGTGCAGCCGCTTGCGCGCGAGCGGCAGGTCGCGATCGAAGACGGAATCGACGAACTGATACACCTTCGATTCGACGCCGGTGAAGCGCTCCTGGACTTGGTCAATCTCGATCGTGGCGGCCTTGGTCGTCTCGACGAGCCGGTCGATCGCGGCGGCGAGGTCGCGAAGGTCCGAGCCGACCGATTCGACCAGCGCGGCGGCGGCCGGCCCGCTCAGGCGGCGGCCCTTTTCCTTCGCGCGGCGCACGGCCCACTCGGCAGCCTTCCACGGCGGCACCGATTCGGCCTTGACGATCGCATTCGCGGGAAAGCGCTTCGCGAGCTTCGAGGCGGCGACCCCGGATGCCATCAGCACGAGCGCCACGCCCTCGGCCGGGTTCTTCGACCACGCCTCGACCGCGTCCTGCGCGTCGGCGTCGAGGGTCTCGGCGGCGCGCACCAGCACGAGCCGACCGCCGCCGAACAGCGACTGCGTGTCGAGCGCGTACAGCAGCGCCTGCGGATCGCCGGGGTCGATCTCCTCGCCGGCAAGGCCCTCCGCGGCCGCTTCGGCGCGCAGACGGTCGAGCGCCTCCGACGCTACGAACTCGTCGGAGGCAAGGATGAGCGTCACCGGTCGCATCACGCAGCATTCTAAACCGCCGCTCCCCCACCGCTCAGGCCGGCTCCGCATCCCCCGCAGACCCTATGCAACCAAGTTGCAGGAGAGGCTCGCCGATCGCCCCGGGCAACCAAGTTGCAGATGAGGCTCGCCGACCTGCCTTTTCCAACTTAGTTGCACAGGGGTCGGGGGGAGGTGGGCAGCACCCCGCGGGACCGGACGGCACGCGGCGGCGGGCAGAAGGATTCGGCGCAACTGCTGTCGCCCGGCGAAATCGTCGAGATGTGGGTCAAGATCTCCCCACGGCCGCGACAATCGTCGGCCGGTCATTCGCCCGGCTGACCGGCGCTCTCTCTACGGCAGGCGAACCTTGACCGGATCGAGATCCAAGTACTGGGCGTTGCTGGCGACGCCCGACGGCGGCACGATGGCGACCCAGCCGGTCTTGGCGAGCGGCGGCACCACGAAGGTCACGCTGGAATCCGACCACGACACGATGCTGCTGCCGGCAATCGTGGTGACCTGACCCGAGCCCTTCAGCACGACCGCGCCCGGCGTCGCGCCGAGCCGGCGGCCCGAAAGCGTCACGGTCGAGCCGGGCAGCGCCTTGGACGGCGATGCCGAATCGATCCCATAACCGAACCAGACCATCTTGCATTCCATCATCGGATCGAACGCGCTGACGCCGCGTCCCCAGTCCATGTCGTAGAAGCCGGGGCCGCCATCCAGCGGCATCGTCTCGGTCCAGCGGTATTGCCACACGCCGGGGGCGATCACCCGCACGCTCGGCGCGTCGAACACGCCGCGCTCGCCGTGATGATCGTGACCGTAGCCCTCTTCGTGCTCGCCGTCCACGAGCGGATCAATATGCGAACGCACCCACGGCAGCGGCGCGCCGTCGAACGGAGACGGATACGTGCGCGACAAAGCGGAGACCTCGATCGGAATCGATGCGCCGGCCGTCGCGTACGGGATGTAGACCTTCTGCTCGCCGAGCGTGCTCTGCAGACGCACCTTCGGCGACAGATCGACGCGTCCGGTTGCGCACTGCTTCGCGCCGGTCGTCGAGTTCGCATAGAACGCGTCGGCCTGCCCGACGATCTGATAGCACTGCGACGCGGACGACGGCAACGGCACGGTCGCCGCATACTCGCCGGCGGCGTTCGTGGCGACGGTGACGTTGTAGCCGTCGGCGCGCTGGACCAGGACGCGGTACTCGGGAACAGCTTCGAAGCTTGGGCCGCGCACGGCCCCGCTGATCGTGATGCAGGCAGGCGCGGGACAAGGGTCGGCGGCGCGCGCGGCCGACGGCGCGAACAGCGCGGCGGCGACGGCGAAGACGCACAGCAGAATGCGGCGGCGAGCGGGCATGGCGAACCCCCAAAGCGTTTCGGACGGGTGCGCCGCGAGAGCGGCGCTGCGGGCTATCGGCGTTTCGTCGTCCGCCCGGGCAGACGGTTCGCTCAGAGAAAACGAGCGAACCGCAAGGCGTTTCACTCTGCGTCAAAGTCGTCCGATTCGACCGGGATGCGGAAAAACAACTCAGGCAGGACGGGTCGCGACGTGAAAGCCGCCGGCCTTGCCGAGCGTGACGGTCACGTCACCCTGCACGTCGGTGCGAAGAATGCGCATCCCGAGCTCGCTCGCCCACCGCATCGGCGCGATCGCCGGATGGCCGTAGCGGTTCGCACCGACGCTGACCAGCGCCAGCCGCGCGCGCGTCGCCGCATAGAACTCGCGCAACGCACGCGCCGATCCGTGATGCGGGACCTTGAACGCGACGCAGCGCAGCTCGTCTTCGCGCTGCAACAGCACGTCTTGGCCGTCTTCTTGCACCTCGCCACCGAGCAACGCGCACGACGAGCCGTATCGCACGCGCAGCACGATCGAGTTGTTGTTCACATCCGAGTCGGTGCCGCGCATCATCTCGACCGGACCGAGCACGTCCACCGTCGCCTCGCCCAGCGCGAATCGGGCCGGCGCGCGAACCACGACGCGCGGAATCCCCCGACTCGCCAGACGCGTCGGATACTCGCTCCATCGTTTTGCGGTGTCGTCGCTCGGCTCCTGGCCGGCATCGATCGCGCGGCCGATCGACGCACGCTCGATCGCAGCGAACAGCCCGTCCAGATGATCGGTGTGCGGATGCGTGAGCACCAGCATGTCGATGCGACGCACGCCGTGCGCGCGCAAGCGCTTCAGCAGCAGGTCCTCGTTGGGACCGCCGTCCACCAGCATCGTGGCGCCGCCGGGCGCGCGGATCAGCGTCGCGTCGCCCTGGCCGACGTCCAGCGCGATCACGCGCAAGCCGCCGGGCAGGACCGGCGCGACGGCACGCGACCATATCGCGAACGACGCGACGATCAGCACACCGATCAGCAGCGGCGCGAAGCGCAGGCGGCGCATCCGCACCGCGCCGAGGATGAGCGCGACCGACGCCGCGACCGCAACCAGCGCCGCCGGGCCGTCGGGCGTTTCGATGCTTGCGTTCGGGATCCGCGCGAGCGTCGCGGCGACGCTCTGCATCCACCACAGAAACGGATACGCGGCAAGCGCAACGATGCGTCCGGCCGGCTCGAAGACACCGGCGAGCGCGGAGGCCACGAACCCGATCACGGTCGCCGGCCCGACCGCCGGCACAGCCAGCAGGTTCGCCGGCAACGCGACCAGCGACGTCTGATGGAACCGCAACGCGACCAGCGGTCCGACGGCCAGTTGTGCGCCCAGCGAGATCGCGATCGCGGCCGCGATCTTTCCGCCGCCGAGCGCCCGATGCAGGCGCGGCGCGATCGCGAGCAGCCCGAACGTCGCCAGCGCCGACAATTGAAATCCGCCGTTGTGGACCAGCATCGGATCCCACACCATCAGCCCGAGACAGCCGGCCGCAAGCGTGTGCAGCGACGCGGCGCGCGCGCCGGCCGCCATCCCGCCCAGCGCGATCGCCGTCATCGCCCCGGCGCGCAGCACGCTCGGCTCGAATCGCGTGATCGCCATGAACGCCAGCGTCGCCATCGCGAGCACGATCAACCTGGTGCGCGGACCGGCGCGCACGAATCCCAGCACGACCAGAATCGCACCGAGAAACATCGCGAGGTTCCCGCCGCTGACGGCCAGCAGATGCGACAGGCCGGTCGCGCGAAAGTCGGCTTCGACGTCGGGATCGAGCCCGGCGGTGTCGCCGACCGTGACGCCCAGCAGCAGGCCGCCTTCGCGCTTGGGCAGCGCGCGGATCGCGGCTTCGGCGGCGCGCTGCCCGGCGGCGCCGACGGCCACGATCGGATTCGCGGACCGGCCGGCGACGTCGAACGATCGCGCGTAGGCGCGCGCGGCGACGCCGGCATGGCGTAGCGACCGCGCCAGCGATGCCTCCAACGCCGCGGTCCTGGGTGAGGCGGGCGGCCGCTCGACGGGCGCAAGCCGCGCGTCGACGCGAAGCAGGTCGCCGGCACGCGGCCATCGCGCCGGCGGCGGGCGGATCGTGACCTGGACACGCTCGCGGACGCGCATCGGCCGCGCGTCGATCTCGGCGAAGCCGACGCCCAGCAGGAACCGCAGCGATCCGCCGGATTCGCGCGGCCGTTCGAGGACTTGGCCGTGCAGGGTCGCGTCGGCGCCGGCGCGGCCGCCCGCATCCAGCGCGGCCCGGTCCAGCGCAACGAACCGCAACCCCGCCAGCCCGAGCGCCAAGGCGAAGGCGGCGGCGATCGCCGCCGACCAGGCGACGGCATGCCGGCGGCGTGCGGCGACGGCGCCGGCGACCAAAAGCGCGACGCATAGGACCCCGGCGGCCACACACGACCGAACCCCCGGATGGAGCGCATCGGCCGCGACCGAGCCGAGCGCGAACGCCGCGGTGAGCGCGATCATGCGGACGCTCATACCGCCACGTACTCCTCGAGCGCCGCGAATTTCTTCTCGCCGATCCCTTGCACCTTCATCAGGTCGCGGATCGTCTTGAACGGTCCATGCTTTTCGCGATAGTCGATGATCCGCTGCGCGAGCGACGGTCC
>Ga0214472_10001641_pt1 | contig 24819 bp, 21 predicted proteins | sample RVTome_6_FD_207662 | JGI IMG/M metagenome (GOLD analysis project Ga0214472, IMG submission 207662) | Soil microbial communities from uranium-contaminated site in the Upper Colorado River Basin, Wyoming, United States - RVT140D175 | ecosystem: Environmental > Terrestrial > Soil > Contaminated >...
GATCACCCGATGCTCCGTTGGCTTGTATAGATTGACACAGCTCGCGTCGTCGCCGCCGCGAAGCCGAAACCCAAACACCGAAACGCCGTCGAAGGCGCCGGCCGTCGTGACCCCCAGTGCCTCGCGCCCGTCGGGCGAACTGAGGTCGTACACCAATGGCGTCGCGGATTCGGCAAAAAGGGAAAAGCCGCCGCTCCCGGAATGCAAGCCGCCATACGCCGTTCCCGCATCGACATAAAACGCATCGAGTGCGACGATCAAGAACGTGGCCGACGCAATCAAGCCCGACGTCAGAACGCTTCGACCTCGATGGCGCATCGCGTTTCGTAGGCCCAGCCGAACCATCGCACGCCGACCGGGTTGCTGTATGACGTGTTCCGTTCGTTCGCCGCGAAGATAAACAGAAAACCGCGCGACACCCGCCGCCAACAGCGAAGACCCACTCAGAAAAAACGCCACCGTCTGGGGCATCAAATCCGAAAGCAGGGAAACGCCGGCCACGGATATGGCCACGATGCATCCACCCACAGCCAGCCACCGCAGCACAGCGCCGCCTTTTTGAACCGTCCGTGATCCCCGTTTGTCCACCGGAAGGATGCCGGCACACCCCAAGAGGGCGCGTGTGGGAATCCCCGTCAGCCCGCGGATGGACCACGCCATGGAAACGATGGCCAGCAGCAAACTCGCAAGCAGCCCGATGGTCACGCTCTGCGTGGAAACGTGCAAACGAAGAAACGGCGTGTTCACGGCGTCCGACCACCACGACCGCAATCCTTCCAGCATGAACCACGCGTACCCCAACGACCCCAACACGCCCAGTACCCCACCGACCACGGCCGTAAGCAGCCCTTCCACAATCAATAGCATCGCCACGGAACGCGGCGCGAACCCGAGCGCAAGGAGCAACCCCACTTCAGAAGCGCGACGTTCGATTCCCAAGCGAAACAATAGAGCCACCAGCATGGCAGCAGACGCGATCAAGAAAAAGCTAAAGCCGATAAAGAGCCCACCGAAATCCGTCGTACCCGCACCGGCCTCTTTCATTCTCGCGCGCACCGCATCGAAAGACAACCCCACCGCCGAGAGGTCTAACGATCTAAGTATGGCGCTCTCCAGCGCCGCAGCACCTTCGGCAATACCCGCTTCATGGGGCATGGGATAAAAGCGCATGGAGGTAAAGCGCCCGAACCGCTCCGCGTCATCACCCCAAAGCCGAAGCCCATCCTCCAGCGTCACAAACGCCTTGGGTGTCGTTCGATAGGCATCCCAATAAGCCTCGTCCTTTTCGCGTATGGACTTCATATCCATCGGAAACGGAGGCTCCCAATCCGCCAAGTTTTGGGTATCCGTTACGCCCTTATACTCGGGTACCCAACCGGGGTCCGCCGCTTGGCCATCGGAAGAAACTACCCCGCGTAAAAGAAACCTAGCATCACGCTCTTCGAGTTGTCCGAATTCGCCGGTAACGAAGTAAGTGAGGGTGATCCGATCACCGACTTTGGCACTAAGATCCTCCGCTGCCCATTCGTTGAGCAGCACGTCACCCGGTCGAATCGACGACGCGCCGCGCACCACTTCCAACCCGGTTCGCAAAGGATCGATGGCCGTCACCGTCGAATAAGGAATGCCTCCGCTCGTATCTGCTGCAGTTTCTTCCTTGGATATGCGGTTGGCCAAGTAGGTCAAGCCGGGGGCAAGCGCATCGTCTCCCACCGCAGCAGCGACAGCCGCCTCGATCGCCGGGTCGATCAACATCGCCTCACTTTCGACGGCTATGTATCCGCGCGTGTCGTCGCGCCGAAGTCTTACCCCTATGTCCTCAAGTTCAATCTCCCGCTGCAAGTGCGACTGTAGCGTCACGCTCGTTGGGCAATCGTTCGAGGCATCGTTGCAGGCAACCAGTGCCGCGTTGATGCGACCGGGTCGTTCGAGCGTACGCTGCAAAGTGTCAAGCGGAATGTACGCATTTTTGGGCAATGCTTGTTGCGGAGTGAGACTCAAAGCGCCGATGTCCCGAGCGGGAACAATAGCCACGACCCGCAGCCGTAATGTCGCTTGGCTGGCATCCCTCTTGCCCAGAAGTGTTTCACTAGATACGGAACGCGGCTTGCCGAGTCGAATCAATACCTCTTCACCCGATGCAGCGCCCAATTCAGCCGCCAGCGGCTCGTTCAGGACAACCGATAGCCCGGCGAACAGCGACTCATCGAGAACGACTCCCGTGGCGCTGAGTTTCCAGAACGCCGCATCGGCTCCGATGATGTCGATTCGATTCGCCCGGGCACGCGAATCGGCATGACTGGCACCACCGCTGAGCAATACGACCGGCGCGATGTCAATCGAGATTCCGCTTTTCGCAACCGAGGCGGCCAATTCGGAAGTCAACTGTTGCCTGAAGAAACGATGCGAAACCAGTGCGTGATCCACAAGGCCCAATCGACCGAGCGCCGCCTCACGCAGGCTGCCGCGCATGGACTCGCCCACCAACAGCGCCCCGGTCAGCGCGGCCGTCCCCACCACCACGCCCAGAGTCACAGCAAGGTTGGTTCGCCAGTGGAAAGCAAGACTACGCCAGGGTAGCGTCATTAAGCGCAAGGCAGTCTCCCCGCTAGAATGGGAACGCCCCATCGACGATTGACACGCGCCGTCCGAACCGCTCCGCGAACGGCTCGCTGTGGGTCACCACCACCAAACCACAGCGCTGATCGCCGTGCATCTCCAACAACAAATCACCGACGCCGGCGGCCGTCTTCGCGTCGAGATTGCCCGTCGGTTCATCGGCCAGCAGTAAGGCCGGCTCGTTAATCAACGCCCGCGCAATAGCCACCCGCTGCCGCTCGCCACCGGACAGTTCGGCGGGTCTATGGTCCAGACGATCCGACAGACCAACACGTTTGAGCAATTCCCGTGCCCGATCCGAGCCCCCTTCATTCGAAGCCTCAACCAGCGTGGGCAACAGCACGTTCTCCAACACCGAGCATTGCGGCATCAAGTGATGCTCCTGGAAGACGAACCCGATACGCTGATTGCGGAAGCGGGCCAGCTCACGATCGGATAGAGAAAAGGGGTCGGCACCGTCGATCGATACGCTGCCGTCGCTGGGCGTATCGAGTGTCCCCAGGATGTTGAGCAGGGTGCTCTTGCCGGAACCGGAAGGCCCCATGATGGCGATGGAATCGCCTACGCCGAGTGCCAGAGACACGTCGCGCAAGACGACAAGTTCCCCACTGCGTGTGGTATATCGTTTGCTAATGGATTTCGCGTTTAATAGTGGTGACAAGAGTCATCGTCCCCGAAAACCGTTTCTTTTGGGGTGCATCGAGATGCAGCCTGAGTTTCTTTTGGGGTGCATCGAGATGCAGCCTGAGTTTCTTTTGGGGTGCATCGAGATGCAGCCTGAGTTTCTTTTGGGGTGCATCGAGATGCACCCTGACTTTCTTTTGAGGTGCATCGAGATGCACCCTGACTTTCTTTTGAGGTGCATCGAGATGCACCCTGACTTTCTTTTGAGGTGCATCGAGATGCACCCTACTGAGACGCGCAAACTCGGCAACACAGTTCCCACGTCTTTTCGGCCATGATCGAATCCGTAAACGACGCGCTCACGGCCACTCGCCCGTCTCGAGCCAATCGGGTACGCCGGTCCTCATCATCCATGAGCTGGGCAATCCCTTCCGCGAGCGCGTCCGGCTGCGACGGATCATACAACAACCCGCCGCCCGTCGCACGCACGATTTCCGGAAACGATCCGTGATCCGGCTGAACAACCGGAACGCCGCAGGCCATAGCCTCCAGCACATAAAGCCCCTTCGCCTCATGGTAAACCGTTGGGACCGAAAGAACATGCAGCGATCGAAGAAACGCGGACTTCCCCGGTCGATCGACCTCGCCCACATACTCAAACGCATCGCCGATTCCCGCCAACTCAACCTTGGTGCGGATGCGATCGAGGTAGGATCGATCCGCCGGAGCCAGATAGCCGGCGGCACGCACGCGACAATCGCGACCCGCTCGACGCAGCGCGATCAACGCATCGCATAACCGATCAAGCCCTTTCTCCTCGCAGACCCGTGCCAGGTAACCGATGGTGAACGAGCCTATCGGCAGCATGGCCGGTTCACCCGCATCATCCACACGTACACCCATCGGCACGACATGCACGCGGTCCGAAGGCAACCCGAAGTGATTCGTGGCGTGCTGAGCAAAGTAATCAGTGACCGCGACAAAGCCGTCCACATCCTGGCCGTATGCGCGGATCAGTTCCATGGCCCCTTCGCGAAACGGATTGGGCAATCTGTCGAGGAAAATATCCTCGCCGCTGAGTGTGCATAACACCTTGGCGCTGAGTTGGGACTTTAGGCGTCGCGCCATCCCGGCAAACATCAGGTTGGGAAGAATGACAACATCAGGATTGTAATCACCAAGCGCATCAATCAGTTGGTCCAGTTCTTTGCGCTGGGCGCCATCTTCACCACGGAGGACGGACACGGTAAGCGCCCCCAAGCCTTCCGGCGAAGTATTCCCGGCTAGGCGCATGGCGCGGCGTAACAGACCGGGGGCGTCGAGCCATCGAACCGCCCATCGAGGCAATCGACGAAACAGCGCCGACTTCTGTTCAAGATAGACGTTGATGCCGCCGTAGAAAACCCGCCGCTGGCTGACATCGACCTCATCGGTTCGAATAGGCGTATACAAAGGTATGAGCCTGACGTCGCGCCCCTGCTCAAGAAGCGTGGCGGCCACGCGGTTATCGCGCAGGCAACTCCCGCAGTACATCCCCCCCGCCCCGGCAGCAAGAAACACGACCTTCATAGCGCACCAATATAGTCGCGATCGGATCGATCGAATAGCAAGTCGAAGCGAGGTGCATCCCATTGATCGGGTCATTCGACGCCCACGATCCCCAGAGATACGAACGGTGTGCCACAGCGCTCGAGCAGTGTCCGAATACCGGATGACAACGTGGTCCGCACTGCTCAAGAGCAATGGCACAACCATATTTTCACGCTTGACATGATCCCAGTCGCCTGATCGCTGTAGCGCAACCGGCCTGATCGCTCCATCCAGCTTGATTACTGAGCACTGGGTTCGTGACAAATTTGGCGGAGGGATGTCGCTGGCAAAAAAAGGGTCTTGATTTCGCAGGCTGAAGGCCTGCTAGATAGTAGCCGGCGGCAAGCGCAAGCGCCGCCCGCGGATGATCTTGCTGCCATGATCCAGGCACATTTCTATCACGCACGCTGGATCACTCGCGACACCAGCGCCCGATTACTTCAAGGCCTGTTTGAATCGCTCGACGAGGTCGACGGGGGTGGGATCGACGCCGCCCAGTAATGCCAAGGTGTAGGAACACCACTCAGCCAGTAGGACGGAGGCGAAGATTTTCTGTAGAGCGGTGTCGCCCGGCAGATCCCAAGATCGACATTCGACGTGTTCGAATTGCTCCTGCTCGAACAGGCGTTTCATAACCTCGAAGCGGCGACGGATTCGGGGGTGGCTGTGGGGATCGTGCAGATACAAAATACCGTACCTCCCGACCGGAGTGGTGAAACCCACCATTTCGTTGTGGTTCAGTTCCGGCAGGGCGTTGCAAAATGCCGGAACTTTGGCATTTTCATTGAACTTGATCTTCGTAATCCGCGCGATGCTGTGAAAATGAGTTTCGTCGGTGTATACAACGGGGATACGGCCTTGCAACCACACGGCTAACTCCTCCGCGTCTGATCGCAAATCAAGAGCTGGGAGAAACGAAGAGACGCAGCTAAGCTCGTCGCGCGGATCCTCGACCAATCCAGCACCATATAACGCGCGCAATAGATACGTCACCGAATATCCGATGGCAGAGCGAGGCTGAAAGCCATCCGGTTCCAAGCCCACCGGAATCTCAATCACCGGCAGCCCCGCGTCCTTACCACGCCCGGCCAATGGCCCCCCACCGGTGAGCACGACAACGCACGCAGCCCGATCACGCAATAAATCAAACGTGGAAAGGGCCTCTTCCGTATTTCCCGAAAACGAACTGACAATCGCAAGCGTCCGGCAGTCGACGGAAGTGTGCAGGTTGTAATGACGCGACACGATCACCGGAACGCGCAACCGGTCGCGAAAACAGTCCGTCACGATATCCATCGGCAACGCCGACCCCCCCATCCCCGCGAGCACCACCTGATCGAAAGGCCCTGGGGGCATCTGCGGAAGATCGGCTTGCAGCGCCGTCTCAATCTGCAAGGGCAGGCGCTCGATGACCCGGGCCATGTCGAAGCGGTCAAACTCTTCCCCACGAGCGTCGAGCAGCGCCCGATCCGCAACCGCACCAAACTCTCCCTTCACAAGCGCCTTCGACGACCGGGTTACCTCTCGCTCGCTCATAGCCCAAACATCTTATGCCAATGATCCGGCACGATATGAACACTAATCCGAAAAGTCGGGCAGCGCGCACGATCCGCCGTGTTTCGCGTGATAATCTTGGTGGTATTCCTCGGCCTCATAGAACCGACCGGCCGGAGCGACTTGCGTTACGATCTCTCGACCGGAAAAGCGATTGTCTTTGCTCAACTCCGCGATAAACGCCTTAGACTCGCTCAATTGTTCATCATTGGCCGCAAAGATCGCGGATCGGTACTGCGTCCCTCGATCGGGCCCTTGACGATTGAGTTGCGTCGGATCGTGGAACTTGAAAAACCAGTTAAGCAGCGTGCGGAACGACGAACGCTGAGGATCGAAAGTCACCCGAACGGTTTCCGCATGACCCGAGGCGCCGGAGCAAACTTCCTGATACGTCGGATCGCCGGAATTCCCCCCCATGTAACCCGAAACTGCGGAGATGACACCGGGCACCTGCTGGAACCGATCTTCGATTCCCCAAAAACAACCGCCCGCAAAATACGCCACGTTTGGCTTCACCGGAGTTTCCGCGTTCGATCTCGATGCTTCGTTTGCTGCATCCATGACCGGCTGCACCCCCTTCCTTCCGGGCGAACGGAGCACATAGAATCCCACGCCCAGTAATACCAGAACCGCCACGATTGTGACATCAAACAACTTCATCCGGCGCGTCCGATCCGATCCAACCGGCTAGAACCACCGCAGTTCTCAACCGATTGGATTATAGTCGCTACCAAAGTGCCGTCCACACGGGATCGCCGTTCGAGCAAAAACCCTTCAATAGTATCGCAGGAGAACTTGATACCGTGGTTCGTAGCAACTAAATAGGGCTATCGCGACGATTGATTCCATCAGTTCCTTGCCGCCCGAGTGTTCGCGCAGGCGGATGCCCGCGGCTGAGGTAGTCGTGAAACTTATGATTCAGTCTTCTAATGCGCGCCAATCGGGCAAGCGCCGGAACCGGTGGGCTCGTCACCGCCGTAAACCTCGTGGCTGGGCCTGCCCGAAAGTATCTTCTCTTTGCCCCAGTTGGCGACGTTGCGGAAGGTGTCCGAGGCGATGAAAGAATCGAAGGCCGGCTTGCTGTTCCACCGCGAAACAATCAGATAGTGCAACGAATCATTGATGTCCTTGAACATGTGCGTTTCGCCATGCCCGTCGATCCCGCCCATGGCCTTCACGACCTTGTTGAAGGCATTCTCAAACGTCTCTTCTTTGCCCGCAAGTACGTTGTAGTTCATTCCGATTGTGACCACGCTCGAACTCCTCTGAGGTTAAACTCGCTAATGGCAATGACTCAACAATGACCCGGACACTCACCCGTCATTGCCGTCGCTCCTATCGGAAGAATAGCACGACAACCACACCCACCGCAACACGGCAACCAGCATACATCGATTCCGAATGCAGGATCCCACCTCGGCGCGCAAAAAGCCCCGCCCACAGGTTGGTTTCCATGAGCAGGGCGTTGGTGATCTTGTGCGAGATAATGACTCGCGCAGGCTACTTCATCAGTGCGTCCAATTGACCCTTGAGCAATGAATCAAGGTTTTGCTTAGCACCGATGTTGACGTGCGCAATCTTGCCCGTCCGATCGACAACGACCATGGTCGGATAGCTAACCGCCTTGAAGGCTTGCCCGACGGTGTTGTCTTTGAAATCGCTCGTGGAAATCGCCAAACGCGATCCCGCCTCCTTGAGCACGTCCACGATCTGTTCTTCCGTGAATTCTTTGCGCATTTTCTGAACTACATTGACGAAGCGGATACCCTTGGCTTCATAATCCTTACGGACCTTTTCCACGTTCGGGAGCGCTCGCTTGCAGAAGCCACAGTTGGGCGCTACAAAGTTCAGCACCGTGGCCGGGTGATCCTTGAACGTCGCATTGCTGACCGACTTACCGTCCATGGTGGTTACGGCAAACGTCGGCGCCGGCTTGCCGACCGTGTCCTCGGCCGGACGACGTCGTGGTTGCGGCGCGGCCGTCGCGACCTTCGGCAACGGCTTCCCGGCAATCAAGGCATCCAACTGTCCGGCAAGACGCGTCTCCAGGTCGCCGATGTTGCCAACGTTAACCGCTTCAATCTTGCCGCTCTTGCCGACCACGACCATCGTCGGGAATCCTCGAGCGCCGTAGCCCGGACCAACCTTGTTGTCCGCATCATGAACGACTTCCAGCTTGGATCCCAAGTCGGTCATCTTCTTGACGACTACTTCTTCTGTTGACTTCGTCCGCATCGTTTCGACCATGTTCACGAAACGAATCCCCTTGGATTCGTACTTCTCCCGCATTTTTTCCAATCGCGGAATCTGTTTGCTACAGTAGCCACAGTTGGTGGCTACGAAGTTGAGTACGGTAGCCTGATGCTTGCCGAAATCGTCGCTCGACACCGTCTTCCCATCCAAGCTAGTCATCGTGAACTTGGGCGCCGTCTTACCAATGTTATCCTCGGGGCCTTGTCGCCGAGGGGGTGCGGCGGCCGTCTTCGGTACGGGCTTTCCGTCGATCAACGCATCCAATTGCGTGGCAAGGCGCGTCTCCAGGTCCGCGATGTTGCCGACGTTGAGCGCTTCAATGTTTCCGCTCTTGCCGACCACAACCATCGTCGGGAAGCCGCCGGCGCCATAGCCCGGCCCCACCTTGTTATCCAAATCATGAACGACCTCCAGGTTCGATCCCATTGTCGTCATCTTGGCAACGACATCTTCTTTGGTGAACTTCGTCCGCATGGTTTCGACCATGTTGACGAAACGAACGCCCTTCTCTTCGTACTTCTTCCGCATGGCTTCCAATCGTGGAATCTGCTTACCGCAGTAGCCACAATTCACGGCCACGAAGTTCAGCACCGTCGCCGGGTGCTTGCCGAAGTCGTCACTCGTCACGGTCTTGCCGTCGAAATTCGTCATCGTGAACTTGGGCGCAGGCTTGCCGAGGAGATCAGCGGGACGCTTGCGCTGGGGAGTCGGGGCCGCAGCAACCTTGGGAACCGGCTTGCCGGCGATCACGGCGTCGAGCTGCGTGGCAAGGCGCGTCTCGAGATCGCCGATGTTGCCGACGTTGACCGCCTCAACATTGCCGCTCTTTCCGACCACAACCATCGTCGGGAACCCGCGAGCGCCGTAATCCGGGCCGACTTTGTTGTCCACATCGTGAACGGCTTCCAGTTTCGATCCCAACGTGGTCATCTTCGCAACGACGTCATCCTTCGTAAAAGGTTGGCGCATCGTTTCGACCATGTTGACGAAGCGCACACCCTTGCCTTCGTATTTCTTACGTATGGCCTCCAACCGAGGAATCTGCTTGCCGCAGTAGCCACAGTTTACCGCCACGAAGTTAAGCACCGTCGCCGAATTCTTGCCGAATTCATCACTGGATACCACTTTGCCGTCCAAGCTGGTCATCGAAAACTTCGCTGCGGGTTTTCCAACCAAATCATTGGCACTCTGTCTCTTCGCCGGCTTCGGCGCCGGGGGTGGAGCCGTCTCAGTTTTCTTGGTTACCGCATCCGCCTCGCTGGGCTTGATACCGAGCAATCCATCGAGTTGTTCGCCAAGCCGCTTTTCAAGATCGCCGATGTTCCCAAGGTTGACCGCTGCAATCTTGGCATCCTTACCAATTACAACCATTGTCGGATAGCTGGTGGCCTTGAAGCGTGGACCTAAAGTATTGGCTTGATCGAGCACGAGTTCACCCTTGAAACCGAGCTGATCGATCAGTTGCGCGACCTGCTCGTCCGTGTACTTCTTGTTCCGCATCGTTTGGGCGACGGCTATAAAACGCACGCCCTTATCGGAATACTTCTCACGCACTTCATCCAATCGAGGAATCTGCTTCTTGCAGAAGCCGCAATTCGGCGCGAAGAAGTCGAGCACCGTCACATTGGCTTCCATGGTGGTGTTCGACAAGGGCGCTCCCGCCGCCGTCTTTACGTTTACTTTGGGTGCGGGTGTGCCCACAAGCTGCTCCGCCGGTCTGAGAACGGCTTCCTTCTGCTGGTAGTCGACGATCGGCACTACCAGCCGCGAATGACTTCGATCGTCCGTCAGCATCACCAGTTTACGACCCAACGGTGGCAGGGTATATCCAACGGGGAACTTGAGCTCGACCGTATAGGCCTTGCCCTCGACCTGCTCGTTGATGGTCGTCGTAATCTCCGCATCATCCTGCACCTTGGCTTCGCGAAGCTTCAACGGATTGCGACCATAGTTCGTCAGACGAACGATGCGCGTAATCGGTTTGTCATCCGCCGCGCGACTGCCACGCTGCCCCAGCGTCAAAGTCTGGGGGCTAACTTCAATCCGCTGCGGAACCGTGCCGCGAACGTCGATCTTAATTTCTTTCTGCTCTTCGATATTGGTCGTGAGCTTGAGCCACTCACGAAACGGGCCTTCCGGATAGGGAGGCTTGGCCGTCACATGAAGCTCGAATAGCTGACCGGGTTCCTTGGTGACGATCTCCACGTCGTAGTTACCCTTCATCTTCTCACCTATGGCAAGCTCCAGGGGTTTGTCGGTATTGTTGGAAATCTTTAGAACGCGCTCGGTCGGCTCGTCCGCCCGCATTTTTCCCAAATAAACATTCGGGGGTACGACTTCCACGTACTGCTTGACCTCGCCCTTCAACTGAACCCGCATGCTCACGTTGTCGGGATCGTTGGTGTTGATGGCGATCGCCTTGACAAACTTGCCACGCAAACGCGTGCTCTTAACCGAGAACGGAAACTCGCCCGTTTCACCCGGCTTGATTTCCTTGGGATAAGCACCCGCCACCGTACACCCGCACGATGGCTTGACGCTCTTGATCTCCAACACCGCATCGCCCTCGTTCTTGATTTTGAAAGTGTGCAGCAGGGATGGACCGATCCAATGCGTGCCGAAGTCGTGCATCTTTTCGTCCACAACGGCGCGTGACCGTGGAGCATTCGGGTCAAAAGGAACGACCTTGGGAACCGCTGCTTGCTGACCGAGTTCTCCGCCTTGCCTGGCACTCTTCACATCGATCGTTTTCTTCAACTTATTCTTCGCCTGATTCGGTGGCGGCTTCATCGCGCTCACCGGCGACGTCCATGCCAAACTCATTCCCACAGCTACCAGTACAACGAGCGCGATCCGGCCAGTTCGACCTAATCCGCCCGAGTGCATTCCGCGTGTCACGTTCATGATTCGTAATCCCTTCTCCACTAGAAACTCATTGGCACCAGAGCCATAGTAATTTGCCATCGACAACCGACCGGAAAAACGGAACGAAAGCACGGCAACAGTGGCCGTGCCATCGGGCTATCCCAACGAACTCTCGATCGGTGTTTATACCTCTTAATCGCAACCCGAAGCAACCGCATAGGTCGTTTGTTACTACGGCGTTACCCTCAACCCCAACGCCATCGAAACAGGTTTGTCACTGACCGAAAACATCGTCCGACCGCCCACAAACCACTTACCAGCATGACCGGGGCAGACAAGAGCACAGGATTCCGGCTTCTATGTACCCCACAGCGACCGCAAAGAACGAACGCCGTCCGAACACCAACCGGAATGCCCCACACCGAAAGTACGCCAACCATGACTCGGTTTGCCACACGCCCCATAGCCTGCGACCATGTTTCGTATGCCGGCAGCACGAACAATGGCACAACGCATCATTCTCGGCGTGGGCTCTATCGGACCACTGGGCCATCTACCCGCCTCCGGGACGGCCACGGTTGCGATAGTCGGCGTGCCGCTCTTCCGTCTCATGCACCAGTGGCCGGCGGTAGTCTTTATCGCGCTCACCGCGATCGTAACCTTGACCGCCGTTTGGCTGCATACCGTGGGCGACCGTCTCTTGGGCGCGCAGGACAGCCGCAAGCTCGTCTGGGACGAAGTCGTCGGATTCCTGTTCGCCGTCGCATTCGTACCGTTTACGTGGCAACTGGCCGTCATGGCATTCTTCATTGAGCGAGCCATCGACATCGTCAAGGTCCCCCCGGCGAATTGGATCGATACCCACTGCAAGAGCGGATGGGGTGTCGTCGGCGATGACGTGATTGCGGGTCTCTATACGTGCGGCCTCCTTCACCTCGTAATCCACTTGGCACCGACCTGGGTCGGTGTGATCGGCTAGGACGACGTTGCACACTCGTACGATTGGGTACAACCGATGGTGCTTCGTTCCGCGCCAAACGTCGCTTAACGGTGTACAACAGCAAGATGAAACACCCATTGCCGATTTCGCGCCTCAACCCCACCCCCAGCGGTATACCAGAATCGCCGCCTTGCAACTATTCTAAAGACCCAACTAAACAGATTGGCGGGCTCGCGCATCATGCAGGATGAGTAGCGTATAACCGGCAAACTCCGGACGGCACCACGAATGAATCATGCGACCAGGACGTCGGCGCGCCACAACGACACGCACGGGAAGACCGAAAACGGCGTGTCAAACGTATGCCATACGCACACGGCGCGCGATCGGCTTGTACGGTTGGCGTATCGCTTCCTGTGGAACCAGGACGACGCGGAGGATGTCGCCCAAGACGCGCTGACCGTCGCCCTGAAGCGCGGCGCGGATCTTCGTGATGATGCCAAGTGGTGGTCATGGATATGCCGCATCGCGGTTCATCGCTGCCACGAGATGGGAAGACGCCAATTACGATGGCAAAAACACAAGCCGATGGTCGTCAGGGGAATCGAAGGCAAAGCGCCCGCGCCGAGCTTCGAGGACGAGGGACGGCCCAGCGAGCGGATGCGGACGTGCCTCGACAAGCTGCCGAAGCGCCAACGGGAAGTGATTGTGCTGCGTCACTTCGAAGGTATGTCCTATGAGCGAATCGCCGAAGTGCTGGAGATCAAACCCACGACGGTCCGGGTCCACGCCCGCGCAGGACGCGAAGCATTGCGTACGCTTCTTGTGAAACCGTGAAGGAACGATGTATGAACTGTGAAGAAGCGCAACGAAGGTGGCACACCCGCTACGACGACGTCAGCGACGACCCGGACCTCCAGGCGCACATCGCGGCCTGTGCAGCCTGCCGTGTCTACGCCCAACAGATGGAGCAAGTCGTAGGTATTTTAGACGCGATGCGAGTCGAAACAGAGCCTGTCGTCTCAAGGAATTCGGCCGAACGGGTCGACCACGGTGAGCCCGCTCGCGTCAGGCGCCGGCACTTCCCAATCCGATGGGCAACCGGAATTGCGGCCACCATGGCACTTCTCGTCGGGGCCTCATTGCTTCTTCTGACTCAACAGCGCCCGGAGCTTAAACCCGTCCTCAAACATCAACCCGTTTTCGGAATGGCACTCGAGGGGGAGTCGTCCAAGCGTTACATGGTTGTCGCCCAGACGACAACCGATCCGGACGTACAAATGTACTGGCTCTATCCCACCTTAACCGAGCCGCAACCGTAAGGAGCCTGAGTCGTCGAAACACAGGTCGGAACCTGGAACTTCAAGTGTACCACGTTCCAATAATGGCAATACTGATCCTTTTTTCTTGGGAGAATCGCAATGAAATTCAACAATCTGATCTGGTACTCCGTCCTTGCGCTGGCAATCTTGTCACCGAGACTCCACGCGCAAGCGGAAAGCGACGCGGGCGTATTACGCGGCACAACAGGAGTCATTAATCTGATTCATCAAAGCGCATATCAAGTTGCCGATGTGCTCAATAGCCTGGAACTGCCGATTCGCGCAGCCGCAATCGGACCCAAGAGAATGTTGCTCCGAGGCCTGAAGAAGGATATCGACGCCATCACACAAGACGTCATTCCGCAAATCGACCTACCGGACTCCGATGGTTCCACCAAAACGGCGTTCATTCCACTTGGATCTCAAGATACACGCAATCTTAAGAGCCTCCTAGAGACGGTTACGATCGAACCAACAAGCCAATTCGCAATCGACCCCGCGAACCGCATGCTCGTCGCCCGGGCCAACGAATCCGAGCTCCATTTCATTCGCGAATTACTGGAAGTCGTCGGGCAACCCACCCAGCCGCTAATGCTACAGTTCTTCTTCATGCGCGGAAAGATCGGCGGCGGCGAGGAATCGAACCAGCCACCTCTGCCGAAAATGCTTCGACCCGTGACCGGCACGCTACGCGCCAACGGGCTCGGGTCGCTTTCCCTCCTCGCACCGATCATCGTCGTGGCCGATGCCAACGAACGATTCGACTCCCATGCCACACTTAGGCCAACGCAGGAACCCGGTGCGGGGAAGGACGACCTCACCTTCCAAGTCCGGGGCGAGGCGCGCATTCAATCGGGCGATATCGTACAGTTGACGATCGAAGCCATCCTGAAAGGTGCATACCTTGGTGGGAGCGTGCACTTCTCGCTCGAAACGACTCTGGCCGCCAAGTTGGGTAGCTATGTCATACTCGGCGCTTCGCCTAGCTCCACGGCCGAGGGCGACGCAGTTGCATTGGCCGTCCGAGTCACTCGGAGCAACGGTTCGGATGAGTAGCAGCACCAAACTCCAGCGACAAAAACGCGGCACCACGGGATGGAATCACCGTACGGGCCGCGAGTTTACCCAGTCAGCGCGGAGAGGTCCGACAAATGTGCGGGAGCGCCAGTAGGGCCTTTGGGGAAAACAAGTGAGCTGAGCAAAGCGGGAATTAAGGCGTGCTCGCTAAAGCCAATTGATACTTACTGAAGTCCGCGATATCCACGTCGCCATCCGCGTCCAAATCGTGGTCGTCGATCACCGCAGTCTGTGCCCCTTTCGGACCCGTAAAGCTCTTATGAAACGCGGACCAATCTGGATGCGGCGCTGCCGCAACGACTATCGTCGAAACATCGCCCCGCCCATCACGAACCCTGGCCAACTCGCGCTGAAACATCCACCCCCCTAAACCGACCGCCAGCAAAACCGATGCGGCCAAAGGAACCATGCGCCGAGCCCACTTTGGAAGTCCCGTCGCGCTCGCGCCGCCAGCGGCCTGCATCAACTCATCCGCCGAAACCGACGTTCGCTGAAACAAACCGGCCTGTTCCGCGACCTCGAGTTCCAGCAATGCCAATTCGATCGGGTCCAGATGTTCTTTGTGTTTCATCATCGCGCGCATACCTCAGAGGCAATCATAGCCTTCGTCTTCTGATAAGTCGCCTCCCAGTCGTCACGGCGCGAGAAAATCCTCCAGCCCCATTTCGCGTATTTCAGCCCGCAACCGCCCCAGAACCCGCTGCCAACGCGATCGGAGCGTCGATTCACTGATGCCCAGAGCGGCCGCTGCGTCTCGCCATCGCCGCTGGGTTATCGGCCCCAACTGCGTGACCAGCGCCCGATCATTTTCGTCGAGCCCGGCCAGACATGTTCTTAGCAACTCAAGCCCCTCCAGTCGCTCAAGCTCATCACCGGGCGCATTCGTCTCCCAAAGGACCTCCAAGTCGGCCCGATCAGAATCGATATCCAGAGAGGCCATTTCGGCGGGCGAACGGCGTAAGGCGCTTACGGTTTGGTTTCGGGCGATTTGAACGAGATACGCGCGGATGGTCTTGGGGATGCGATCCGGATCGCGTTGCAGCGACTGCACGAACCCCGACCAGGTGGCCGACGCCACCGAGTCGAGCCATTGCGGGTCGCGATGACAACGCTGCCCCGCCCGACGAAGCACCGTAAAACGCACCAACCGATCGTACCGATCCATCAGCTTGGTCAAAGCGACCGTGTCACCGCCCAATAACTGCGCCATTAGAAAGTCGTCACCGACTCCGTCGCATGCTCGGTCACCAGCCGCGGAACGCTTCGATTGCATATCGTGACATTATCACGGCAATGACCCCACGGTCAACGAGACCCAACAGATGGCAAACGCTACATGCCTTGCGGACTTCCCGCGACGATGCTAAATCGAATCGACTGCGGACGACATTGAAGTCGGCAGATACAACGGCTCCCTATCCAAGCCATACCGCTTCATTTTCTTGTACAGCGTCGTTCGATTGATGCCCAGTTGATCGGCGGTGAGCTGGCGATTCCAACCATTCGCCCGAAGTGCGGCCTCGATGATGCCCTTTTCCGGTCGCTCTAACGCTTCTTTCAAGGTCATCGGCTCGTACGCATCGGACCGTTCGAATGAGACGGGGGCATCGATCAGCCTTGGCGGTAAATCCGCGGCCGTGATATGCGCCGTACGGCACAATACCACGGCGCGCTCGACGACGTTTTCAATTTCGCGGACATTGCCGGGCCAATCGTAGCGCTGCATCACGCGCACGGCCTCTTCGTCGAACCCCAGAATCTCCCGCTTCATCGCTGCGCTGAAGTTATCCAGAAAGTGCTGCGCCATGAGCGGGATATCGCCCACCCGCTCCGCAACCGGTGGCATGTTGATATTGATAACGTTGATTCGATAGAACAGATCCTCGCGGAACCGACCGGCCTTGACCTCCTCCTCCAAATCCACATTGGTCGCCAGGATCACCCGCACGTCTACGGTTTCCGTCTTGTTGCTCCCGATCGGCTCGAACTGATGAGATTGCAACACACGCAAGAGCTTGATCTGCAATCCAGGAGAAGCCGTCGATATTTCGTCAAGGAAAATCGTTCCGCCGTCCGCGGCCTTGAACTTGCCTTCCTTGTTGGCGACCGCGCCGGTGAACGCCCCCCGAACATGACCGAATAGCTCACTCTCCAAGAGCGATTCCGGTATCGCACCACAACTCACTTCGACAAACGGCTTGTCCCGGTAGCTCCCGCGTTCGTGAATGACCCGGGCGATCAACGATTTACCGGTCCCCGACGATCCCTGGATCAACACCGTCACCTTGGTATCAGCGACGGCATCCACCAGATCAAAAACCTTCAGCATGCGATAGTCTTGACCCACAACCGCATCGAACCCGAATCGATGGTCCAGCTTTTTCTTCAGCGCCCGATTCTCGCGCAGAATGGCCTGCTGGTTGATCGCCCGTTCCAAGCACACCCGAAGATCGTCGTCGATGATCGGCTTGGTCAGGTATTCAAATGCGCCCATCTTGATGGCTTCCACGGCACTTTCTATCGTGCCATATCCTGTCATCATAATGACAACGCTATCGGGGAAACGGGTACGCGCGACATGCAGCAGCTCAAACCCATTCCCACCCGGCATGTTCACGTCGCTGATCACTAAGTCTACGGACGATCGCTCCATCGTCTTGATCGCCGCCGCAAAGGTCGCCGCCGTCACGACCTCATTCCCTTCTAAGCGAAGAAACTCGGCGAGCGAATCGAGGATGATGCGATCGTCATCGACCACGAGTATGCGCGGCTTGTCGTTGAACTTATCCATCGCGCCAATCATGATGCGTATTATCCCTGCGTATTACCCAGAGGAATCTTGTTCGTTACGTTGCTTCCGCTCAGACCGCACACCGGAATCACCACCCGAAATACCGCCCCATGAGGCGCTCGATGACACACCTCGATCGTTCCACCCATTCCCTCCACGAAATCTTTACAAATCGCCAATCCAATCCCCGTTCCCTTCCCGGAATCCTTGGTCGTGTAGAACGGTTCGAAAACGCGCTCCGGCGGCTCCGGCAACCCCACGCCATCATCCTCGATACACAAAACGATCTCTTCATTCACGCAATCCAGCGACACCCGCACACCGCCGCCGTCGGGCGTCGCATCGATCGCGTTCTTGACCAGGTTACTGCAGACTTGAAAGAGGCGACTGCCGCAGGTTTCGGGCATCTCGTGGCACTTGACGTCGATTGTGACGCCAACGCCCGCAGCCTTCGCAGCGGACGTCGTGCCCATGACAGCTTGGCGAACCACCTCGTCGACCGGCATCGCGTCGAAACGATCGTCCGACAAACGGGAATACTCAAGAAGATCACCAACGATCTGCACCATGCGCATCAAACCGATCCGCGATTCACTCAGGTAACTCTTCAGATTGGTATCCGGGGCAGCGTCGGCCGAACGCAGGGCGAGGTTGATGTAACGAAGAATGCCGTCCAGGGGATTGTTGAGTTCGTGCGCAACGCGCGAAGTCAGCTTTCCAAGTGATGTGAGACGCTGTGATACCTCAAGCTCAGCCCCCATCCCAGGTGGCACTACAACCGCTGCCACTAGAATGACACAGTAATCAAGTACGACGCCGTTTCCATCCTGCAGCGGCGTACACCGTAAGTGAAATAAAGTCGGCATCGACTGACCGGATAGGGTCATCAAACAAGGCAGCTCGGCGATCGTGCCGTCTTGAATGACGGCCCGCAACAATGAAGACCACCCATCCCAATGAGATGAAAACCGCACCCCTTCTAGCGCCCGCGACACATCGCCGGCGTTCGGCAACCATGCCTTGGCCAGTGCGTTGGTGTAAACGACGGTTTGATCCAAGCCAACGACGAGGACACCGCCGCCGAGGCTTTCAAGAACCGCGTTACCCGCGAAGCTCGTCGCCCTTTCGCAATCACGTTGCGCTGGATCAGATGTAGTTTGGATAGTCACGAATCAACTCGAGTCTCGGACGCAAGCGCCAGTCAGAGCGGTAGGCGCCAGCCCCCGGAAATCGTTAGCCACCGCCGACATTTTCCGAGCCGCGACCGTGAGGGAACGGACATCGCCTCGACCACCTCCCAAGTAGGCGGAGCAACTGACGTCGACCCACATCAACGAAAGTCAACACGCGGCCCTCCTAATGTTTACGATACGCAACAGTCCAGCGCCGAATCCACGCGACATCGTCCGAAAACCCACCCCCGGATCGGTTCGCGGACACACGAATTTCGATCGCCCCTCGTGAGGCAATCAGCCCGACAAGAACTGACGGGTACCGCGCCCGCATGACGCGGTATAATCAGATCATGGCTGGAGTTAGACGTTACAACGGGTTTACACTGATCGAGCTACTCGTCTCGATCGCCATCATTGGCTGGGTTACGAGATCGATAAGGACGGCGTGGTGGGCCTGATGGGCGATAACCGCCTCTTCTCCGCTCGCGGTGAGAACAAGCCGTGGACCGAGCAATAGCCTTGGCCAAATCAATTTAGCGATTGGCGATTTATCATTGTGTTCGGAGAACAACCGGATTGCAATCGTATGAACAATAAGGTCATTTTCTTCAAGACGGCGTCTTCGTTCCGGGCATGGTTACGCAAGAACCACAAATGCGAGAAGGAGCTGCACGTCGGTTATTACAAGAAGCATTCCAATCGACCAAGTATCACATGGCCTCAGTCAGTGGGCGAAGCCCTCTGCTACGGGTAGATCGACGGCATCCGGCGGCGCATCGACGACGATCGTTACGAGATTCGCTTCACGCCAAGAAGTCCACGTAGTAAATGGAGTGCCGTGAATGTTCGCATGATGGGGGAGCTTGAGGCAGCGGGTAAAATGACCAACGCGGGCCGGGCCGTTTTCCAAAATCGCCAAGATCCGGAATCCATGGGTTATACTTATGAAAACGAAGATTGGAAACTGGATACGGACCGCTTGCGGGCTTTCAAAACGAACAAGTCTGCGTGGAAGTTTTTCGGTACCCAGCCTCCTGGTTACCGGAAAAAGTCAATCGGTTGGATCATGAGCGCTAAGAAGGAGGAAACCAAGGACCAAAGATTGGCACAGCTCATGGAAGCTTCAGCAAATGCTCGTCGCTCATTTTAGCAACGATCCTGAATCAGATGTCATTAGAGCATTCACCAGTTCTTTGGTCAGAGCCGCGGGGGCCAGCCTGCGAACCATCTGTGTCAGAATGTTACCCGGCCTTCGCCCGGTGCTCTGAAATGTGCCCGACGCCAATTCCGTCACCCCCCTCGCCGCCCACAAACGGTGACGTGGCTTGAAATGATGGCGTACAAAATGGATTATTGGAAATTGGGACATTTCAGGGAATCGCTTGCAAGCGAAGTAGTTTCGGCGCATAATGGTGGGTTCACGCTCGCCGGATGTGAACCGGCATGGCGGCGTCAGCCAAGACCGTGGAGTCGCGAATGGGTCAGGTGTTGGAAGCACTGCATCGAATGCAGGAAATCGAACTCCAGCTTGCCGAACTTCGGCGAGCTCGAGATGCCAAAGTACGCCGGGTTGAGTTCCACAAACGAAAAGTCCGGGACGCCGACGCGAGAATCCTCTCCTACGAAACCACCGCCCGTCAGCGCCAAATACGCCTTGATGCCATACAACTAGACGTCAATGCCAGGGACCAAGACCTCAACAAACATCGCCAAGCGCTCAACACGGCCAAAACCAACAAAGAATACGCCGCCATCCTAACGGCCATGAACACCGAGAAAGCGGACAATTCAAAATTCGAGACAGAGATTCTTCAACTGATGGACGAAGTCCAAAAGCTCACGGCGGATGCCGAGGCGCTCAAGGCAGAAAAAGAACAATTCGGGAAAGATGTCGTGGCTGCCGAGAAAGTCCTCGCCGCCTATGATGCCGACCGCAAGGCCGAACATACCACCTTGGAATCCAGGAAAAAAGAATGCGCCGGGGTTTTGGATAGCCAAATCCTATCAACGTTCAATCGCGTGGCCGAGCACCACGAAGGCGAAGCGATGGCCAACGTCATTAAGTTGCACCCCAAGCGCGATGACTATGCTTGCTCCGGCTGCAATTTGAAAATCACCTTGGAGGTAGTCAACTCGCTGCATACGCGCGATGAACTTCAGATTTGCAAAGTCTGCGGCCGCATCCTCTATATCGATCTGCCCACGAAAGAACGATCGGGCGTGTAGTTCATTCCCCGCTCTGCGCCTCAGGCTTCAGCCTGCGCGGTTCTTCGTAGTCGACGACTGAGAATGGTGATTGAACCGGCATACCCGTACGGGGCAAGCACCAATACGCTCTATCCCAAGCGATCTTCCGACAATACTTCCACAAGGCGATCGAGCGTCTCACCAAGTACACGCTCACCGTCCAGCCGATTCTTTCGCAATCTCTCCCGGGCGGACACCACTTTTTCGACGCGGACATGCGGCATCAGCCGGAGCATGTCGATCCATCGGTCCGGTACCGATTCCGGCGTCCGTTCGGAGTCGCCGTGGTTATCGGGTGTACGAATGACCATGATAATTCACCGCCTTCACCTGCGTTTCCCTGCTCTCCACGCCCAGCGCCGACCTCGGCGCTACATATTTTTCCTATCGATCGGGCGAGGAGTCGGGTTTAGCAACTTCCGATATTTCGCCTCCCCACCAGCCCGTGGGCGGGTTTTGTTCCGAACTTGACTCAATCACTCGAACGTCCAAAGATACGATTCGCTTGACGTGCAATGGGGTCTTGGCCGATAACTCTGTTGCGGGCGATGCCCCTTGCTGGTACGAGGGAAGCGGAGAATCGATTCTCACCTGAGACTATGAAAGAAGTCTTCATGCACAAATCAATCATCGTGGCAGGAGTTTTCATTGGATTCGTGGGTGGGTGCGTAACTCCTGATCCCACACCGCTCACCGGAACCCTCCACCAATCATATCGCGGGAATGACTCGGCCCCCCGGCAAACCCGTCGCTACGCGCAAGCCCCCGAGCGCCCGCGTCTCCCGGGCGCACCGCGGTTCCAGCCTTCTTGGTATCCCCAGGGGCGACCGATCAGCCCGCGCTGGACGCATATCATCTTGCATCATAGCGCAACAGACCGAGGCGGGGCACTCACTTTTGATAAATACCACCGGCAAAAAGGGTGGGACGAGTTGGGCTACCACTTCGTCATCGGAAACGGCACGGACACACCGGACGGCTATATCGAGGTGGGATCACGCTGGAACAAGCAGAAGCACGGTGCCCACTGCAAAACCCCGAACAACTACTTCAACGATCACGGAATCGGAATCTGCCTGGTCGGCGACTTCACAAACTCGAAGCCGACGCTTAAGCAACTCGCGGCAGCCGAGAACTTGACGAGATTCCTGGCCGATCAATGCTCGATTTCGCCGCACCGTGTCACATCCCACACGGCCGTAAAAGGAAAATCTACCCAGTGCCCCGGACGCCACTTCCCCATGGGCAGAATCCGCCACGCCCTCTCTGACCGCCGTACGATCACCCTCGGACGATAGAGCCGACGCTTCAATCGGATAAGATCTCGGACTGGCAGTCGCGTAGCATGACTTGGAATCGCCCATCACGGTCCAACCATGAGTGCATTCTTGGGCGTTCCCAACCCCGTTTTCAGCCTCCAGGCAACGAAAATATCGGAGGCGCTAATCGTCAAACGCGATCGGGTCGATGGGTATAGAGAGCCGATAACACAAGTGTCGTCCGATAATTCGGCGATGCCGGATATCGCGCCGGCCAAAAGTTGTCGTGGTCGGAATCAACAACCAAGCAGATGTCATTGGCGACATCTGGTATTAGGAGTGAACTCGAATGAAAAAGCGAAGCTTTCGTCACAGAATCATGCGTACCATGGCCGCCATCGCCATCGGTGGATCAGCGTTTCAACTGAGCGGATGCGATCAGGCCGTTCGTGACACGATCCTGTCGGGATTAGAGGAGACATCGCAGACGCTGTCTGCGTCGCTGATCTCCGCGTTCTTCCAAACCTTGGGGGACGATCCGGTCACGTAAAGTAAGGCGTTTTCGGTAACCACCCTGTTCCATTCTCGAATTGAACACGGAGAAGCTGCGTACATCCGCAGCCACTGTGCCATAGGTCGAAGAACTTGCGCGTTGCCAAGCTCACCACTCACGTGTGTGCTTCGCGTCCCGAATGCCGCGCGACGGGAACTCAAAGCCCAGAAAGGGAAACTCGGAGGTAGTCCAGGGCGGTTAGCACTGGGAATCAGTCGGTCGACAATGTCAAGGCTCCGTCAGGGGCAGTACGGTTCAGTTCCAAGATTCTATCGCCCCTTCGGGGCTCCAGATCCAATTTCGCACCATTTCCCAGGACTTACGTCCTGGGCTACAGTCTGGCGTCCCTCCGGGACTAAAGGCGTTGATGCCCCATCCTTGCTCTACGCGGCAAGGGTGGGGAACGAATTCACAACGGCGATGACATGAGCAAGTCGGGAAAGGGGCCACGGGCTTACGAATCGTGCCAACAAAGCGTACACGGTATCCCATCGGGTGCGTGACGGTTTCGGTGGGGTCTTCGGGAGGCCGAGCCTCTCGGCGAGCCGTACGAAGTGTCGATTGCAAGCGCCTGGCTCGGCAGGAGCCTCGCCCTCCCACACCACCTCGGTACGTAAACAGCCCGCTGTTTCTGTCACGGACGGTATCCCATTTTTCAGAAGACCATCGTGTCCGTCCCCCACCCTTCGCAAGTGGCGAAGGATGGGGCACCCACTCGATGGGCACTGTTCGGAGCACCGGGCGCCGGCCTGGTGACATGCTGACTCAAGGGGTCGGCTGGCAGACGCCTGCGGCTCTGTCCCGGCGTATCCATCCCGCCGATCGGACCACGCACACCTACTATCCAGCCTTGGTGAGTTCGATGCGTAGCGGTTCGCCGCCGATCTTCACCTCCGCCGCCGTGCCATCGAGCGACGAGGACACAATCTCGACGGCCAGTGTTTCCGCTTTGATGTAATCGGCGAATGCATCGATGGCTGCTTTGAGCGTTTCCGACTCGGCGAGCAAGGCGATCTTGATCCGGTCGTCGATTTCGAGCCCGGCGTCTTTTCGCAGGTTCTGTACGTTGCGAATCACATCCCGCGCGGCGCCTTCGTTTTTCAACTCCGGCGAGAGTCGCTTGTCGAGCAAGACGGTCGTGGCACCATCGTTGGCACCGACCCAATTCTCCCCATACGATCGCACCAGCGAAACGTCCACCGCGTCAATCGAAGCCTCCGCACCATCCAGGTTTATCCTCACCGGTTCGCCCGCAGCCCACGCGGCTTCCACATCGCGACCATCCAACCGGGCTAGGGCCGTAGCCGCCGCACCGGCCTGACGACCGAACTTGGGACCGAGCATCTTCATGTTTGCCTCCACGCGAATCGAAACCAGGTCATCGGCGGAATCCCGCAGCGTCACTTTCTTGACGTTCAGCTCTTCCAGGAAATGGTCGCTGAAAATGTTGACGGCCTCGCGCTCGGCGTCGCAGCCGGGCACGACGATCAGTTCGGTCAACGGCTGACGCACTTTGAGCTTCGAGTCTTTTCGCGCCGACCGCGCCAAAGACATCACCCGCATCGAAGCGGCCACATGCGCCGAAAGTGTTTCGTCGATGAGGCTTTCGTCACAATTCGGATACGGTACGTGGTGAACGCTTTTCGGCGCATCGTTTTCCTGGGCGGTCACGAGATTCGCGTAAATGGTTTCGGTAATAAGGGGCACGACCGGCGCCATGAGCCGGTTCAGCGTGGTCAGCACTTCGTAGAGCGTGGCGAAGGCGGCCCGTTTATCGGGGGTCCACTCTTTGCCATAGAAACGGCGCCGCGAACGACGCACGTACCAGGCGCTGAGATTCTCGATGAACCGCTGCGTATCGCTGCAAAAGCGTGCAACGTCGAAGCCGCTGTACGCAGCGTGAGCGCCACGAATCAGTTTATTGAGATCCGAGAGAATCCAGCGATCAAG
>Ga0214472_10001642_pt1 | contig 24760 bp, 27 predicted proteins | sample RVTome_6_FD_207662 | JGI IMG/M metagenome (GOLD analysis project Ga0214472, IMG submission 207662) | Soil microbial communities from uranium-contaminated site in the Upper Colorado River Basin, Wyoming, United States - RVT140D175 | ecosystem: Environmental > Terrestrial > Soil > Contaminated >...
CCCGCAACGGTTTGCTCTGGCTGCGATGGCTGATTGAGTGGGGGCTAGGGCTAGCCTCTGAATCTTGTGCCGTTTTGCTCGACGAGGACGGTGTCTGCAGCTGAGTTAAGTTTGCGCAGGTAGGCTTTTGTTACTTCGCGTGATTTAGTCACAAAGCCCTTTTTAGCTTGCAGCTTTTCCGGAGTAATAACTTTGCCCGCATTATAAATGGATTTCATCGTTCTAAGGCCTTCCATCTTCATTCAAAAAAACTAAGTTCATTTGAGTGGTTTGGCGCTGTCAAGTTTTTTGTTTCGAGTGAGGTAATTCTCGAGATTTTATGCACAAATACTTATAAATGCAAATATTTTTATCTTTTTTCTGGGTTGAGCTAAGAATTGAGTGCTCGGAGGGACTAAAGTCAATCTGATTCGGCTACCCTCCCAATCCTCATTTGGATCATATTATACGTTAAATTTAGGCTAGATTATCTTAAAAAGGTTATACCTACAAGTAGTTTCCTCTATTTAGGTCTCCTCTGCCTTTCCCTTTCAGTCGTAAAAGTGTTTAACGGCCTTTGTTGCAATTACTTCACTTTGCTATGATACCAGGCCTCCTAGACGTTTTAAGGGGGCTTGCAAGGTAGTGATTGGTGACGTTTTGAGGGATATTGCTTTAGTTTGCTAGAGACTTTCCACGCTAAGGCTATGAAATCCTCGTGTTAAACACAAAAAATCCCTTTATTGCAATTAATTGCACTGAGACTTGGTTCGCGTGGTGCACTCATGGTGCAACTGTAGTCTGTTCTGGGTGCTCTCAGTTAGTTTTGGTTTGTTGTCTTCGTGTTTAAAATGCTGATAGCAACTCAAAAACGTTACCTGGGATCTACGTCACCCCAGTTGAGGCCTCATTGAGCCTCTGATGAAACATAACCTTGAGAACGTTCTCCAGGCCTTTTGGTGACCAGCGCGCTCCGATGTCAGCCCGGCGATTCAGTTCTCGCATCTCCCGTTCAAGCGGGGAAGTATCGATATAGGCGAAAGGCTCTTTAAGGTACGTAAAAGCCTCTTCTGTTGCGTTTTGTAAATGGCCTGCTGCATTGGTCAGGCCCAGCGATTTCAGGTTGGCCTGCCAGCGGTTGTAACGCTGCGGACCGTCCTCCAGATCGTCCAGAATGTCGGATGTCGTCTCCTTGAATGCGCTTCTGATAGAGAGAGGAACGCCATCCATCCATAAGTAATGTTTCAACTGGTGTCCAAGGTGCCAACGGCAGCGTTGGATATGGTCGGCGCACCCGGCCAGGCTTTCACCGCCGTCGTGAACGATATGAGTGGCACCCATCGCCTTTAATTGCCGTTTCAAAGGCCTTGAGTTGCCGACATGCAAGTGCACCAGTTGTTTCCGGCAGGTTGGTCGCCGGTGCTTAGCAGGTCCAGGCTCTGCCGTGATTGCCAGGTAAACTGGCTCGCCACGCTCTTTGGAGCCGGCCTTGACTTTAGTGGCATCAACCAGGACGGTTTGTCCAGCTACCGGCTTGGGTAAAACCACCTGCGATGCCTGTTGTGCCAGTGCGCGGCGAATGCTCTCGGCGGAAATTGTCCCACCAGTTAAACGCTGGAGCATGCCTGCTGATCTGGCAAAGGAGACCTGGGTTCCCAGGAAAACGGCCTTGCTGATCAACTCGCTCAGGATGCGTCGCGAACTTGGCAGACCCAAGCCCCTGTTCAAAGGTCGGAAGGTTCGATGGCAGTGTTTACATCGCACCTGCATCACCTTCAGCAATAAACGACCTCGTGACGTCACAACAATGCGTGACCGCCAGCCTTTACGGATCAGAGTCTGGCTATTGCAACGTGGACACGCTAACAAACCGAGTTGCTGACTGAACCAGAGGACCTGAATCTGTTTCAGGATCGTCTCGAAGTTCAAAGACAGCAACAAATCTGATTGCTCGCACAGCCAGTCAAACAAGCGGTTGACAGTTTGGCCGTCTGGCGCAACAATCGCTTCTGGGAGACTTTGTTCTCCTGGGAGCATCTGTCGTCCTCCTTTTCGTTGTGAGAGACAAAAAGGTAACGCAGATGCTCTCTTTTTTCAAAGAGCTGTAGGTAACGCCTTTTTTACGCTATCACTGCATTAACACATTTTTGATTTGCGATCCTCCATGTGCTAGGTTGAGAACATCTTTTTTAGGGCAGGTTCATAATGAGAGTAAGAATATTTCTCCTGACTCTGATGCTGGGAATTTTCCTGTGCGCTGCTGTGTGTGCTGTGGAATCCGCAGAGCAGTCAATGGTTGTTACCGCTACTGCATTCAACTCGGTGTCCTCGCAGACCGATTTGCATCCGTCAATCGCTGCTTGGGGAGATCGGCTCAAACCCGGAATGAAAGCCGTGGCGGTTTCCCGTGACCTTATCGAAGAGGGATTTACGAGGAGAACTACACTGCGAATCGAGGGAATGGAGGGTGAATACGTCGTCCTCGACAAAATAGCATCACGCCACACAAAGCGGATTGACATCTACATGGGCACGGATATTCAGAAGGCAAGGCAGTTTGGCGTCAGACAACTGCGAATCTACTGGAACGATTAACGTCTCATCGTTAGCTCCCTGTTTTTAAAAATCCCCTTATTCCCCTGTACTCAAAAAGGTTAATCAAATAAAATAGCCGCAATGACGGATATCGGGCATGATTTACTCAAACATTTGACGCTGGAACGTCTCGAAGAAAACCTGTATCGCGGTGACAGTCGCGACATAGGCGGCCCGAACGTGTTCGGCGGGCAGGTGCTGGGCCAGGCCTTGTTTGCCGCCAGCCAGACTGTTGAGGGCCGTGATGCTCATTCGCTGCACGCGTATTTTCTTCGTCCTGGCGACAAGCATGCACCTGTTGATTATGAGGTGGAACAGACGCGCGACGGCAATAGTTATGCGACCCGCAGAGTTGTGGCGATGCAGAGAGGTAAGCCGATCTTTAACATGGCGGCATCCTTCCAGGTGAGAGAGGAGGGGATTGAACATCAATTCGCGATGCCCGAGGTGCCAGGTCCGGACGGATTGCCCAACATGACGGAACTTGCCAGGCAGACATTTACGGATGTTCCCGACAAATTAAGCCGGTTCCTTTCGTGGCAACGTCCCATCGAATTTCGTCCCGTCCAACCAACGCATCCTCTCCATCCTGAAGCATGTCCACCGTATCGGAGCCTCTGGATGCGCGCCAATGGAGTTTTTCCTGACGATCCGGCGATGCATAAGGTTCTTCTCGCTTATGCTTCCGACTTTTCCCTGCTCGGTACGGCCTTGCTGCCTCACGCCCTGACCTTCTATCAGAGTACGATTCGTGCGGCAAGCCTTGATCACGCCATGTGGTTTCATCGCGACTTCCGCATGGACGAGTGGCTGCTGTATAGCATGGACAGCCCGAGCGCGTCCCGCGGACGAGGTTTCAGTCGTGGCAATTTCTTCAGCCGCGAGGGCAAGCTGGTCGCATCTGTGGCCCAGGAAGGAATGATCCGCAAGATCTGATGGCGGCACAGAAAGTCATAAGGCGGTGTTGCCTGCAGCCTTCGCCTGGAATGCAGCACCCTTGATTGAGGCTATGAACGATGAAGACGAGAATTACCGAGTTGTTTGGCATCGAATATCCGATTGTCCAGGGCGGCATGATGTGGGTCGGGACAGCCGATCTGGCTGCCGCGGTATCCAATGCCGGGGGCCTGGGCATTATCACCGCCCTGAATCAGGCAACACCTGAGGCCTTGACAAAAGAGGTGGCTTGCTGTCGAGAGATGACCAGCAAGCCCTTCGGTGTCAACGTGACGATCCTGCCGTCCATCAATCCCCCGCCCTACGCAGAGTTTGTGCAGGCGATTATTGAGAGTGGTGTAAAGATTGTCGAAACCGCCGGTCGCAATCCACAACCGTTTATGGCTGCTTTCAAAGCGGCTGGCGTGAAGGTTATCCATAAGTGCACCTCGGTCCGCCACGCGTTGAAAGCTCAGGCGATCGGGTGTGATGTCGTCAGTGTCGACGGTTTTGAATGTGCCGGGCATCCCGGCGAAGATGACGTCACAAATCTGGTGCTTATCCCTGCAGTTGCGGCCAGGCTGTCTATCCCTATACTGGCCTCGGGAGGTATCGCCAACGGCTATCAGATGGCGGCGGCTTTTGCTCTCGGTGCCGAAGGCATCAATATGGGGACACGCTTTATGGCAACTCAGGAAGCCCCTGTGCACGACAAGGTCAAACAGGCGATGGTCGCCGCCGATGAAAGACAGACAACCTTGATCTTCAGAACACTGAAGAACACGGCCCGCGTATATAAAAACAAGCTTGCCCTGGAAGTTCTGGCCATAGAATCACGGCCTGGTGATACAGACTTTGCCGAGATACAACCATTAGTCGTTGGTAAACGCGGTCGTAAGGAAGTTTTGGAAGATGGTGATATCGATGGTGGGATCTGGTCTGCCGGCATGGTCCTCGGCTTGATTGACGACATCCCCACCTGTGATGCTTTATTAAAGCGTATTGTTGCGGAAGCTCGTGTCGCGGCAGAAAAGCGCGTGGGTGTCCTGTTGGGTTGATTCTGCCTGTCTCTGCGACGACGGCAATATAGAAGTTTGCATGGCTCTTTTCTTGTGAGTAGCTCAGGAGTTTGACATAAATGGGTGTTACAGTCGTTATCCCGGCACGGTATGCTTCAACCCGGTTCCCCGGAAAACCGCTTGCCGACTTGTGCGGCAAGCCGATGATCCAGTGGGTCTATGAACGTTCCGCTCTTTGTGAATCCGTTGGCCGGGTCATCGTCGCCACTGATGATGAACGTATTGCCCGTGCAGTAGAGTCCTTCGGCGGCGATGTAGCCATGACTCGATCCGATCATCTGACCGGTACCGACCGTCTGGCAGAGGTTGCCGCAGGTCTCGATGATGAACTGATCGTGAATGTGCAGGGTGATGAACCTCTGATTGATCCGGCCATGATCCATGCAGCCGTGGCGCCGCTGCTAGCTGACGACTCGATCCCCATGGGGACACTCAAGACACCCCTGACATCTATAGAGGAATACCTGAATCCGAATGTCGTCAAGGTTGTGACTGACCAGCATGGCTTCGCACTCTACTTTTCCCGGGCGCCGATACCCTACCCACGTGATTTCAACGACGCACTCGACCAACGCTGGGGTGAATTGGCGACCGCCAAACATATTGGCCTGTATGTCTACCGACGTGAGTTTCTGCTGCAATATCCGCATCTCAAGCAGACCCCGCTGGAGTCCCAGGAATGTCTTGAACAGCTGCGTGCCCTTGAACACGGCTACCGTATCCGCGTGGCAGAAACCAGTCTGGCGGGGCAGGGGGTTGATACACCGGAGGATCTGGAACAGGTAAGGGTGATCCTTGCCTCTTCTGCGCCCTTAAACTTTCAGTAATAAGGGGTTTTCATTTAAGCTCCGGAAGTGTAACATCCGTTGCTTAAATTGTCTGTGTTGCATTGTTAAAGATTTTCGGTCAGGAGACCCTATGAAGACCAAGTTCATATTCATTACCGGCGGTGTCGTTTCCTCTCTCGGCAAAGGCCTGGCGGCTGCATCCATCGGCGCTCTTATGGAAGCGCGCGGGCTGCGCGTATCCATGCAGAAGCTGGATCCCTATATCAATGTCGATCCGGGTACGATGAGTCCTTTTCAGCATGGCGAAGTCTTTGTGACTGATGACGGTGCAGAAACTGACCTGGATCTTGGACATTATGAACGTTACACCACGGCAAACCTGACCAAGAAGTCCAACTTTACGACCGGTCAGGTTTACGATTCCGTTATCCGCAAGGAACGCCGTGGTGATTATCTGGGTGGAACCGTTCAGGTCATTCCCCATATTACCAACGAGATCAAAGGAAAAATCCTGGAGAACGCCAAAGGGGTCGATCTTGCCATCGTCGAGATTGGCGGTACGGTCGGAGATATTGAATCTCTGCCTTTCCTTGAAGCCATTCGCCAGTTCCGTAGTGATCTCGGCCCAGAGAATGTTCTCTATGTCCACCTGACTCTGGTGCCGTATATTCAGACGGCCGGTGAGTTGAAAACCAAGCCGACTCAGCACAGTGTCAAAGAACTGCGCCAGATCGGCATCCAGCCGGATATCTTGCTCTGCCGCTGCGATCGTGAACTACCGCGCGATATGAAGGGGAAAATAGCCCTTTTCTGCAATGTTCGCGAAGAATCAGTTATTACCGCCCGGGACGTTGAGACGATTTACGAAGTACCGCTGGCCTTCCATGAACAGGGGCTCGACGAAAGGATTGTGGATTTTCTGAATATCTGGACCAAGAACCCTGATTTGAGTGCCTGGGAACGGATTGTCAGGCGGGTCAAAGAGCCGGCCGGGGTTACCACGATCGCGATTGTTGGCAAATATATTGACCTGACCGAGAGCTATAAGTCGCTTGCCGAGGCGTTGACTCACGGCGGGATTGGCAACAACTGCCGGGTGCAACTGAAATATGTTGATTCGGAAGCTCTTGAACGTCACGGTATCGGCACGACATTCGACGATATCGACGGTATTCTCGTCCCCGGTGGCTTTGGAGAGCGCGGCAGCGAAGGCAAAATTGCGGCTATCCGGCATGCCCGTGAGAACAAAATTCCTTTCTTCGGCATCTGTCTCGGTATGCAGATGGCCGTTATCGAGTTCGCCCGTTCGGTATGCAATATCGAAGAGGCCTATTCCAGCGAATTCAAGGAAGACGCCAGGAACCCTGTGATCCACATTATGGAAAAACAGAAAACAGTCAAGGGCAAGGGTGGCACCATGCGCCTGGGAGCCTACCCGTGTTCATTGAAAGACAAGACCCTGGCCCGCAGGATCTACGGCCAGAAGGATGTGGGGGAACGTCATCGACACCGTTATGAGTTCAACAATGCCTACCGCAAAGCACTGGAAAAATGCGGTCTGGTACTCTCCGGTCTTTACCTGGAAGAAGATCTGGTCGAAATCATTGAGATTGCCGATCATCCATGGTTCCTCGGCTGCCAGTTTCATCCGGAATTCAAATCACGACCAATGGCACCTCACCCTCTCTTTGAATCCTTTGTCGGGGCTTGCTTCAAGGCCCGGCAAGATCGGGAGAATCAATGAGTAAAGTTCTTTCTGTCGGCCCAGTCAATATCGGTGGCGCCAATCCACTGGTTTTGATCGCCGGCCCCTGTGTTATTGAGAATAAAGATCATACCCTGACCCTCGCCAGAGCTTTGCAGGAGATTGCAGCGCGCGTCGGGGTTGGCTTGATTTTCAAGGCTTCTTATGACAAAGCCAATCGAACCTCGGTTGAATCCTATCGCGGTCCCGGTATGGATGCAGGTCTGAAGATCCTGCGTGCCGTTAAGGATGAGACCGGTCTGTCGGTTCTTTCCGATGTCCATGATATCTCACAGGTCAAGCCTGCAGCTGAGGTTCTGGATGTTATGCAGATTCCGGCTTTCCTCTCGCGACAGACCGATCTGCTGGTTGCCGCCGGTGAAACCGGTCGCATCGTCAATATCAAGAAAGGTCAGTTTCAGGCGCCGTGGGATATGGAGAATGCTATCGGCAAGGTTCTCTCTACCGGCAATGATCAGGTTCTTCTTACAGAGCGCGGCGCCAGCTTCGGTTACAACAACCTGGTGACCGACATGCGTTCGCTGGTCATTATGCGTCAGACCGGCTACCCGGTTGTTTTCGACGCCACCCATTCGGTGCAGTTGCCTGGCGGCGCAGGTTCGAAATCCTCCGGCCAGCGTGAATTTGTTGCACCACTTTCTCGTGCCGCCGTAGCTACCGGAGTCGATGCCCTTTTCTGGGAAGTTCATGAAAATCCCGCAAAGGCCTTATGTGATGGGCCGAACAGCCTGCCCCTTGATGCAGTTGAAGTGCTGCTGCGCCAGATGCTGGCTCTCGATAAAATAGTCAGGTAATGATGACCAAATACACAGAAATTTTGGATGCCGCCCGCAAGGTCATTCAAATAGAAGCCGAAGCGGTTGCAGCTCTGGCAGCACGGTTGGATGATAGCTTCGCCAGGGCGGTAGAGATGATTCTGGCATGTTCCGGACGCGTGGTCGTAACCGGGATGGGCAAATCCGGTTTGATCTGTCAGAAAATGGCGGCGACCATGGCTTCTACAGGAACACCGACAATCTTTCTGCATCCTGCTGAAGGTGTTCACGGTGATCTGGGAATGCTGATGAAGGGTGATGTCGTCATTGCGGTCTCCAATTCCGGTGAGACAGAAGAGATCGCCCGCATATTGCCGACTATCAAGCGCATGGGGCTGCCGTTGATTTCCATGACCGGAAATCCAACCAGTACTCTGGCGCGCGCCGGCGATGTGTTTCTTGACATCTCCATCAAGGAGGAGGCCTGTCCATTGCAGCTGGCCCCGACAGCGAGTACCACAGTCACCCTGGCCATGGGCGATGCCCTGGCTGTTGCTTTGCTTTTACAGAGAGGTTTTCGGGAAGAGGATTTTGCGCTGTACCATCCCGGAGGCGCACTAGGCAAACGCCTGCTGCTACGTGTTGAAGACCTGATGCATGTGGGTGAAGATGTACCGACAGTTAACGTAAATACTCCGTTGAAAGATGCTCTGTATGTGATCTCCAGTAAAAAGTTGGGGATTACCGGGGTTATTGATGAGCGGGGAGACCTGGTCGGCGTCTTTACTGATGGTGACTTACGACGCAAGATTGAGCAGGGTATCGAGGTCCTCAACCGCCCTATCGGAGAGCTCATGGCCGGCAAGCCGAAGCGTATTCTGCGCACCAACCTGGCGGCCAAATCCCTGCAGCGCATGGAGGAACACCAGATTACCTCCTTATTTGTGTTTGACTCGGAAGAGGATCAGAAACCGATCGGGATTATCCACCTGCATGACCTGCTCAAGGCAGGGGTCATCTGATGGCTGTCGATCTATCCAGGATCAAGCTGTTGCTGCTTGATGTCGACGGTGTCATGACTGACGGTCGAATTATCTATGACAGCGATGGTGGCGAAACCAAGGCCTTCGATGTAAAAGATGGTCATGGTCTCAAGCTGCTGCAGCGGGCAGGAATCCGGGTTGGCATCATTACCGGCCGTCAGTCGACAATCGTTGCCCGCCGGGCTGCGGAACTGGGTATTGAACTGGTTTATCAGGGAGCCAAAGACAAGCGACTGCCGTTCAACGAGATTCTGCAAAAGTTGGCCCTTGCCCCGGAAGAAGTTGCTTATATCGGTGATGATATAGTCGATTTGCCTGTCATGAGACAGGTCGGTTTTGCCGTGACCGTGGCTGACGCCGCCGACGATGTGAAGCCCTTCGCCGACATGGTCACCGAACGGCCGGGAGGACGAGGTGCCGTCAGGGAATTCTGTGATTTTCTTCTCAAGGAAACCGGCCGTTGGCCAACTGTGACACATCATTATTTCGAAGATTAGCCTGTTATACAATTCTCATGCCAACTTATTATATGGCGCTTTACAGTAAACCTCCCGGGGTGCTATACTGACTTCCAACAATGAGTAAATTCAACAAACCCCGCAATCTTCTTCTGCTCCTGGCCCTGGGGCTTGCGCTTGCTCTGCTGGTTGTTATCTTTCTGCGATATCGGCCGGAAGCTCAATTGCAGGGTCTGGTGAAGGCTTTGCCGGAGGGGGTCGATGTCTCCTTACAGGACATTGACTATACGCACATTGAAGAGGGCAGGGCCCGTTGGCGTTTAGTGGCTCAACAGGTTGAACGCAAGTCAGCGTCGGGAATCCTGGGACTCATCAGCCCGCAATTGAACTTTTATGACGAGCAAGGCGAAACCAAAGGCTCTTTACAGGCCGGCGGTGGTGAAGTCAGCGAGGATTATCAGCAGGTCAAATTGCGTGATAATGTTATTTTGAAGAATTCTGCCGGTTACACAATGTACACTGACCACCTTGATTACGATCACACAACGCAGACTGCAACAACAGATGACCATGTACGTCTGGTTGCAGATGGCTTGCGTCTGCAAGGCACGGGGCTGGTGTTTTACTTAAAACAGGAACGCTTGCAGCTGAATGCAGATGTAAAAGGGGTCCTTGCTTCCAGGCAGAGGGAATGACAGTTCCTATGATGAAAATTGCTACCCTGTGTTTATCCGCCCTCTTGCTACTCTTGCCGTTATCGGTGCTTGCCGTTACCGGATTAGCGTCGCAAAACCGCGGCCCGGTCGAGGTCTCCGCAGATCATCTTGAAGCCGATGATCAGGCTCAAACCCTTGTTTTCTCAGGAAATGCTGTCGCCAGTCAGGACGACGTCACGATTTACGGCGATCGTCTTACGGTGGAGTATACCGGCGAGAAACGTGAGATAGAAAAAGTTATTGCTGAAGGCTCGGTGCGCATCCTCCAGGGAGTGCGGGTTGCTACTGGCGAAAAGGCGGTTCTCTATCATGTCGAAGAACGCATTGTTCTGACGGGTTCACCGAAAGTCAGCGATGGCGATAATTCTGTTGAGGGCCAGGAGATCACAATCTACCTGAACGATCAACGCAGCGTCGTCACTGGAGGTGCCGATGGCAGAGTGAATGCCATTTTCACACCACAAACGGAGAAGCAGCCTTGAGTCATCGTCTGACCGCACGTGGGTTGTCGAAGGCGTATAAACAGCGCCAGGCGGTTTCGTTCGTTGATTTTGAAATCAAGTCAGGTGAAGTGGTCGGTCTGCTCGGTCCGAATGGTGCCGGGAAAACCACCTCTTTCTATATGGTGGTCGGACTGATCAGGCCGGACCACGGTGAAGTCTTTCTTGACGATGAGAATTTAACCGCATTGCCTATGCACCAGCGTGCCAGAATGGGGATTTCATACCTCCCACAGGAAGCTTCGGTTTTTCGTAAGCTGTCGGTTGAACAGAACCTTCTGGCAATTCTGGAGACTGTGGAAAAATCCAGGCAGGTTCAGCAAAAACGCAAGGATCAATTACTCGAAGACTTCCGTCTGACGCATGTTGCAAAATCTTTCGGCTATGCACTCTCCGGTGGAGAGAGACGTCGTGTCGAGATCGCCCGCGCCCTGGTCCTTGATCCCAGGTTTATTTTGCTCGACGAGCCTTTTGCCGGGATTGATCCGATTGCCGTGCTTGATATCCAGGAAATCATTAATGAACTGAAACAACGCCGAATCGGTGTCTTGATCTCTGACCATAACGTCCGTGAAACCCTGGGTGTGTGCGATCGAGCTTATATTTTAAATGAAGGCTGCGTCCTGGAGCATGGGGCGCCTGATCAAATTGCCCTGAGCGCAAAGGCCAGGGCGATTTATCTGGGAGAAAAATTCCGGCTTTAGTGCCGGAGCCAGCTGGCAAAGGGTTGGCTTTTTGCCAGTATTATTGACTTGACCTTTTGACGCTACTTTCCCTTATGATGGTGACATGGCCTTAGAAATCAGACAACAACTCAAGCTCAGTCAGCAATTGGTTATGACGCCCCAACTGCAACAGGCGATCAAGCTGTTGCAGCTATCGCGCATGGAGTTGATGGATGTTGTGCGCGAAGAACTCGAAGAAAATCCTGTTCTGGAAGAAGGACAGGAGCTCCTTGAAGAGAAAAGCCAGGCAGCTGAAGAGCTGATCGCCGAACTACCCGAAGTGCAGGCTCAGGACAATGTCAAGGAGGTTGAGGGCGACCGCGATGGCATGGCGGATATTGATTGGAAGACATACCTGGAAAGCTACAGCCTCGGCGGCTCCACGGCAGACAGTTATGAGGATGATGAAGATCGTCCCTCTTTCGAAAACCTTCTGACCAGAAAACCTTCTCTGTCTGACCACCTTTTGTGGCAGTTAAATCTTTCCCGATTGGAAAGCCGGGAAAGAGCTATCGCCGGCGAGATTATCGGCAACGTGGACGATGATGGTTATCTGCAGGTTTCGGTTGAAGAACTGGCCGTGCAGGCTGGTTGCGACGCAGAGCATGTCGAAAAAATTCTGAAAGAAGTTCAGGATTTCGATCCTCCCGGCGTTGCCAGTCGCAATCTCCAGGAATGTCTCCTTAAACAGGTGGAGCAATTGGGGATGGCAGAGGACATCGTTGGCGTCATCCTGAGGGAATATATCGAAGAGCTGGAAAATCGCCGTTACCAGGTGATTGCCAGAAGTCTCCAGATTTCATTGGATGAGGTGTTCGCTGCGGCCAAGTTTATCAGCGGTCTGGATCCTCGCCCGGGTAGTCAATACGGCCAGGAAGACGTTCATTACATCATCCCCGATATTTTTGTGTACAAAGTCAGTGATGAGTATATTGTCGTCCTCAACGACGAGGGATTGCCCAATCTGCGGATCAATTCCTTTTATCGCAATGCTCTCTCCGGCTCTGCGCAGCTCGATGAAAAAGCGGGTGAATATATTCAGGAGAAGTTGCGCGGCGCCCTTTGGCTGATTAAAAGTATTCATCAGCGGCAACGGACAATCTATCGGGTCACCAAGAGCATCGTTAAATTCCAGCGGGATTTCTTTGACCGGGGAGTTGCAAATCTCAAACCCCTGGTATTGCGCGATGTTGCTGAAGATATTGAAATGCATGAATCCACTGTCAGTCGCGTGACGACCAATAAGTATGTGCAGACGCCACAGGGTCTTTTTGAATTGAAGTACTTTTTCAATAGCGGCATCAGTACAACCGAGGGAGACTCGGTCGCGTCGGAGAGCGTTAAAAGCAAGATCAAGGAAATTATTGCCGAGGAGAATACCCGCAAGCCGTATTCAGACCAGAAGATTGTTGACATCCTGCATGGAAAGGGAATCGATATCGCGCGTCGCACTGTAACCAAGTACCGGGAAATGCTGGGCGTCGGCTCTTCTACCCAGCGCAAGCGTTTGTTTTGACCTTGTCATGGTTTTATGCACGCCAGCCGGTATAATTGTAACATCACGATCTTTTTCATAAACATTTACAAGGAGGTATGAAAATTATGCGGATTAATGTGACCTTTCGACATATGGAAAGCAGCGAACCGTTACGTAACTATGTTGAAGACAAACTACCAAAGGTCAAAAAATATATTGATGAACCCGTTGAAGCCCAGGTGGTCCTCTCTGTGGAAAAGAAAATCCGTCACAAAGCGGAGGTTTCCCTCTCGGCTAAAGGGATAACCATCAAAGCGACCGATGAAACCGCCGATATGTACGCGGCGGTTGACGGGGTGCTGGATAAGCTCGAACGTCAATTGAAGCGCTATAAAGATAAAATTAAAATGCACAAGCCACTCAGCGGGCGGGAACGGCGTGTGGAGAAAACCGTTTATACTGCTGAGAGTATCGATGAAGCTCATCCGGAACCAAGCATTATCAAGTCAGACAGTTTTCACGTGAAGCCGATGTCTGTGGATGAAGCCGTCATGCAGATGGACCTGCTGGAAAAGGAGTTTCTGGTTTTCACAGATGCCTCATCCGAAGAGATTAATGTGGTCTATCGTCGCAAAGATGGTAATTATGGCTTGATTGTCCCTCAGGCCTAGGGCTATCTTTATACGGCAGACGGTAAATGTGACCGTCTGCCGTAGTTCCACTTACTTTTATAAATAACCAGGTTAATCGTGAAATGAAAATTTCGGAGTTGCTTGATCCTGCGGCAATCGTCGCAGAACTGGATGGTACGGGAAAAAAAGAAGTTCTTGCCGAATTGACCGATGCTCTTTTGAAAGCGGATCCGAGTCTGGTCAGGGATGATATCCTTAAAGTCCTTATGGAGCGGGAGCGGCTTGGATCCACGGGCATTGGCGATGGTGTCGCTATACCTCATGGCAAATTGAAAGATATAGATCGTCTTATGATTTCTTTTGGCCTGAGTCGTCAAGGGGTTGATTTTGACTCTATGGATGGCAAACCGGCGCACCTTTTTTTCCTGCTGGTTGCTCCTGAGGAATCCGTTGGCGTTCATTTGAAGACTCTTGCCCGCATCTCCAAGCTGCTGAAAAGTACCTCTGTGCGAGAGCGTCTGCAGTCAGCGGTCGACAGCGAAGAAATCCATCGCATAATCGCTGAAGAGGAAGAGCAGTTGTAAACGGTAGAATCTATGCCTCGTCTGAGTATTGCAGAACTGTTGTCCGAGACGGAAGCCGGGCTTGACCTGGAGCTTTTGGCCGGCGAGCGTGGCCTGAACCGTTTTGTACAGATCCCAAGAATCCAAAAACCTGGTTTGGCGCTGGCCGGTTATACCAAGAATCTCCATCCCGATCGCATTCAGATACTCGGCGCCTCCGAGCTGAGTTATCTCTCGGAATTATTGTTGCAGGACCGCAACAAGGCTGATGAGCACATCACCCGGCTCTGCGCACTTGATATCTGCTGCTTTATCATCACCAAAAATCTGACCCCGCCCGAAAGCCTCCGGCTCGCAGTGGAGAAGCACAATATTCCGCTGCTGCGCAGTCATCATCAAAGCTCAACCTTCATCTCTCTGTTGACCCAGTATCTGGAAGAACGCCTGCTCGCTCAGACTAATGTGCATGGTGTGCTTGTCGATGTGCTCGGCGTTGGTGTGCTCCTGCTCGGCAAGAGCGGCGTCGGCAAAAGCGAATGCGCTCTTGATCTGATCATCCGTGGACATCGACTGGTCGCTGACGATGTCATTAAGGTCCGTCTGAAATTGCCGGCAGTTCTCTTTGGCGAATGCAGTGACCTGCTGCATTACCATATGGAGATCCGTGGTCTGGGCATCATCAATATTAAACATTTGTTTGGCGTGGCTGCTATTCGTGAGCGCAAAAAAATCGATCTGGCTATCGAACTCGTGGAATGGCAGGATGGCCACGAATATGACCGTCTCGGTCTGGAAGAGAGCAGCTATGAACTGCTTGGGGTGAAATTGCCCCTACTGACAATTCCGGTCCGTCATGGCCGAAATATTACGACCATCGTTGAGGTTGCGGCCCGCAACCAGTTGCTCAAGGAGATGGGTTATCACAGTGCGGTAGAATTTGAAGAGCGTTTGGAGCAGCGCATGGCTGAAACTGCCAGAATCCACGCTCGGTCCATCATCGGGGATAACCTGGAATGAAACGGCAACTGGTTATCATCACCGGGCTGTCGGGATCCGGTAAAAGCACTGGCGCCAGGGCTCTTGAAGATGCCGGTTTCTTTGTCATCGATAATCTTCCCTTGGTCATGCTTCCTGATTTTCTCGCGTTGACAGGACATGGCTATCCCAAAGTGGCCGCGGTCGTTGATGCCAGAAGTTCTGGTTTCTTAGGCGATTGCCACGAAGTCCTACGGCGCATCAAAGCTGAAGGACACGACGTCGATGTGCTGTTTTTTGAAGCCTCGGACCATGACCTGATCAAGCGCTTTTCAGAGACACGCCGCCGTCATCCTCTGGTGCAGGAAGAAGGGACACTTGCCGCCATTGGTCATGAACGCGAAGTCATGTCAGAACTGCGCAGACTGGCAACGATCATTCTTGATTCTTCCGGACTGAGTGTTCATCAACTTCGCCAGCGAGTCCTGGTTTGTGTCCTTGGAACGGAAGATTCTGAAGGGCAATTACAGGTGCAGGTGCAGTCTTTCGGCTTTCGAAATGGCCTGCCTCTGGGTGCAGACCTGGTTTTTGATGTACGATTTCTCGATAACCCGCATTTTGTTGAAGAATTACGTCCCAGGACCGGGCTGGACCCGGCGGTCAGCAGCTTCGTTCTGAGTCAGCCAGACTACAAGACTTTTATCGTCAAGCTCAAGGATCTGCTTTTCTTCCTGCTGCCGCGTTATCGTCAGGAGGGCAAGGCCAGCCTGACGATTGGCATCGGCTGTACCGGTGGCTGCCATCGCAGTGTCGCTATCGCAGAAGATCTGAGGCCATACCTGCTCGGCACCGGAAGTGTTGTACAGGTGAAGCACAGGGATATCGTCAAGGAATGATTCTATGATTGGTGTGGTCGTTGCGACTCATGGCAACCTCGGTGCAGAGCTTCTGGAGTCGACGCAGATGATTATTGGCCCGGTCCGAAATGCCAGGTCAGTCAGCATTAACCAGGATAACTCTATGGAAGATATCCGGGATACCATAGCGGCCGCTGTTGCCGAGGTTGGGACAGATGGCAATGGCGTCATTATCGTAACCGACATGTTTGGCGGTACTCCCGCTAATGTCAGCATGACTTTTCTGGAACCTCAGGCAGTGGATGTCCTGACCGGTGTCAACCTGCCTATGCTGCTCAAGTTTTTCAATAGCCAGGAGAGTCTTGGCCTGGATGAATTGGCGGGAATTCTCAAGTCGTATGGTCAACAGAGCATTATCCTGGCCAGTGAATACCTGCAGCGATAGGAGCTGTTTGTAATGAGTATTGTTCTGGCGCGTATCGACAGCCGTCTGGTGCATGGACAGGTCCTGGAAGCCTGGGTCCCCTATGTCGATGCCGATTGCATTGTCGTCGCCAACGATGCAGTCGCGGCGGCCTCTTTTCAGCGCATGGTTATGCAGGCCGCGATCCCGAGTTCAATCAAACTGATTATCGGTACGTTGGAGGAGACTGCCTGTATCCTCAAATCCGCTGAACTGCTCAAAAAGCGGGTCCTGTTGCTTTTTACCAGTTCTGATGATGCCCTGAAAGCCCGCCAGCTCGGCGTATCTTATGCAAAACTCAACCTCGGCAACATGCATTCAAGCGCAGGCAAGAATCGCTATACCTGTACAATTGCTCTTGATCAGCAGGATATTGATACCTTGCAGAAGGTTGAGGATCAAGGAGTCACCATCGTTTCCCAATGTGTGCCCGCAGATCGAGAGCAGAACTGGCATAAGCTGATTCGTTCCGGAGGTCGTTGAATGGTCGTCGGTGACTACCTGCTGGCCGGTCTGGTGGCCATGATGACCGGACTGGATCGGGTTGCCCTGGTGCAAATCATGATTTCCCGGCCGCTGGTTGCCGCTCCTCTGACCGGGTGGGTTCTCGGTAATCCCATGGTCGGCATGGAGGTCGGCATGTTGCTCGAATTACTCTGGCTCGGCAGGTTGCCGGTTGGAGCAGCGATTCCTCCGGATGATACACAGGTAGCGGTAGGTGCGACTGTCCTGGCTGTAAGTATGGGGCACTTGCTTGACTTGAATGGCATGCCGCTGGTGATTCTGTCTGTACTGATTGCGATCCCTTTAGGCAAGTTCGGCCAGGTTTTTGAACGTCTGGCGCGTCATGTCAATGACCGTCTTGCTGTCAACGGTCACAACGCTCTCATGACGGGCAGCATAGACAGTTTCGAACGTTATCATCTTTTCGGTCTTGCCAGCTTTGCCCTGGCGAGTCTGGCCACTGCAGTAATTATTGTTCTGGTGGGCAGCTTTGTCCTCTATTCCGTGGCTCCCCTGCTCATCGGGGCGGTGCGTGAAGCCGGTTTGAGTCTGCAGTACAGCCTGATTCTGGTCGGCGCGGCGTCACTCCTCGGGACGATCAATGTCAATCGCAGCATTTCCCTGTTTTGTGCCGCGTTTACCGGGACCATGTTGGTCCTCTGGTTGAGATGAGGTTATGAAAGAGATACGCTTTCCCTGGCTGATATTCCTGCGCATATATCTTAGATCCTTTCTGCTGCAGGCCAGCTGGAACTTCGACAAGCTGCAAAACCTGGGTTTTTTCTATTTGATACTTCCGGGATTGCGCCATATCTACGGCGCGCAGATTCCTGTGGATGTTCGTCAGCGACATTGCGACTATTTCAATACCCATCCCTATTTTGCGCCGCTGGTTGCAGGAACGACTCTGCGTTTGGAATCGCTCAGCATTTCAGGTGAAGAACCTGCAGTCGATGCTGAAACATATAAAAACATGGTCATGGCACCACTTGCCGCGATGGGTGATGCTCTCTTCTGGGGCGGTATCCGCCCTCTGGCGGCTTTGATCGGATTGCTGATTGCGAGCCAGGGTTCCCTCTGGGCTCCGCTGGTTTTTCTGGTGCTCTTTAATGTGCCTCACCTGCTGTTTCGTGGCATTGGACTTGTGCTCGGTTATGTTCAGGAATTGAGAGCCATCGAAACCATACAGAAATGTCGCCTGCCGGATTTGGCGATCCGGCTCAAAGAGTCAACGACTGTGCTTATTGGCGTGCTTTGCGCGTACCTGGCCTTTAAAGGATGTGAGCACCAGGAGCTTTCTGCGATTTTGGGCTTTGTTCTATTGCCGATTGTTCTGCTTTTTGCCTGGTTGGCTCATAAAGGGGTAACCAGCCTGTTTCTTGTGTTATTAACAACGACCAGCCTGTTGTTGCTGGCGCTGCTGTTCTGAGAGAGGGGATATATGTCGATAGAAAGTTCAAAATACAAAATTGTGAATCGCCTGGGACTGCATGCCCGGGCAGCGGCTCAGCTGGTTCAGACCGCCAATCGCTTCCTGTCCGATGTAACCGTCGAAAAAGACGGTGAAGAAGTAAACGGCAAGAGTATTATGGGCTTGCTGATGCTGGCGGCTCCTAAAGGATCACTCATAAACGTGACGGTGTCGGGTGAAGACGCTGAAGAAGCAATGAATGTAATCGGGACTTTGATCAATGACGGCTTCGGTGAAGATTGATATAACCGAGGATACTATCCTCGTCGGTATCGCTGCAGCGCCCGGGATTGCGATCTCCAGGAGTCATCGGGTCAATCGCGACCGCATGACTGTCATTGAACGTCGAATCCTTCCGGCAGAGGTCGGTCCGGAAATAGCAGCATTCAAGGATGCTGTCAACAAGTCCAAAAGCCAGTTGCTTGAAGTCAAAGACCAGGCTGGCAGCAAAGAACTTTTTGAACATCTCTATATTATCGATACTCATTTGCTGATTCTTGATGATGAGATGCTGATCGGGGAGACGCTCAGGCTGATTCGTGAGGAACTGATCAACGCCGAAGGTGCCCTGAACAGGGTGCTGCGCAAGTTGCGGCAGATGTTCGAGAGGATCAGCGACGAGTATTTGCGGGAACGGCGTTCGGATATTGATTCGATCGGTGACCGTTTGATGCGCAACCTGCTTGGTGAAGCCCATGAATCACTGGCAGACGTCAAGGATCAGGTCATTGTCGTCGCCCACGATCTCTCCCCTGCAGATACTGTTCAGATCGACAGGTCAAAGGTGATCGGGTTCGTGACCGATATCGGCGGCCGTACTTCGCATACCGCAATCCTGGCGCGCTCGCTCGGCATCCCTGCAGTGGTTGGATTAGAGACCGTGACCTCGCTGGTGCCGGATGGTACGCCGATGATCATCGACGGCAGCACTGGCACCGTAATCCTCAAGCCGTCGGCAGAAACCTTTCGTGAGTATTTAATAAAGAAACAGCACTACGACTACCTGGAGTCTGAGCTCGTCCAGTTCCGCAGCCTGCCGGCCATAACCAGGGACAACTGCCCTATGGCCCTGCGCAGCAACATCGACTTTGTAGGTGAAATAACTGCGGCACGGGAACAGGGAGCCCAGGGGATAGGCCTGTTTCGTACCGAGTTTCTCTACATGTCGGGAGAAGGCCCGCCCTCCGAAGAGGAGCAGCTTGCCATCTATAGCGCGGCTGTGGAGCAGATGGCACCTTTCCCGGTTACTATCAGAACCCTTGATGTCGGTGGTGATAAATTTGTTCCCGAGTTTAACCTCGCTGATGAGGTCAACCCGGCCATGGGACTGCGTGCTGTACGTTTTTCACTCAAAGAAGTCAATCTGTTCAGGATCCAGCTGCGAGCAATCCTCAGGGCTGGTGTGTTCGGTCCGATTCGCATCATGTTCCCGATGATTTCGGGAGTAGCCGAAGTGCGTGACTGCAAGCAGTTTGTCGAGAGAGAACGCCAGAACCTGCTTTCGGCAGGTATTGCCTGTGGTGAAAATGTTGAAATCGGTATTATGATAGAAACGCCGGCCGCTGTACTGATCGCAGATCTACTGGCAAAAGAAGTCGATTTTTTCTCGGTCGGAACCAACGACTTGATACAATATTGCCTGGCAATTGATCGTGGCAATGAACACGTCGCTTATCTCTATGAGCCGACGCATCCGGCTGTGCTGCAGGCACTGTATCATGTCTGCCGTGCGGCGGAGAACGCCGGCATAGATGTTGGCATGTGTGGCGAAATGGCCGGAGAGGATCTCTACTCGCTGGTCCTGGTTGCACTTGGATTCCGGGAACTGTCAATGAATGCGATGAATATCTCGCGGGTCAAACGCATTATTCGCCAGATCAAAATACCAGAGGCCAAGCAAATTCTTGATCACCTCTTGTCTTTATCAACGGCAGCAGAAGTCTCCGCAGCCCTGGAAAAGGAAATGTGCCAGCGTTATCCTCAGGTTTTTTCTGAAAAACACTTCTAGGAGTCTGTCAGACTTGACAGTACCAGCAGAAACAATTAACGTTCCGACTCTAAATTAAGAATTTCAAGGAGTATGCTTCTATGGCTATGACAGATTTTCTCTTTACTTCAGAGTCGGTTTCCGAGGGACATCCTGACAAGGTTGCCGATCAGATTTCCGATGCTATCCTCGATGCAATCATTGCCCAGGACCCGCAGGCCAGGGTTGCCTGCGAAACTCTGGTTACAACCGGTATGGCAATGATCGCCGGTGAGATCACCACAAGTGCATATGTCGATATGCCGGTCATCGTCCGTGAAACCATCAAGGAGATCGGCTACGATGATTCCTCCATGGGGTTTGACTACGAAACCTGTGCGGTTTTGACGTCCATCGACCGTCAGTCTCCCGACATTTCCCAGGGCGTGACTGAAGGCGAGGGGCTGTTTGCCGAACAGGGGGCCGGTGATCAAGGGCTGATGTTCGGTTTTGCCTGCAACGAAACGCCCGAACTGATGCCGATGCCGATTACCTTTGCCCATAAGTTGACCAAGCGCCTGGCTGATGTACGCAAGAGCGGACTGCTCAACTTCCTGCGGCCTGACAGCAAATCTCAGGTGTCTATTCAGTACATCAATGACAAACCGATCCGGGTTGATACCGTGGTTGTCTCTTCACAGCATAGACCGGAGGTTACCTACGAAAACCTCAAAGAGGGGATCATTGAGGAAGTTGTGCGCAAGGTGATCCCGGCTGATCTTCTCGATGAAAACACCAAGTATTTCATCAACCCGACCGGCCGCTTTGTTGTCGGTGGGCCGATGGGTGACTGTGGTCTTACCGGCCGCAAAATTATTGTCGACACCTATGGTGGACAAGGCTCTCACGGTGGTGGCGCTTTCTCCGGCAAGGATCCTTCCAAGGTAGACCGCAGCGCCTCTTACATGGCTCGCTATGTTGCCAAGAACATTGTCGCCTCTGGGATCGCAAGCAAATGTGAAGTCCAGCTGGCGTACGCAATCGGCGTTGCTGAACCGGTTTCAGTTATGATCAACACTTTTGGTACCGGCAAGATCCCGTCCAACCAGATTGCCAAGATCGCTCGTGAAGAGTTTGACATGCGTCCCCGTGCCATCATCGAAACCCTTGACCTGTTGCGGCCGATCTATCTTAAAACGGCCGCATACGGACACTTCGGCCGTGAACTGCCCGACTTCACCTGGGAGCGGACCGATCGTATCGAATCTTTGCGGAAGCGCGCCGGTCTCTGATCGCGTCGTCATCTGACTGCTAACTGTCATGGGCGGATCGTGTGAGCGGTCCGCCCATTTGCGTCTGCTAAATTCAAGATTGTTGATTATGCCGAAACCTGACCTTTCCATTATTATTCCTACCCTTAACGAGGCAGAGGCTTTGCCTCTGTTGCTTGGTGACCTTGTTCGTCAGCAGGGGGTCTCCTTTGAGGTCATCGTGACTGATGGAGGTTCTGTCGATGCTACCTGCCAAATCGCCAATGAGCTGTTTGCCGCAGGGCAACTGTCTGGAACTTGCCATGTTGGCCCGCGTGGACGCGGGCGGCAATTGAATGCAGGCGTCTCGATGGCAAATTCTGAGTGGCTGCTTTTTTTACATGCTGACAGTCGCCTCGGTGACGTGAATCAATTGCGATGCGCTCTGGAATTTATGCGCATTCACCAAGCGTTGGCAGCTTCTGATTCCTCAGCCGGACGTTTCGCTCTGAGTTTCGATGCTCCTGACAGAGATAGCTTCGGTCTGTTTTTTTACGAAACCAAAGCACGTCTCGGGCGCCCGGGATGTATCCATGGTGATCAGGGAGCGTTGCTGACGAAAACCTTTTTTAACAAAGTCGGTCCTTTCCGGGAAGACCTGCCGGTGATGGAAGACACTTTTTTGGCGCAAGTTATCCGGGCTCATGGTCAATGGCTGCTTCTGCCCGGGGAACTTGTGACTTCCGCCCGACGTTTTCAGGCTGAAGGGCTGAAGTCTCGTCATCTACTCAATGCTATAATGATGAACTTCCTGTCGATCGGCTGGCTGGAGTTCTTTGCCGAAGTTCCTGACCTTTATCGCCAGCAGGACCGAACCCGGCCATTACAGCTGGGTCCTTTCCTGCTTTTGATCAAATACCTGTTTGCCGCAATGCCCCTGCGCAACAGATGGTCAATCTGGTTGTCAACCGGACAGTATGTTCGCAGCCAGGCATGGCAGATCGGTTTGGCTATGGACTGTCGTAAAGCCTTTCGTAAGGGGGCTGATCCATTGCATCAAGCCGGCAGCTGGTTGCATTGGTTTGATCGCTGGTTTGATCCGTTAACAAATCATTTTTTCGGCCATATTCTGACTGCGTTGCTGGTCAGGTTCTGGTTTGCCTGGCAACTCTGTCGCAGGACCGGCAATGCGTAATCAGTAAGGAGAACAGGATAAATTGGCAGGAAGCACACGTTTCTTCTTGCCAAATACCTGCTCATGGATAAAGTTGAAGTCCGAATGGCTGAAACAGGAAATTGAGGGCTGGCTTGCTGAAGTCGGTCTGCAGATGACCTCATATCAGGAATTCGGAAATTCTTCCGGTCTACAGAAAGTGTTGCTGTTGACTGCTGGTGTCAAACATTCGTAACCAAATACCAATGGAGGACTTGTTAGATGACAGACAAGCAAGATTTTAAAGTAATGGATCTTTCCCTGGCTGCCTGGGGACGCAAGGAAATCAACCTGGCAGAAGTTGAAATGCCCGGGTTGATGGCACTGCGCGAAGAATACGGCAACCGGAAACCGCTTCAAGGTGCCCGGATCACGGGTTCCCTGCATATGACGATTCAGACTGCTGTGCTCATCGAAACGTTGATTGACCTTGGCGCGCAGGTGCGTTGGGCCTCCTGTAACATCTTCTCGACCCAGGACCAGGCTGCTGCCGCCGTTGCTGTCGGGCGCGAGGGGACTCCCGAAAATCCCAAAGGTGTGCCGGTGTTTGCCTGGAAAGGCGAGACCCTTGAGGAGTACTGGTGGTGTACTGAGAAGGCTTTGCATTGGCCGAACGGCCAGACGCCGAACATGATTCTCGACGATGGTGGCGATGCGACTATGATGGTGCTTTATGGGGCTGAGTGGCAGGCACAGGGGCTTCCTGTTTTTACTGGTAACGATCCGGAGGACTGGATCGAGCTGATCAAGTGTCTGCAAGCGTCAATCGATTCCAGGGCCATTGACTGGGTTGCTGTTTGCAACTCTGTCAAGGGTGTTACCGAAGAGACCACAACCGGAGTGCATCGGCTCTATACCTTGCAGAAAGAAGGCAAGCTGCCTTTCCCGGCGATGAACGTTAACGACTCGGTAACCAAGAGCAAGTTCGACAATGTCTACGGCTGTCGCCACAGCCTGGTCGACGGTATCATGCGGGCGACTGATGTCATGCTCTCCGGTAAGGTTGCCGTGGTCTGCGGATACGGTGACGTCGGCAAGGGCTGCTGTCAGTCGCTGCGTGGCCAGGGAGCACGGGTGATCGTGGCGGAAATTGATCCGATCTGTGCTCTGCAGGCCTTGATGGAAGGCTACCAGGTCACGACTCTCGAGGATGTGGTGGCCACGGCCGACATATTTGTGACCACCACCGGCAATAAGGATGTGATTCGCGTTGAGCATATGGCTCAGATGAAACACAACGCTATTGTCGGCAATATCGGCCATTTTGACAATGAGATCGAGATGGCTGCCCTGGCGAAGGTGCCCGGAATCGAAAAGATCAACATCAAAAATCCCCGCGAGCACGGCAACCAGGTTGATCAGTGGGTCTTTTCAGATGGTCATGCGGTTATTATCCTGGCCGAAGGACGATTGCTCAATCTCGGTTGCGCCACCGGCCATCCCTCTTTCGTGATGTCGAACAGTTTCACCAACCAGGTGATGGCACAGATCGAACTCTTCACACATACAGACAACTTCGAGAACAAAGTCTACGTGCTGCCGAAGAGCCTTGATGAGAAGGTGGCTCGCTTGCATCTGGGCAAGCTTGGTGCAAAATTGACGATACTTAGCGCAGAGCAGGCTGGTTACATCGGTGTGCCGGTGGAGGGACCCTATAAACCTGACTCTTATCGCTATTGATGCTCAGCGAATACGTTAACGGAAAAAGGGGACCAGATAATTCTGGCCCCCTTTTTCCGTTGTGGGAAGGACCTTTGTCAGGCCTGGACTCTTAAGAAGAACCATGTACCGAGCAGGGCCATCAGGATGTTCGCCGCCCAGGCTGCAATCACTGGCGGCAGCACAGCGATGGTGCCAAAAACCGCAAACACAGCGTAAAGGATAAAATAGACGACAAAGATAATCAGGCTGATGACAATACCGAGAGAGAAACTGGCATTGCGGCCGCGTTGCAACGCAAAGGGAATACCGACCAGGACCATGATGACAGGGACTGCAGCCCGGGCAAATCGCATGTGTGCTTCCACCTGATACGCTTTTGGGTCATAAC
>Ga0214472_10001643_pt1 | contig 24758 bp, 15 predicted proteins | sample RVTome_6_FD_207662 | JGI IMG/M metagenome (GOLD analysis project Ga0214472, IMG submission 207662) | Soil microbial communities from uranium-contaminated site in the Upper Colorado River Basin, Wyoming, United States - RVT140D175 | ecosystem: Environmental > Terrestrial > Soil > Contaminated >...
TGTCGCCATCCTGATCTTTGCCGTGGGAGCGGGAATTTCGATATACGAAGGTGTATCCAAGCTGCTTGTCCCGCATCCGGTTTCCGATCCTTACATCAATTATCTGGTTCTCGGCATCGCCATGATCTTCGAAGCAGGTGCCTGGTGGGTTGCATTCAAGGAATTCAGTCGCACCAAAGGGCCTCTCGGTTACCTGGCAGCCGTTCAGGCCAGCAAAGACCCGACCGTCTTCACGGTCCTGTTTGAGGACAGTGCGGCCATGCTGGGTCTGGTCGCGGCATTCCTGGGAATTTTCCTGGGTGAAGCTTACGGAATTCCGGAACTTGACGGGGTCGCTTCGATTGTAATCGGCCTCATCCTGGGCGCAACGGCGATCTTACTCGCCTACGAGAGTAAAGGTCTGCTGATTGGGGAAGGAGCCCGTCCTTCAGTGGTCGCCGGGATTGAAAAAATCGCAACTCAGAAACCCGGCATCGACCGGATCAACGAGCTGCGCACCATGCATCTCGGGCCAAATGACGTTCTGCTGACCCTGAGTCTTGATTTCTCAGACAAATTGACGTCCGGTCAGGTTGAAGCGACCATCAGTGAACTGGAGACGGCCATCAAGTCAGCATACCCGGAAGTGACCCGCGTCTTTATCGAGGCCCAGAGCTGGCGAGGACATCAGCAGAGCGAAGAAGCTTCCCGTCTGATCGATGCCCCGGATCGCCAGCAGGATGCACCAGAGGAGTCACGCGATGAGTGAACAGGGGGGCCTGATCTACGCAGCTGTCCTCGACGGAAAGGGCAACGGCAGGGAGATCGGCTGGGCGGAGATAGAGAACTGGACCGCGGACCAGGGCCTGCTCTGGGTGCATCTCGACCGCACCGGCGCGCAGGTGCAAAACTGGCTGACCCAGCACAGCGAGATCGATCCGGTCATATGCCAGACACTGCTCCAGGAAGGCGCACGCCCCCGCATTTTGACTGTCGGCGAAGCGATGCTGGTCATCCTGCGGGGCGTTAATCTCAACCCGGGCGCCGATCCGGAAGATATGGTCGGCGTCCGGATCTGGCTGGAACGTGACCGAATCATCACCCTGCGCTACCGGCGCCTCATGGCTGTGAACGATATCCGCGAGTCCGTGGCGGCTGGCCAGGGTCCCAAAAGCTCAGGTGAATTTCTCCTCCGGCTCTCCGATGGACTGATCGGCCGGATGGGGCCCGTTATCGCTGAGCTCGACGACCGCGTCGACCAGCTGGAGGAAGAAGTTCTGACGGCCCAGAGCGCCGCGCTGCGCGCCAGGCTCGGGGCGATCCGGCGCGAAGCGATCGCTCTGCGCCGGTACCTCGCGCCACAGCGGGACGTCATGTCGCGGCTGCCAATGGAACAGGTCAGCTGGCTGGAAGCCGCGCAGAAAGCTCACTTGCGTGAAATCGCCGACCGGACACTGCGATACGTCGAAGACCTCGATGCAGCCCGGGAGCGGGCGGCCGTCACACAGGACGAACTGAACAACCGTCTGGCCGACCAGATGAACAAAACGATGTACGTTCTGACCGTGGTGGCCGCGATCCTGCTGCCGCCCGGCCTGATCACCGGCCTGTTTGGCATCAACGTCGGCGGAATGCCCGGGGTCGAGAACCCCTGGGCCTTTATGACCATCGTCGTCTTTATTGCGGGACTGGCTGTGGTCGAAATCGTCCTGCTACGGCATCTGAAGTGGATCTGACGCAACATCCGACATTTTAACCTGGCGGGCGGTTCGACCCGAAGGGAATGAGAGGAAAGCGACATGGAGCAACTGTTCGATCCGAGCCGCCTGAAAGCGGCATACTGGGAACTCCAGACTTTCTTCTTCAATGCCGCGTGATTTGCTCGGCGGAAACAATCCCGGTCCTGGCGCAGACAGCATCCTGACGCCGGTGAACTCGGCATCCACCGCCTAATCGGCTTCCGGTTTCATGAGGCGTCTTTAGCTGAGGACGCTCTTTTGGAGTCCTCGCCCTCTTCGTCGTGCGTACGGGGATCGATGGTCGCGACCGTCTGAGCCACAACCAGGGAATCAGCGAAAGGCTCCCGGTCCTCCGCCAGCGGACGATCGCGCCGGTACATGCGATAGAATGCAAAGGCCGCCATCGCTGAGTGCACCAGTGCTGTAAAGCCGAACAGGCCGGCCGGGCCGAAATACCCCATCGCCGGTGAGGCGATCAGGGGGCCGGCGACGGCCCCGGCCCCATAGAGCAGCAACAAACCGCTGGAGGCCTCCACAAAGCCGTTATCTTCGACCGAATCATTCATGTGAGCCGCGCATAAGGCATAGAGCGGAAAGGCGAATGCCCCGAAAATAACTGCAAAAATGAACGGCCCCTGATCCCACCCTCGCGCCAGGATGTTCATTCCAACACCGGCCACCGCGGCCCCAAGACAGGCGAACACGATCACCTTGCGGCGGTCCATGTGGTCCGAACTCCACCCAAGGGGCCACTGCCCAAGGGCACCGGCGATAACGGTGGCGCTCATGAACAGCGCAATTGCAGCCGTTCCCAATGAGTAAATATAGCTCTGCGCAAAGACCGGCCCAAGCGCCCAGAAAGACCCGTTGGTCAGGCCAACCGCGATCGCGCCGACAAAACCCACGGGCGAGAGCCGGTAGAGGTGCCTGATCCGGATTTCAACCGACACAACAGGCCCCGGCGGCGGGGCAGTGGTCAACGCGACGGGCAACGCCGCCAGTGACACGAGAATCGAAGCGACCGCAAACAGGGGAAATGCCGTCGGGCTTGCCAGGGTCAGCATCATCTGACCGATTGTCACGACCGTCAGATTGATGATGGTATAGACCGAAAACACGAGCCCCCGGTTCTCGTTCGTCGATTTCTCGTTGAGCCAGCTCTCGATCACCAGATAGAGAACGGCAAAACAGAACCCGGTAATCGCCCGAAGCGGCCACCAGGCATAGGGCGAAAGCACCAGGGAATGCGCCAGCGCGACCGCCGAGGCCAGGGAAACCATGGCAGTGAAGGCCCGGATATGCCCCACCCGCCGGACGACATGCGGCCCCCGATAACAGCCCACCGTAAATCCCAGGAAATAGGAAGAACCGAGGATCCCGATATCAAGCGACGAATAGAGTTCCAGTTGGGCACGAACCGGCAGCAGAGTTCCCTGCAGGCCGTTCCCCATCAGTAGAATTGCCACGCTCAACAGCAAAGCGGCAACCGGCGCCGTTGCGCGGATCATTCCTTATTCCCCACTCGAACCCCTTGTCCGGAAAGAAAAACACTCCCGCTTTTCACCAGAAGGTCGAACACCTCAACCCGCGCTGTCGCTCGAGCCCTGAAACGCAAATTTGGCAAGGTCGATCCAAAAGTCCGACCACCAAGAAAAACTTATACAGCATCAAGCGCTCGCCAACAGTAAACAACCAGACTGGAGGACAGTCATCATTGCCGATCGCATCAGAAACCGGACAATCCAGGCAACGGGTAACGCACTGAGGGATAGGAGCTGGCAGGCGATCGGATGATTGCAGGAGCCGCGTCCATGTTTCAGCCAGTCCAGGCATCCTGTCCGCTGCCTTGGTTTTCACCAACGGGAAGGCGGATGCTGAAGGTCGCTCCGTCATCCGGTACCGATCGGACCGAAATTGTCCCGCCATGCTTTTACGTGATGATATTGTGTGAGATCAAAAGCCCTTGACCGGTGCCCTTTCCCGGCTCTTTTGTCGTGAAGAACGGCTCGAGTACTCTGGTAATATTCTTCTCCGGTATCCCGGCCCCGGTGTCTGAAACCTCGATCTCAACCCAATCGCCAGCCAAATGCGTACGCACCGAAATGCGCCTCTATCCCGCCCCTGGCCCCGACCTAACTCGCTTGCTTCTCTTCGACTTCCTGTACAACGCGGGCGACATGGATTGGCTCCCTTAATCCTACCGTTTTTTGATAGTTCTTCAGTCGCTCGATATGCAGCTCGGTAAGCACGTGGCCTGCATCGAGAATCAGAATGCCGTCTTTTGTCACGATTTGGGTCACGGTCTTGTCGTCGGGACGAAGCTGGTCGAGATTCACCTTCAATTCCGTCCGTGGGATTACCGGTTCAGCTGGCTCGGCGCCCCCTTCTTCCGCATTGCCAAGAAACCGCTCACGGACCTTGGCAAGGAGTTCAGGGTCATATTGGGCTTCGTTGGCTTCCAGAAATTCAAAGGCCCCCTTGCTGGGCAGTTCTTCCTTGTCGAACCTGGCAAGGTCTCCTAGAATTTTCAGTAATCGGGCACCGAACGGAATGTCCTGCCCGGCAAACTCATCGACGGGAAAGCCACTGCCGTCATATCCCTTGTTCTGATAATAAATCAAATTGCTGACGGCCTCCAAACGCGGGATGTTGGCGATCAGGCGCTTACCGATTGCTGGTGCACGACGGACCAGATCCTCTTCCGCTTTCGCCAAAGCCTCGCCTTTGCGTAACTTCGCGGTGATCTCCGGCGGTAGAGTCATTTGTCCGATTGGCGACAGCATCGCTGCAACATCAAGCTCCCAGCGGTTGCCATATTTCAGAGTCTTCAGCAAATCGGCGAGCCATCGCCGTATACGCACCGTTCCTGCAAAGGCATCGGCATCGAACAATGCCAGGACATCAACAAGCACCTTCACACTGCCGGCGAGTGTCCGCTCCAAAAGCACACGTTCCGCCGTGATGAGCTCGTATTGCTGCATGGCCAGATTGAGAGCATCGGATATGATTTCTGCCGGACAGGGCTTCGTGAAGAAACGAAAAATAGCTCCTTGATTGACCGCGTCAACGGCGGTCTGCTGGTCGGCATTACCCGTGAGCATCATTCTGACAGTGTCCGGATAGCACTTTCTAACCTCGCTAAGAAACTCGATCCCGTTCATGCCGGGCATGTTCATGTCTGCGACGACGATCGCAAAAGGGCCTTCCTCCTTCATCACTTCAAGACCCTTTTTCCCGCCCACGGCAGTCCAGATGTCAAAGCGTTTGCGCTGTTGACGCGCGATGCCGCTCAGGATGTTTACTTCATCGTCCACAAATAGAATTCTCTGACTCACAGTTCTTTTGCCCTTCGATTCTGCTCCACCATGAGATCGGTCCAGACAGGAAGCCGGTCCAAAACCCCGGCCTGTTTCAGATACTCAAGATCCAATGACTTGCTGAGAGTCTGATCACGACATTCGCTGTGCAGTCCCTGCAGCAAGGCCTCGGCTGCATGCACGACGGTCAGGACGTCGAAGCACCCGCTCGGGCAATCCGACGGACTGTGATGATACGCGACCGTTTCGACAACGTCGTAAGGCAGTCCCCAAAGTCCGGCCAGATAGGCTCCCACAACCGTATGCTTCCCGCCGATCAGTTCCAGTTCACGCTCCAAACGGCAGTGACATCCGTGCTTCTCTTCACTCACGAGCGTCGCATAAGCATCGGGGTCATTGATGACCAGCACCAGGCTGCCAATATCATGCAGCAGTCCTGACACGAAGGCTTTCTCGGCCACCCCGGAATCCATTTTCTCAGCCTTGGCGATGCTTTGCGCAAGATTGGCGCACGCCGCGCCGTGATCGCTGAATGCGGACAGGGACAGGACACCGAGGTCGCGATCCTCGTACTGGCTTGAAATACCATGGCTCAGAGCAATCGAATTGACGCGCTCGATCCCCAGAAGATTGACCGCCTGCCCGATCGTCGTAATTTTGTGCCGGGTACCCAAACATCCCCAACGCGCAATCTGTAACAGCTTGGTCGACAACCCGACATCACCCGACACGACTTCGGCAACCCTGACGATAGACGTGTCGGGACGGCACAATTCGTAAGCAATCTTCCGGCTGGCTTCCGGGGGACTTGGCAGATCACGCAAACTGCCGACAAAAGCCTGCAGATTCGGGTCCCCCAGGATGTGACGCAGAGATAAAGCCTGCCGCACGCGCGTAATCAGCAGCTCGGTCTCACAGGGCTTGGCCAGAAACTGCTGACACACGCCGACAAGGCGATTTGCATCCTCGTAGCTGGTCTGCCCGGACAGAATAAACCGAATGGCGCGCGGATCTCGCTTCTCAACTTCTATTAGAAGCGTCGCGCCATCCATAACCGGCATGCGCATATCGGATACGACGACATCAATACCTCCGCCATCAATATGCTCGAGCGCTGCAGCTCCGCTGTTGGCAAAGATCATCTTCCACTCTTTGCACACGTGGCGAAGACTCCGCCGCAGGCCCTGAATGACGTTCATCTCGTCGTCGACAAAAAGTACTGTTGAGTTCATGTTAACTCGCTACGCCCAATTGAACTTCGACCAGAAGTGGTATGCGAATCAGGAATGTCGTCCCCTTGCCGACTTCGGATTCAACGGTCATCGTCCCATGATGGGATTTCGTGACGATGGTATGAGAGATCGCCAGCCCCTGTCCCGACCCCATGCCCGGCTCCTTGGTCGTATAGAAAGGCTCGAATATCTTTTCGAGGTTTTCCTCCGGGATTCCCATGCCGTCATCGGAGACACGAACCTCCAGCCAATCTTCACATTGCCCGGCGCTGATGGTGATGTGGCCTTTGCCGCCCTTGCCCGCTACAGCGTGCGCCGCATTGACGATCAGATTGAGCATCACCTGATTGAATTCCCCGGGAACGCAGGGCACATCGGGCAGGGACTCGTCAAAATCGGTGGTCACTTCCGCAACATATTTCCAATGGTTGCGGGCGATCGTCAGCGTCGTCTGAATGGCCTCAGCAATCTTGGTGGGTGTTCGTTCCTTTGAGCCCGGATGCGAGAACCTCTTGATCGCTTCGACGATTTCACTGACCCGCATCACACCGTCCAGAGACTGGGTGATCGCTGTCGGAATTTCCTCGCGGAGATAGTCCAGATCGACCGTCTTGATTGCCGCTCTCACTTTTTCCACCGCCTCCGTTGCCGCACCTTCCGCGGCTGCAGAGGTCTGAAGCTCTGCGTAGCTCAGCAGAACGCTACTCAAGTCGGCAAAGGATTCTTCCAGAAACCGGATATTATCGCCGACATACTGCATCGGTGTGTTGATTTCATGAGCAATGCCGCCGGACAATGTCCCCAGAGACTCCATTTTGTGCGACTGCAGCAGTTCCTGCTCCAGTTCGGTGCGCTCCTGTTCCGCCTGCTTTCGTCGGGTAATGTCCTGGCACACGCCGACGAACATTATTGCGTCAGGCAACTCCATCCAGTTGACCGCAATCTCGAGAGGAAACAGCTCGCCATTTTTGCGCCGCCCGACCACTTCCCGGCGCTTTCCGATTGCACCAGACCCGCCGGTCTCGGAAAAATTTCTGACGTATCCATCGTGCTCATGTCCCATGGCCTCCGGCATCAGAATGCTGACGTTCTGGCCAACCGCGTCGGCAACCGAGTAACCGAAAATTCGCTCGGCGAAGGGATTGAAGGACTGAATGATAGAGTCCTGGTCGATCGTAATGACCGCATAAGGCACTGAATTCATCATGGCGGTCAGGCGGTGTTTGCTTTCACGCAGGTCGGCGGCGGATTGACGCAGTACGTCTTCCGCCGCCTTGGCTTCAGTGACATCGGCGCCCGACCCTCTGTAGCCGGTGAATTTGCCGCTCCCATCAAAGGCCGGTGCTCCGCTGATTTTGATGTGACGCTGCAGTCCGTCGCCGCCAATAACGGAATAGCAAAAATCGCGAAACGCATGATGCCCACTCAAAGCTTCGAGGTGCTCACGCCATTTTCCCGGATTGGAATCGAGTTCATTCCTGCTGATGGCCTCCAGTCGCCGACGGCCGAGAATTTTTGCGCGGTCAAGCTTCATCTTTTCGAAGAATACATCGGAGATGAAAATAAACTCATCCTCCACCCCGGTTTCCCAGAACCAATCTGAGCTCGCCTGAGCAAAATCCCTGAAGCGATCCTCGGAAATCTGTAGTGTTTGCTGCGAATTTTGCAGGCGCGTCGCGCAGAGAATGATGCGCCGCGATCCCGGAACCGGGCCAGTCATCAGCCTGGTGGCAAAAGAAACCGGAATCTCTTCACCCGTCCGATGCTTATAGTGCCCTTCAACGACGATTCGATTTATCTGTTCAACACATTTGGGATCGTTCAGCAGTTTTTCATGAACAAAAACGCTGGCTGGAGAACCAAGCAACTCTTCTTCCCTGTACCCCGTCAGTTCAAGCGTTGGGGGATTCACTTCGACGACGATGCCCTTGCTGTCGATGGAGACAACGCTGACCCCGAAGCTGTCGAGAATTCCGTCGAAGTGATCAGGCGTGATGACTGTCATGGCGCGCGCCACCAAGTGAGGGAAACGCTTCCGCCATCGCCGGGCATCTCAATCTCGTTCCTGCAGGCGCGTGGATTCTGCTCCCCTGAACCAGGAGTACCGCCGGCCATCTCTCTGCGACGTCGTCGAATGTCCCCTCCGCTTCGTACATCAGAACAATCAGGAACAGTAACCATTGCGTGCTTTCAGCATGAGAAACGAAATCGGCGTCCAGTGGCTGTGGGCACGGACGCCGGAACGAGCAGGGTGACGCGGCCCTCACATCACAACACATCCGTTCACCCTTTTTCTTGCTAAATTCGCCAAAAAGGAAGACGTATATTTAATCAACAGAACAATGATGACCCATGTAAATTACAATTATATTAAAATCTCCGACAAACAAAATAGCCATAGGCTTATACGCGACCTAAACATAATATATTTCTTAATTTTATCTATTAATTACTTATATGTAACGCACCTGCATCAACAAAATATGTTTATTTAATGCTTTTTTGGCGTATAACCTTTTCAGTATATACAACCGGAAGTTTATAAAATAACCAATAATTCTCTCGACTAACAAGAGGCACAAGCCGACGGTCAACTCGGATGACAATCAGACGGCGGTATGAGCTGCGGCAACTTTCCGCATGGTCCTGATCGCCAGATTCATCAGGTCCGGCTCTTTGTCCGCCGGATAGACAACATAGGCCGGATAGTGAAATACCGGCGCCTGCGGCACCAGTTTGAGGCGTCCGTCCTGAAGATGGGGCACAACCAACCGCTTGGGGAAATAACCCGACGCGCGGTTCTCCAGAAGGTATTTCAGACTGAGAGAACCAAGTTCCATATAAAGGCCAGACGTCGAAAGGTCGGGAAAATTCAGACTGTGGTCTGCCTGAAATTCCGGGCCCCAATCCACATAGATGTAATTTTTCCCCGGCTTGTATGTGGCACCCGGCCTTTCCGGTGCCCGCGTCTCACTCGAAACCAGCACCAGTTCTTCTTCGAACAGCATTTCCAACGCGAAACCCGGCCGGTTCTGCGGCGTATACATCACCCCGATATCGAGCGTACCCTCGACGAGCCGCTGCATCAGCACATTGGAAAATCCCGACTGTGTCCGCAACGCGATATCAGGCGCTTTCGCACGCATGCGAGCCACCCATTCGAGCAGGAACCCATCCCACAGACTGTACTGGCCACCTACAGTGAGCGCCGCCTGATACCCCGACGGCAAGGCAACTTCCAGACGGGCCTGCTCCCAGACCCGGACCATCGCCAGGGCGTGTTTTTGAAACTGGACACCGGCGGGCGACATCGACGCACCGGCCTTGCTGCGCTCAAACAGTGTCTTGCCCATGAGTTCTTCGAGCGACTTTATCCGCATGGAGACCGTGGATTGAGTGACAAAAACCCGTTTTGCCGCTTCGACGAAACTGCCGGTTTCGACAACGGCGAGGAACGTGCGGGCCAGATCCACATCCATGGTGCGCGCTTTCTTCTCAAGAAACTTGATATCGTCATTTCGAATATTAAACATCAATAAAATTCGTTTGTCGAATGCATAGCAGTGCCACAAATATAATTCGTCCGGTGAATTGTCACCGTTCGTTGGAGTAACGAAAAATGAAACCCGGCAAGACGACGAAGTCCGCAAGCCAGACCAAAACCGGCTCGCAGCATAAACCCACCGCCCAGGTGAAGGCCGCTCCCCAGCAGGCAACTGCAGGCAGGCCGACAGCCGGCAGCAAGTCATCCGGCGACCACAAATAAGCGCACGGCACGCCCCGCAGCATTTTCAGGATTGGAGCCAGGCACCATTGATCGGCAGCCCGATGATCGCAGCAACTTTTGCCGCTATGGCTCTGTTTCCTGCAGGTAGCGCCTACGCATTGACCCTGACCAACCAGGGCGAGGCCGAACAGCATCTGGTCATCATCCAGGGTGGTGACGAGTCGAGCAGTCAGGAGGTTTTCATCGCCGCGAATCAGACTCTGCAGGACCTTTGCCAGGACAGTTGCACCATCGCACTGGAAAACGGTCTTCAGGAAAGCTTTGAAGGCAACGAGAACGTCTTTATCAAGGACGGTGGTTTCACAATCACCGAATGACCTTCCCAAAAAGGGAGGCGTCTGGGAGAAAAGAGCGTCTGGCAAAAACCAGGCGCTCTCTCCCCTTTTTTGCAGCGGGTTATCGTCGGCGCTATCTACGGTGACGGTGACGGTGACCGTGGCCACGCCACGCACGGAAACTGACCCAGTGAGAATCGCTCTGGCCCAATGCTCCACTGCAAGGAGAGCAGAGAAGAATTATCCCTTGCGGCGCGCGGGCCTTTTCCAGAATGAACCGATCCAGCGCTGTCGAATAAAATACAACACCAGCAGGACAGTCGAGATTGTCATGATCGAAAGCGCGAACGGATAGCCATACGCCCACTTCAGCTCTGGCATGTTCCAGGGGGACGCCGAAGTGTCGAAATTCATTCCGTAGAGGCTGGCAACGAAGCTGAGCGGCATGAAGATCGTCGCGATGATGGTAAGCACCTTCATGATATCGTTAAGGCGTGTACTCATGCTGGAAAGATAAACGTCAACCAGCCCGGATGCGATCTCACGATAGGTCTCGACTATATCCAGCAGCTGGATGGCGTGATCGTAACAGTCGCGGAGATAAACCCGGGTCTGATCGGTCACCAGAGGCGTTTCATCCCGGATCAGCGCGTTGATCATTTCCCGATGCGGCCAGATCGCGCGACGCAGGCTCAGAAGATCGCGCTTCATCGTGTGAACCTTTGAAATGAGCTCCAGGCTTGGCCGGGACACAACCGCATCTTCCAGGCTCTCCAGCCGTTCACCGTATTCTTCCAGTATGGGGAAATAGGCATCCACGACGGCATCGATCAATGCATAAGCCAGGTAATCCTTGCCCGACTGGCGAATGCGTCCCTTGTGCTGCCGTAACCGCTCACGCACCAGTTCGAAGCAGTCTCCGGGCCGCTCCTGGAAGGTCAGGACGAAATCCGGCCCCACGAACATTGAGACCTGTTCCGTCTCGACATGCCTGCCCGGGACCACCATGCGGGTCACGATGAAGACGTGGTCTTCATATTCCTCGGCCTTGGGCCGCTGATGAACGTTGACGACATCCTCGAGCGCGAGACTGTGCAGGCCGAAAACGTCACCTAATGCCTGTATCAGTTCGACATCGGCGAGGCCATTCACATTGATCCAGACAATAGGCGTGCTGCCTCTGGCGGATCGAACGTCCTCCACGGACAGATCTTCACGTTCGATGATCTGCTCGTCACCATAGCCAATCAGACTGATCGAAGGGCCGATTGCGGCCGGGTCGGGAATGAGCGTGCCCGGCGCTGCCCCCGGCAAGGTCCGGCGCCTCACGTGTAACCCCTTTGTACGGCGGGTCATGATACCGGCTCCATCAGTTGATTTTCGGCAGCTTTTTTCAAATCAGCTCCCGCGGTTTCTTTAAACAGCTCCAGATCATGGCCTGGGTGTGAAGATACAATAGGTTAGGCTTAGCGCCCGGGATCCTGAATCTCGCCATCGAGAATTGACCGCAGGCGCAATGCCAGGTCGGCCTCATTGTAGGGTTTGATCAGGAGATTGGCATTGAACCGCGCCTGACCGTTTCGCGCCATGGCCCTATTGGTGAACCCTGATGTCAGAAGCACTTTTAACTGTCCATATCGTGCCACCGCCTCTTCCGCCAGTTCAAAGCCATTCATACCCCCCGGCATCACCACATCGCTGAACAGAAAATCGATCGACGGATTTCGCTCCAGCAGATTCAGGGCCTGCCGCCCGTTGGACGCGGTTACAACGCGATAGCCAAGTCCCGTCAGATATGCCTCGGCAACTTCCAGCAGATCGGCCTCGTCATCCACGACCAGTATGGTTTCATCCCCCCTGGGTATTTCGGTCCTTCGAAGCCGCACCGGGTCAACGGCTTGATGTTTTTCAACAGACCGCGGCAAATACAGGCGGACCGTCGTACCGAGACCGGATTCCGAATAGGCTTTCACGTGGCCGTTCGAACGTTTGGAAAAGCCGAAAATCATGCTCATCCCCAGACCGGTGCCCTTGCCTTCGGGTTTCGTAGTAAAAAAGGGGTCGAATATGCGGTCCATGATCTCCGGGGCTATCCCGCACCCGGTATCGCTCACTGCAAGCTGAACGTACTCACCAGGTACGACATTGAGATTCTGTTTACAGTACATTACCCCGAGAACCTTGTTGGATGTCTCGATCACCAGTTCGCCATCAGTCGGCATTGCATCCCTGGCATTCAGAACCAGATTCAACAACGCGTCTTCGAAGTCACCCGGATCGATATCCGTCAGCCAGAGATTTTCCGCCAGATTATACTCGACATTTATTTCCGGCGTCACTGAACGCCCGATGATCGTGGCCATATTCCGGATCAAAGGATTGATGGCGGTCGGCACACTGCTTTTAGCTTCTTTTCGTGAAAAGCTAAGAAGCTGCTGGGTCAGATCGACCGCGCGCAAAGATGACCGGACCACGGTCTGAAGGCGTTTCCGGACCTCTTCATTGCCGTCCACTTTGCTTTCAAGGATTTCGAGATTTCCCAGGATAATTCCCAGAATGTTATTGAAGTCGTGTGCGACGCCACCGGTGATCTGCCCCAAAGCCTCCATTTTCTGGGACCGCTTGACGAAATCTTCTGTAATCTGCCGTTCAGTCACGTCAAGGTTCACACCAAGGATGCGTTTGGCGGTACCGTTTTCATCGGTCTGAACGGTGCCATGAGACTCAATGTAACGGGTTTCCCCTGCAGGAGTGATAATGCGGAATTCGGTGTGCAGCGGACGTTTTCCTTCAATCGCCTCGTCCACCGCATTCAATGCATGCGGTAAATCCTCCGGGAAAACACTCCGACGCCACTCCTCGAAGGTGCCCCTGAAACACTCCCTGGGGATCCCATATATTTCGAACATGCGGTCGTCCCACCGCAGAACATTGTTCTGCAGATCGAGATCGTATACCCCCATCTGCGCGGATCCTGTCGCCAACTCCAAGCGCATCTGGCTCGCCCGCAGTTTTTCCTCAACGCTTTTGCGCTGGACGACTTCGTCCGCCAAAGAGTTGAGGTTGGAAGCCAGTTGATCAATTTTGGAACGGATCGCATCCTGCATGAGATTGAAATTCTCTGCCAGAACCCCGACCTCATCTTTGCTTTCTATCTCAAGCTTTCGATTCCACTGTCCTTTTGCAATCTCCTTCGTTCTTCTCGTCAGCTCAAAAATCGGCCGGGTCAGGCGGTTCACGAAGAACAAAAGCAACACCAACGCCGTTAAGCTGGCACCAAGCATAATCCAGAAGAGATCGCGCCTGATTCGGTAAACATCGGCGTACTTGATGTCCAGAGGTACGGCATAAATGACTCTCCACCCCCAGGGGACAAAATATTGCGTATCGTACCACGTGGGCTGCCCGGCGCTGTTGCGCGCAACAAAATTCCCGTCGACGATCTTGGCCGCCCTGGCCATAAACTCGGTCCCGACCAGAGCACGGCTACCCTGAATTTCGGTCGGATGCGCGACGACTAGGCCATCGTCATCCACAATCATCGGGTAGACCTGCAGCGCACTTTCCCTGTAGTAAGACTGCACAAACAAAGAAGCGGCGGACGACTTGAAATCCAACTCGTACGCTTCCGCCTGCAAAGTCTCCTGAAGCCGGTTGTAGCTTCTCTGAAAGTCACCAACAATAAGACTCAGCCGGTCATCGAACTGAATTTTCTGGGAGACATCGGCGATCTTATAGAGACTGTCGCTGAGCAGCGTGAGAATCAGGGCATTCGATACCAGGAAGAAACCGGCAACCAGCAGCACAAGCTTAAATCTTATCGAATGCATACTCACCCAGTTACGGTCGGAAATGATACAATGTTGAGCGTTCAATCAGATTGAAGGGAAATTTCACTCCCATTTCCCTGGCCAGAGTCATATTCAGATAGACCTTCGCCTCGGTGTTGGTGGCGATAGGGATTGATGACGGTGATTTTCCATTCAATATCTCCAGCGCAGTGCGCGCCGCCCAACGGCCTTGCTCTTGGGGACTCTTTACAACCCCCACAAGTGCGACCGGAAGCATCCATCTGTCCCAGCTGCCGCTTGGTATGCGGGCATGTTCTCTCACGAACCTCTCCGCCTCCTGATCATCCCAGCCTTCAACATCGGGCACGACACCGACAATAAGCATATCCACATCCTGCTGCATTCGCACATAGGCAGCTTTCCATTCTTCAAATGTCCTGACGTACTCGCTTTTTACTTCAAGGTTGAAAAATTGCGCCATAAATTCCGTATCCTTGCGCTGCGTAAAGCGATCTATCGTAAGGACACCGATCCGATCTCCTCGAGCATTCAGTCTGAGAATCTTGATCAGATCCGGGACTAAATTCACTTCAATCATGCCCGTGACATTGCTGAACGGAAATCCGTACTCGGACGCATCCCAGTTGACGCCGCAGAATACAAAAGGAATCTCGCTGTCTTTATAGTAGGGAGCAATCAGATGCTTCGAAGCATTATCATCACTTGCGATGACAATGTCCGGCCGCCAGCTACTAATGAGAGCTTTCGCGTCGATCACCGCGGCTCGGATAGACTCCAGCGACGAATTTCGCTGGGTATCCAAGTGGATGATTTTCAGCTGAACCGGGCTTTTCGACTGATCGAGCACACCCTGCATATCACTCTGAATATTCAGCCCATCAAGAAGGCCTTCGGTGATTCCCTGCACCCATTCGAAGCCGGCATCGTAGGAATCGATATATAGGACTCTTTTTTTTGTAACGGCATCAGCATTGGCTTCGACTGCCGCTGCCGTCGTCGGCACGACACCGGGCCCGGCCGTTTCTGCCGCGTATGAAAGATTCAGCCCGAGTATTTGCATCAGGAAATACATCGGAATAAATGCTGTGCGGTGTCCGGCATGTAGAGCCGGCAGCAGTGCATGATTGATCATTGGTCTCTCCCCGCTGCTTAAGCGTGCGTTTGAGCCCGAATTAATCCATCTGAATCTTCTGTTTTAACGCGCCCCTTTGGGGATCGTTTCGCCGCCGGTTCCCTGCCCTGAATCGGTTCGCGTCGTCTGCCCGTCCTAGGCGTTATCAGTATTGAAAGCCACAATATCTGGCTCGTTGGCTTTTCCTATTTATTCAGGCAATTTTCCGCCTTTGAAGTTGATGCGTCAAGCCTGCTTGTGCCGCAACGTTCAATAAACATGTCACTGGTGCCCCAAGACAGAAACAAAACACAGTCTTCGCGTGATAATTCAAACAATCAAAAACCACGCGAGATAGTATTTTCACCTGAAATGCACAGCAGAATTGGTCGAACCATCCAGAATTAGACCGGTGAAAAGGTTCGATTTTCTTGGTAGATAGACGATACTTCTTCACGCAGCACAGGATTACTGCCTACTTAACAAGATTTGGGAGCCCTACAGAACTGGCGGCCCGGACTGCGCGTTTCCTGACTGAGGTCTTCCCGAATGAGCGAGTTCCTCGGCAAGACGCTTCTCGTTCTCTCCGCGAGGCTTGGAAAAAGGCGAGAGCAGATCATAGAGGACCGGCGTCAGGAACAGCGTCAAAAGGCTGGCGAACAGCAGGCCGCCGATGATTACAGTGCCAATCGCCTGTCGGCTTTCCGCCCCTGCACCAAATGCCAGAACCAGCGGAACAGCACCGAGAACTGTCGATATCGTCGTCATGAGAATGGGCCGAAGGCGTACCACCGAGGCTTCGATCACTGCCTCGCGGACCTCATAACCTTCATCACGCAATTGATTGGCGAATTCGACGATCAGAATACCGTTCTTGGCCATCAGCCCGATCAGCAGGATGATCCCGATCTGACTGTAGATATTCAGGGACAATCCGCTGAACCACAGCGAATAAACCGCGCCGGCCACGGCCAGAGGCACAGACAGCATGATGATGAGTGGATGCATGAAGCTCTCGAACTGCCCCGCCAGAACCAGGAACACGATCAGGATCGCGAGCGCAAAGGTGACGGCGACACCGCTCGATGTCTCGAGGTACTGTTGCGATTGCCCGGAAAAGCTCAGTGACGCCTCGGGGGGCAGGGTCTCGGCTGCAATCTCGCGGATATAGTCGATCGCCGTACCGAGTGCATAGTCGTCGTTCAGGGCGGCTTCCAGCGTAATCGACGGCAAACGGTTGTAACGCCGGAGTGCCGGGGCCTCGGCGGTTTCACTGATTGTGACCAGAGCCGATAACGGCACCAGAGTAACGCCGTCTCCTGCCCTGATGAAGATACTGGAAATGTCGTCGGGCGTTTGCCGGTTCACGGCGTCAGCCTGCAGCATGACCGAATATTCGCGGCCACGATCGACGTAAGTCGTGATCTCAAGAGAGGCAAACATGGTTTGCAGCGTTGATGCAATGGTCTCGACGTTAATTCCCAGATCGTCGGCTCGGGCACGATTCACCGAAAGATTGAACTGCGGCTGGTTCTGCTCGAAATCGATCTCGACATTGCGCAGGCGGTCGTTGGTTTCCGCCTTTTCCAGCATTGCCTGTGCCCAGCTCTTTACACTTTCATAATCGGGTCCGCCGATAACCGCCCGAAGGGGCGTACTGCTACCTCGCAGGCCGAGGCCTGAGGGACTGACCGGAAATCCACGAGCCCCGGTGAGACTGCGCGCAAAGGGGCCGAGCTCCCGCATGATCTCTCGGTGTCCGGTGCTGCGTTCATCCCATGGCTCAAGGCGCAGGACAACGAAAGAGCGGTACGGCCTGCCGCGACTGCCGGTGAAGGAAAATATCGTGTTGATGCCAAGCTCGTCCTTCACCCGGACGATCTGATCCTCAAGCTTTTTTGCCTCCCTGTCGGTGAAGTCAAGATTACTGCCCTGCGGTGCGGTCAGGGGAATGAACAGAACCCCACGGTCCTCACTCGGACTGAGCTCGCTCGGCAGGGACTGGAACGCGAACCAGCTGGCGCCGGAGAATATCGCGGAAAAGAAGACGATGACAATCGGCATCCGCAGCGCCGCCGCCAACGCCACCCGGTACCAGCGCAGCATAGCTGTCGGCGGCGCAGTCTCTTGCTTCGCGGACGCACCCTCCACTTTCGGACGCGCCTTGAGGATGATGGAGGCAAGCGCCGGGCAGGCACTCAGAGCCACGAAGGTCGAGATCAGCACTGCGCTTGCCATCACGAAGCCGAATTCCGTGAAGAGGCGGCCGGCAGCCCCCTTCAGAAAGGAAATGGGCACGAATACGGCAATCAGCGTTATCGAGGTTGCGATGATCGCGAACGTCACCTGCCTGGCGCCGAAAACCGCTGCCTGAAGCTTCGTCTCCCCCAACGCCAGCCGCCGTTCGATGTTCTCCAGCATCACAATCGCATCGTCCACCACAAGACCTATGGCAAGCAGCAGGGCGAGTAACGTCAGGACATTGAGCGAAAACCCGAGCACATTGATCAGAAAGAAACAGCCGATGAGCGAAACAGGGATGGTGATCGCCGGAATCAGGGTTGCGCGGAAAGACCGCAGAAACAGCAGAATGACCAGGACGACAAGGATCATGGAAAGGCAGAGCGCGATCAGCACTTCGCGGATCGAAGCGGCCACAAATGTTGCGTCGTCGGATCCCACCGAGATGGCCATCCCCTCGGGCAGGACATCTGCAAGCCGCGCAATCTCGGCCCGAACGGCCTCGGAGATTGCGAGGGTGTTGGCCTGGGACTGGCGGATAACGGCGATCCCGATGGCAGGAACGCCATTGTTGCGCACGATGGTGGAATCGTCCTCCACCCCCTTCTCGACCCGCGCGACCGCGGCAAGCCGGATCGGATAACCGTCGGTTTTGCGAAGAACGATGTCACGGAACTGTTCGACGGTGGAGAGGCGGCTGTTGAGTCTGACCGTAAAAACGCGGCTTCGCGATTCGATTTCACCGGCCGGCAGCTCGACATTGTTGCGCTGAAGCGCTGACTGCACATCGGCAACCGTAAGATTGCGCGCTGCCATGGCACGCCGGTCCAGCCAGATCCGCACGGCGGCACGGCGTTCGCCATAGATATTGACAGTGGCGACGCCTTCTATTGTGGTGATCCGATCCTTGATGAAGCGCTCGATATAATCGGTGACTTCGGCGGGGTTCATCTGGGTGCTGGTCACCGCCAGACGCATGACCGGATCGGAATCGCTGTCATTCTTGATGATCCGCGGCTCGTCGGCTTCGTCGGGCAGGCCGCCGCGCACCCGGCCAACCGCGTCCCGCACATCGTTGGCCGCTTCGTCGATATCGCGGCTCAGCTCGAATTCGATCGTGGTCTGGCTGCGCCCGCGGCTGGACTGGGAAGTTATGGTTTTCACGCCACTGATCCCGGCAATCGCGCCGTCGATCAGTTCGGTAATATCGGAATCAATGATTTCCGGTGCGGCGCCGGTATAGCCGGTGAGAACGGTCACGACGGCGGCATCGATGTCGGGAAGTTCGCGGACCGGGATCTGCGTCACGCCCGCAATACCGAAAACGATGATGAGAATGCTGAAAACAGCAGCCAGAACCGGGCGGCGTATGGAGAGTTCCGAAAGGGTCATTGCAGCGTCCGGCCTTTGGACTCGATCAGTGTCACCGCCATCCCGTCACGTAGTTTTCCGGTCCCGTGCGTAATCACAACCGCGTCGTCATCCAGGCCCTCAAGGATCTCGGCAATTCCAAAATCTCGCCGTCCGATCAGTATCTTACGGCGCTCCACCCGGTCATTCGCCAGCACATACACAAAGGCCGCCCCGCTTGCCGAGACCACGGCTTCCTCGGGGATAACCAGGGCTTCATCGGAGGTCAGGATAATCCGCAGATCGATGAACATGCCGGCCGGAAGCTCACGGTCGGGGTTCGGAACCCGCGCCCGTATCCGGAAGGAACGGCTGACCGGATCGACCCGGCTGTCGACTTGCGAGACGGTGCCGATGAAGACCCGGCCCGGGAAGGCCGCCGCCCGCGCCTCTACTTTTTGACCTACTTTTGTCACACCGAAGAGGCTCTCTGACACCGCGAAGTCGATATCCACAGAGGAGAGATCATCCAGCGTGGTCAGCACCGTGGAATCCGTGACCCGGGCCCCCTGATCGACACGGCGAATGCCCAGCGTGCCGGCGAAAGGCGCCCGGATGGTCCGGTCGGCAAGCCGCCGCTCCGCCCGCGCCACTTCCGCCTCGGCCGCCGCCAGGTTGGCGGTCAGGTCCTCGACGGTCGCCTTGGTCACGACGCCCTTCTGGCGCAGCACTTTGGCCCGTTCCAGTTCCAGGGTGGCCTTGCGCAGGGCCGCCTCGGACTGGGTCAGGTCGGCGCGCTCAATATCGCTGTCGAGCCGGGCAATCACCTCACCGGCGGCAACCTCCTGACCGGCATTGAAGGCGATCTCCTCGATACGGCCGCCGGCCAGAGGAATAATCTGGACCGACCGATGCGCCAGCGTGGTGCCGACAGCCTCAACGACGTTCGACATGACCTGCCGCCGCGCCGGCGCCGCTTCCACCGGGGTCGGGCCGCCAGCGCCACGCTGATTCGTCGCCGTGGCATCGTTGGGCGCAAGATAGCGGTCCCAGCCGGCGAAACCGCCGTAAAGCAGCGCGCTCACCACCAGAACAATCAGAATTTGCTTAAAAATCGGCATCCAGGCCCAGCACCCTATGATCCCCGCCTTCGCGAGAACACGGTGGTCTGCTTCAGCGGCACCAGAAATCCGGCGCAGCCCGATGGCCCGCCGTTTCGTCAAGGTGAGCATGACATTGGCCGGGGCCGCTTGCACCTAGTTTTTCAGGTGCAAGCCGTTACCCCTGAGCCGCGAAATGCCGGTTTTACCTGCGTTCCAGCGGCCTATCTGGCGGCCCCGGGGCTTTTCCAGCCCCATTTCCGTCTGAACCGCCGCCGGGAACCGGGCATGGCTTGCAGCCGGTCAGAACCAAAATCCCCGAATGCGCTAGATACGATGTATATTAAGCCGGGAAACTGCTGGAGACCCGGTTTTTAATTCTCAGCTAAGATGCCCTCGCCCACAGCTTTGTTCAAAACCCCTATGAGAATCACGCTCTGCTTCTCTGACGGCAGTTTCGCGGGCATCTGCTGCGCGACCCTCAGAATGCCGACCTCTTTTGGCGTCAAAAATTTCTTTTTTACGCCCTCTTCCAGTATGAGCGTCCATTGATCGGCTGGCACTTCAAAAACCCGTCTTTGAGCGTCGATTCCATCGTCAATCTGCTGAGTCTTTCGAGCAGACTTAAATTCGCCCTGAACATCCTCCTTTGAAACCAGATCAGGGACGAAAGAGTCCGGAAGGAGCTGATCAAGCTCATCGAGCCCCGACTGAATCCGCTGCCAGCAGGCCTCCTTCTTCGCCCATTCTGAATTGTTGGAAATGCCCTGTGGCGGATCAGAAATTGTCTCGTTCACGAATTTTGCGGAAATTGCGAGTGCATCGAGAAGCGAGGTAAAGACGGTCTGCGAATTCCAAACCCGCATGAAATCAATGGACTTCTCATGACGCTCCGCACATTCGTTTAGAGCTGCGATGGCATAGGCTACAATGTTCGCACGATAGCCGCCGTTATACCACGGTTGATCCGAGACAAGCTTTTCGCTTCTGCGGAACAAGATCGCTCGGGCAATTGCTCGCCTGTAGTAGAACTCGTTGAAGGACTCTTGTGACTTTACCCACTCTTTGCCGATGCGAGCCGCGTACCGGGCAAAGTTCTTCTGCGCCCCAAGGTTCACCCATTTCGGATGATCGTCCCAGACGTTCTCGAACTTGGCGAGATCGGTTTTGGTGAACATCTGATGCTTGGGGCTCTCAGCTTTGAACCGCCGCTGTTCAGCCGGCGTAAGCTTGGACTGGGCATCAGCGTACTGCCCCCTTGCCCGCTCGTAGAACCATTTCGACTCCCTCTGCGCACCTTGTTGAGCGGGCGCCCATATCCGACGGGAGAATTCCTCCATACGGATGTGAAAGGGGTGATTTGAGAAGAAGTCGGCGGCGTTAACGCGGTTCTGCGTGTTCGCGTATTCAGAGATGCGGGGAACAACATTTTCGCTTCCTTCGCTGTCGACGACCGACAGCTTCATCTGCACGAATACGGACTCAAGCGAAGCCTTGTCTTTCCGCCTCGTATGAAAAAGGGAGGCTGTGGTCTGCCCACCATTCACGATCTGCAGGTCTTTCAAACGTATGATCTCAAGGCCGGAAGAGCCGGATCGCGTTTCGACATCCTGCGCCGTGGCCGTAATGCCGTTATTGTAGGCGAAGAACATGTTGGGCTCTGTGAGAACTGTCGTCCGGATACCCTTATTCACCTTGCCGCGCGCCTGCAGAAACGAGCGGACATTCTGCTCCAACAGCCTTGCCCCATACTTTTCGTACAGACTTGCCAGGATTTCGCCGGGTATGACAACCAAATAGGAAGGGTATGCGTCGGAACCGAGATGGGCGGGCAGACAAGGAAGACCCGCACCAAACATTTGCAGAACATCAATATCGAGCGCTTCCTTGTGGCCGCGGGAGCTGCGCTGCCTCTGCAGGCGGGAGATGTCCCAAATATGGTAGGTCGCGGGAACATCGGACACTTCGTTATCTTCAAGCGCCTGAAGGCGCTCGCTCAAGGTCCGCTCTGAAACCAGAAAAAAATTGACCTGGCGGATCATCGCCTTTCGGTCGGCGATCTGGCGCGCCAATCCGTATTCGGGCGTGGTCTCTTCCAGGTCCTGGAACAGCGCCTTGTTCCTGCTGGCCTCAAAAAAGTTCGTCAGCCTCTTAAAGATGGTCACCACTTCGCTCGGTGTCAGGGACGCAAGCTCCGCACGGCAATCAAAATCCGCGATAAAAAGGTCCAGCGCGCCTTCATCGTTGAACCAGTATCCATCAACACGTAGGCCGCGCTGCGCGCGGAAATGGCAGAATTCATAGCCTTCTACGAAGCCGGTCTCCATAAGCTCGTTCGCGACGGCTTCCATGAATTCGGCGAGCTGGAAGGTGCTGTTTGCCTCCGCACCAGCCAGGAGTTCCTGCCGAAAATCATGAAAAAATTCTTCTGCCGTAAGTTCCACTTATCCCCCCCATATCTGCGCTGTATCGCATGCGAACGGCGCAATTTTTTCCAGTTCAATATCATAGCTCACGCGTGCGATGCCGTCAGGCATGGCCGAACGGATCAGACGCGGAAAGCCGTCCACTACCCTGTAGGTATGCTGTCCACTCACGACGAACCTGGGCTTGTCGTACTCTCGCATCTCGACGTAGCCGTAAGCACCCAGACGGACACCAAGCTCTTCCAGTGTGTCAGCGTCCGACAGCTCGCTTTCAATGCGGCGAACTGCTTCGTTCAATGAGAGGGCCCTCTCAGATTCAGGCATGTCACTCAGACGGAAGACCATCAGGAAGAAATCGTCACAAAGCGCTTCAAGCTGATCTTCGGAGGAAATGCGCACTGCACTGCGTTCACGCCCGGACAGAGTCTTTATCTCAACGGCGGTGTTCCCGAATATGAAATCCTGCTGAATTCTGTCGGGTCCGCACCAGGCTTCGACGGCAGTCTTTTCATCAAGTTGCTCCCGATACAGCATCCGCAGAAACTGAAGCTCTCCGAATAGACCCCGGATTTCCTCGGCGGAAAGAAGGCGCTTTTTTTTGCCCGCAAGAAAGGCCTTCCAGCGCTTCATGTGAGCGAGTGCAATAGCCAGGGCAACGGGGGATTCCTTTACCTCCTGCAGGCTCTGGACCAGCGTCTGGCAGAGACTGAAGAACAGGTCCTTATCCACATGCTGCTCGAGGGTCAGAACCAGTCCCTGCCCGCGAGTGGCGTCCAGCATACGGAGGTCTACCCTGATGCCGTGGACCGAGGGGCTATTTTTACGGAACTGATCGGTGTGATCGCCTTCCAGCTCAATCACAAAAAGGCAGTGGCCTTCAACATCCTTGGCCCAATAGAGCGGTACAATGCCGCTACCGCCGACCAGCCGGACGTTGTAGTCCCGCTCGGGTGTCCTGATGTCGTCCCACGGGACAGGCCTACTCGTCATAGTCCTCCTCCTCGTCAGGACTGTCGAGAGAGGAACCATACATCTGCTCAATCCAAACGGTGTTGGCGACTACCTCAACCAGCGTCTCATAATGTCCCTCAGGGAAGCTGATTCCGAATGCCGGCACACGATCCTCAGTTTCCTTCTTACCTATGCATTGAAGGACATGGATCATAAGCAGCGGCTTGTTTCTAACCTCCCGAAAGTGGGTATCAGAGGGAGCCTTGGCGCCCATCTCCTGTGCCAATGCTGCTGCCTTATCCTGCTGTTCGCCGGAAAGGCCGAGTTTCTCATCGCCACGGCTGGCCACACGGTAGCCACTGGTGCGCCAGGCATCCTCGATGCGATCACATTTACGTTCCTGGGTGCCAAGGCGGAAGCTGTCTTCATCTTCGCCGCTTTTGGTCAGCGAAATCAGAAGAACGTCGCCATACGGATTTGTGTCCGCGAGCTTGTGCAAATACTCTACGGCCGCAGATTTCTGCCATGCGTATCCCTTGTGTGCACGAAATCTCGTCAGGAATTCGTGGATTTTGTCGACTAACACATCCTCGATGAACCAGCCTTTATCTGTTCGGACGACCTGCCTGCCTCCGAACCCACTGCGCCAGTAGTCGGCAATGAGGTCATCGTTTTCCTGATTGATCGTCTCCGACACCGGCAGCAGATAGCTTTCCAGAAGATGGTTGCTGTAATTCTGATTCATCACCACTTTTTCGCCGCTGCGCATTTTATTAGTGGCGGTTATCAGGAGCCGATCAGGATGAGATTTGACGTACAGGCCAAACTGTTTCGGGCTGAGTCGGTCGCGCCGCATCCTCTTGATCTGCTGACGCAATTCTTCAGAGGCCTGCGCAATGTGAGAGTACCAGTTGATTGAATCCGGTGAGAGGTGAACCCTGCATAGATCCTCGAAACCCGGCCGATACCCGAACCACCTGCCCATCTGCATCAAAGTGTCGTACATGCGCGTGTTCCGGTACATGTAGCTGATACAAAGGCCCTCAATCGTCAGGCCGCGGGAAAGGCTGAGCCCACCGACAGCTATGGCGGTCAAGCCATGCCCTTCGCGCTCATACTTCTTGTAATCCAGAACCTCGTCAGATTTGCTGTTCACCACGAAAAGCCGGAGAGATTCAAAGACTCCCCAGAGCGCACCCTTTACCTGCCCCCATTCGAAGCCGCAGTCGGAAAAATCTGCCGTGAAGCGCTCCTTCAGTGCATGCATATAAGCATTTTTTTCGGAGACAGTCTCTGGCATTGCGTAATTGGCCTTCACGGCCTCTCGCATCTTCTTCTCATAGAGGCTTATGAAATCGCGGACCGTGTTCTGAACATTCACGAAGCGGGAAACATTCACCATCATTGAGCAGTGCTTGTTTCCGTGCCCCCTGAGGTT
>Ga0214472_10001644_pt1 | contig 24753 bp, 20 predicted proteins | sample RVTome_6_FD_207662 | JGI IMG/M metagenome (GOLD analysis project Ga0214472, IMG submission 207662) | Soil microbial communities from uranium-contaminated site in the Upper Colorado River Basin, Wyoming, United States - RVT140D175 | ecosystem: Environmental > Terrestrial > Soil > Contaminated >...
GGATCGGTCTTGACGGCGGTGATCACCACGTCCGAGTTGATCCCGTTCGTGATGAAGGTCTTCGATCCGTTGACCACGTAGTGATCGCCGTCCCGGACGGCTGTCGTGCCGATACCCGCCAGATCGGATCCCGCACCCGGTTCGGTCATGGCGATGGCGGCCATCGAATCCCCGGATGCCAGGCCGGGCAGCCACCGTTCCTTCTGCTCGTCGTTCGTGACGTGGAGGAAGTACGGCATCGCAACGTCGTTGTGGAGGGTGATGCACATTCCTGCACCCATCACATCGGCCCGCATCACCTCCTCGATGATCACGGTGTTGAAACGAAAGTCGTCCACTCCGCCGCCGCCGAAACGCTCGGGTACCGACATCCCCAACAGCCCCTGTTGACCAGCCTTGCGGAACATCGATCTGTCAACCTTGCCTTCGGCTTCCCATCGGTCGCGGTGGGGAACCACCTCGGTTGCCATGAAGGCGGCCGCCGTCTCCCGGAACAGGTCGTGTTCTGCTTCGTACAGATCCCTGCGCATCAGGCAGCCTCGTCGATGAGTGCGGTGAACACGGACTTCCAGCGATCGATCACCGCAGCCTGTCTGGTCAGATCCTCACGGAGAATCGTCGTCAGCGCCGCGCCTCGCATGAACTGGAGTGTCAGTTCGACCGCCTCGGCGAACGAGGGACGACCGGCGGCATCGTCGCCGAACAGGTGGACCATCGCGATGTTCAGCTGACGGCGGAGCGACCGCTCGAACTCGAGCACGGCTCGGCGCAGTTCGTCGTCGGTTCGGGAGGCTGCCCACAGCTCGAGGGTGGCGGTGAACAGCGGTCCTGTGAACGTCTCCCACAGCAGGTCGATGGCCTGGGATGTGCGGTCGGCGCCGTCCGCCAGTGCCGCAGCCTGACTGACGAGGTTGGCCCCGCGCTGCTCGGCGAGGTGGCGGACGGCCGCCACCAGGAGATCGGTCTTCGACCCGAAATGGTGCATCAGCGCCCCGCGGCTGATGCCTGCCCGCTGTTGGACGGCCGACGTGGTCGTGCCCGAGTATCCGAATTCGATCAAGCACTCGACGGTGGCATCGAGCACCCTCGACCGGGTTTCGGCCGAGCGTGCCTCCTGAGTGCGTCGGAGTGGCAGCGACACGTCGCGAACCGTACCGACGCCCGCTGCACCCCACAAACCGTACGGTCGGTCTGTAACGGTCGAGACTCAGCCCGCCAGACCGAGCGCCCGGGCGAGGAACGAGGCCATGGCGTCACGGGCAACGATGGCGCCCGGGCAGTAACGCAGGGGCTCGGTGGCACAGCCGTTGGTGACGCCGCCGGCCAGGATCCCCTCAGCCGCCCCCGCATACCAGGCGTCAGGGGCCACGTCGGCGAACGATCCAACGGGCTCGACCGCAGCCAGTGTCGGGAACGCACGCGTGAGGAAGACGGCCATCTCGGCTCGGCTCACGCCGGCGTCCGGGCGGAAGGTTCCGTCGTCGTACCCGACGGAGATCCCCAACTCGGCAAGTCGCTCGACGTACGGCGTGTACCACTGACCGGCAGGCACATCGCCGAACGTTCCCGCAGAGGTGGGCGGAGCCGTGTCTCCGATCGCGCGCAGCAGGAATGCGGCCATCTCCGCCCGACTCACCCCGCCACCAGGGCAGTAGCGGTCCGTCGTGACGTTGCATCCGATGGTGACGCCCGCTCCGGCGATCGCCTCGATCGCAGCCTCGTGGATGTTGCCGTTGTCGTCGACGAACCTCTCGGCCACGGCGGCTCCACTCACGGCGAGGCTGAATGCCGTCCCGTCGTAGTCGAGCACTTGAATCGTGACACCGCGGACCTGGAAGGTCTCGCCGACGCCGTAGACGTGGCCACCCGTCCACGGTTCGGCGGGGACAGGGACCTGTGCGGTGCGCCGCTCCACTCCCCAACACGTACCGTTCGTGGGCTGCGCACACGCGGTACCGGTCTGATCGACGCGGTAGACCTCGATGCCCTCGAAGGGCACTCCGCCGTCGAACGAGCTTCGAATGCGGGCACCAAGCACTTCATAGACGCCGAGCGGACCATCCGCGGGAAGGATCAACAGCTCAGATGCTCCACCGAGGCCCTGTGGCGCGAGCCGATAGGTGACCGTGCCCCCGCGGTGGAATCTGACCTTGGACGCCGCCACCCATCCCGCCGCGTAGCGATTCAACCCGATCGTGCCGATGTTCAGTTCATCGGTGTCGCCGCCGCTCATGACGTCCATGGCGTTGTCGTACTCGTACAGGATGCCTCCGAGGAACGTGACGTCGCCGCCGTACGAGTGAGGAAGGGCGATGGTGTGTCCGATCTCGTGGGCGACCGTCCGCAGGGCGGGCGGATTGCCGGCGACGGAAGTCACGGTCGCACCGCCCACGATGGCGAACCTGCTGTTCTCGGGGAAGGTCGTCGGACATTGCGAGACGACTTCGCACCACGCGCCTGCGGTCCCAAAACCGCCGGCGTACGCCGCGTCGACCACGATCAGGGCGCCTGCCGTCGTACCGGTCGCCGAATTGGTGACCTTCGAGCGGCATTCCGCCTGCATGTCGAAGGGATCGTCCGGCCACCGCGTCTCACCTGCACTGACGGTGCCACCCGCCTGGAACACCGGGCGATAGATGGAGTCGGACATCCAGATGAAGTACGGGTCGAGTTGGGTGTTCAGGAGGTCCGCAACCGCTCCAGCGTCGAGGACCAGCCCACCGTTGGTGGTGTCGCAGATCCAGACCTCCCACGAGTCGAGGCCGCTGCTGTACGCCCGTACCTGGTCGGCGTAGGCGACCAGGTCGAGATCGTCGGCACCGTAGGGATCGACCGCGGCAGCTGCCGACACGGGTACCGCGAGAAGAGCAACGAGCACGGCGCCACCGATTCGGGTCCTGGATGTCACGTCTCCCCCATCTCCACATGGAGCCTGTCGGCCGCATCGGGTCTTCGCTTCAGCACTTCCGCGCTCGTCGGCACAACGCTACCTACGATCGACCGCCATGACGGACCGGACCGAGATGGACGCCCTCAACGCCCGGATCGTGCACGATCTGAGGGGACAGCCCAGTGTCCGCGAAGTCCCGGTCGAGACGCTCCGCCTGGCGAGGGAGGAGGGTCGATCCGTCTTCGGACCTCTTCACCGGTCGAACCGTGCGGTCGACGACCGGGTCCCCACGCCCCTGGGCGACATTCCCATTCGCGTGTTCACACCGGACGGAGAACGGCGAGGGGTCTACATCCACTTCCATGGAGGCGGCTGGGTGCTGGGCGGGACACACCACCAGGATCCCCGTCTGGAGCAGCTGTCCGACGAGAGCGGCCAGGTGGTCGTCTCAGTCGGGTACCGTCTCGCACCCGAGCATCCCCATCCAGCGGGACCCGACGATTGCGAGGCGGCGGCCGTGTCGATCCTCGAGAGGGCGGGTTCGCGGTTCGGGGCTACGAGGTTCACCATGGGGGGCGAGTCGGCCGGCGCCCATCTGGCGCTCGTGACCGCGCTCCGATTGCGCGACCGTCACGGCATCACCAACCTGCGCGCCCTCAACCTCCTGTACGGGGTCTTCGACTTGCGACTGACCCCGAGCGCCAGGCTCTTCGGGAACGGACCGCAGGTACTCGCAACGGACTCGATGCGATGGTTCATCGAGCGGTTCGCATCCGGCGCCGACCTGGACGACCCGGACGTCAGCCCGCTGCTGGCTGATCTGACGGGCATGCCACCGGCCATCTTCACGGTGGGAACCAACGATCCCCTCCTGGACGACACCCTCTTCATGCATCAACGATGGCAGGCAGCCGGACTCGAATCGCTCATCCGGATCTATCCCGACGCTCCGCATGCCTTCGATGCGTTCGGCGTGAGCGTCAGCGCCGACGCCCACCATCGGATCAACACGTTCCTGAAGGCGCGACTGCTCGACTGACCACGACCCCGGCTCTTCGACGGGCGCCTCACCGGTTCTCCATTCCGTGGTGCGGCGCTGTTTCGAAGGTTCTGACTTCATGGCTTTTCGTGCGATCTGCTCTCTCGGTCAAGCTATGCCAGAGCGGAAGAAGGCTCGTGAGGCCGGTCGTCGGCATGAGCGCACAGGTGGTGATGCGCCCCTCCGTGCTTTCCATATACTCCCCGCACTCCATCCGAGCGACGTTGCCAGACACCTCACCCCTCCCCCGCTCCGGCGGCATCCTTCTCCATCCGACGAGCCTTCCGGGATCCGGCATCGGTGACATCGGTCCCGCCGCCAGGCGATTCGTCCGGGTGGTGGCGGAGATGGGACTTCGCTGGTGGCAGATGCTTCCGATCGGTCCGACCGGCTACGGGGACTCGCCCTATCAATCCCCCTCCACCTTCGCCGGGAACCCGCTTCTCGTCTCCCTCGACGATCTCGTGACAGACGGACTGCTCGACGACATCATCGGTGACTTCGAGGTCGGACGGGTCGACTTCGGCGAGGTGATCCCCTGGAAGCGGAAGCTGCTCGATCGGGCCGCAGCTCGATTCGCCTCGCGTCCGTTCCCCCAGGACTACGACGAGTTCCGCGATCGTCACGGATCCGTCTGGCTCGACGACTTCTCGGTCTTCATGGCATTGAAACGGGCGAACGGGCTACGCCCCTGGTGGGAGTGGGACCGCGAGCTCGCCCAGCGTCGGCCGCGGGCGATCCGGCGTGCGCGGGCCGATCTCGACGCAGAGATCGAGACGGTCGTGATCGAGCAGTACCTGTTCGACCGTCAATTCAAGAGTCTGCGGGAGACGTGTGAAGCGACCGGCCTCGGTCTCATCGGTGACATCCCGATATTCGTGGCGCACGACTCGGCCGACGTCTGGGCCAACCCCTCTCTCTACCACCTCGACGAAGTCGGAAATCCCGTCGTCGTCGCCGGCGTGCCGCCGGACTACTTCTCGGCCACCGGCCAGCGTTGGGGCAACCCCCTGTACGACTGGGAACGTCACGCGGAGACCGGGTTCGCCTGGTGGACCGACCGGATGCGCCGCGTTTTCGAGCTCTTCGACATTGTCCGCATCGACCACTTCAGAGGTTTCGTGTCCTCCTGGCACATACCCGCCTCCGAGCCCACCGCCGTCGAGGGCGAATGGGTACCAGCGCCCGGCCGTGAACTGTTCGAGCATCTCGAGTCGCGGTTCCCCGACCTGCCGGTCATCGCAGAAGACCTCGGGCTCATCACCCCGGAGGTGGAGAAGCTGCGCGACGAGTTCGGTCTGCCCGGCATGAAGGTGCTCCAGTTCGGGTTCGGGACCGAAAGCGCCCACGCCCTCGACCAGTTCAGGGAACACGTCGTGGCGTACACGGGCACCCACGACAACGACACCGCCCGGGGCTGGTTCGAGAGTGCGGATCCGCGGCGCCGCCCCGAACGGAGGGCCGCCATGCGAGAACTCGGCAGTGACGGATCGGACTTCGCGTGGGACCTGATCGAAGCAGTGTTCGGATCGGTGGCGGTCGTGGCCATGGCCCCGCTCCAGGACCTCCTGTCCCTCGGGAGCGAGTCACGCATGAACACGCCCGGAGTCGAGGCGGGAAACTGGCGCTGGCGCTTCCGCTGGGAGGACATCACGGCCGAGCTGATCGGACGGATGGCCGATCTCGTGGCCCGCACGGGCCGCGGCTGACGACGTCCGCCTCCTGCCGACATTCCGGCCCGCGGAAGCGGACCGGAATGGCGCGCCCGATGTTTCCGCGGGCCGGATTGGACGGATACGTCCGATCTAACCCTGGGTACGCGTGGACTGACCTGGTTAGGGGCGACTCGTCATCGGCCGGGTGATCACTTCTCGATGGGAACCCGTACCGCGTTGCCGTACTCGGTCCACGACCCGTCGTAGTTCCTGACGCGGTCGTATCCGAGAAGGTGCGTGAGGACGAACCACGTGTGGCTGGAGCGCTCTCCGATCCGGCAATACACGACGACGTCGTCCTCGGGGTCGAGGCCGACCTCCGACTCGTAGATCGACTTCAGATCCTCCAGCGACTTGAACGTGCCGTCGTCGTTCGCCGCTCTCTTCCACGGCACGCTGGCCGCTCCGGGGATGTGCCCGCCGCGCAGCGCGCCCTCGTTCGGATAGTCCGGCATGTGCATCCGCTCCCCTCGGTACTCCTCGGGTGAGCGGACGTCGATGAGAGGCTCGGCAGCTTCGCTCTGGGCCACGGCATCCTGGATGAAGGCGCGGATGGGCTGATCGTCGCGCTCGACGACCGGATAGTCGGCCCGCCCCCGCTCGGGCTTGTCGGTGGTCATGTCGCGCCCCTCGGCCACCCATTTCTGTCGACCACCGTCCATGAGACGGGTGTCGGGATGACCGAACAACCCGAACACCCACAGGGCGTACGCTGCCCACCAGTTGAAGTTGTCGCCGTAGAAGACGACCGTGGTGTCGCGGGTGATCCCGTGCCGGGACATGAGGTCGGCGAACGCCGGACCGTCGAGGTAGTCACGCACCGTCTGGTCGTTGAGGTCGGCGTGCCAGTCGATCTTGATGGCACCCGGTATGTGACCGGTCTCGTAGAGGAGGACGTCCTCGTCGGACTCGACGACAACGACATCGGGATCGTCGAGATGTTCGGCCACCCAGTCGGTGGAGACGAGCTTGCCGGGGTGGGCGAACGCCTGGAATGCCGGCGACGGATCGGCAGGAACGGGCATGGGTTCTCCTCGTTGGCGTCTCTCCGAGCATATCGGCGCGTCTGTGCTGTGTCGCCTGCCGACGAACGGCACGTCGAGCTACCCGGCCGGAGCCTCTACCGTTCTCCACATGGCCCTACCTCCGAAACTGGACCAGATCGTCCGCTTGATGGCCTCGTCGCCGAAAGAGATCAAGATCGAGGCGCTTCTCGATTATTCGCGGCGGATCCCACCCCTGCCGGACGACGTCGAACACGATAACCTGGAACAGGTCCACGAGTGTCAGACGCCGTTCTTCCTGCTCACCCGGATCGACGAGGAAGGGGCGGTCCACATGTTCTTCGAGGCGCCACCCGAGTCGCCGACGGTACGCGGCTTCGCCGGCCTCCTGCTCGACGGCCTCGAGGGGGAGTCGGCCGAGGCGATCCTCCGGGTACCCGACGACTTCATCTACGCCATGGGGCTGGAGGAAGTGGTGACACCGCAGCGGCTCAACGGCATGCGGGCCATCCTCGCTCGCATCAGGCGTCAGGTGGCCGAGGCCTCGGCCGTCTGACCGTCACTTGGGCGCCATCCGGATCCCGCCGTCCATCCTCACCGTCTCGCCGTTCATGTAGTCGTGTGTCAGCAGGAATTCGGCCAACGCTCCGTACTCGGCGGGCCGTCCGAGCCTTTTCGGGAACAGAACCCGCTGGCCGAGGGATGCCTTCGCATCGTCGGGCAGCGCCGCCAGCATGGCCGTATCGATGATCCCGGGGGCGATCGTGTTCACGCGGATCCCCACGGAAGACAGATCGCGGGCGATGGGGAGCGTCATGCCGACGACTCCACCTTTCGACGCCGAATAGGCCGCCTGACCGATCTGACCGTCGAACGCGGCCACCGAAGCGGTATTGACGATCGCCCCGCGGCTCCCGGCTTCGTCCACAGGGTCGAGAGTCGACATCGCCGCCGCTGCCAGGCGGATGCAGTTGAACGTCCCGGTGAGATTGACGGCGAGCACCGTGGCGAAGTAGCCCAGGTCGTGCGGCGTACCGTCGCGACCGATCGTTCTCCCGACCGACCCGATCCCCGCGCAGTTCACCAGCGCGCGCAAGGGTGCCATCTCCACGCCCACGGTGACGGCCTCACCGACGTCGGCCTCCTTCGTCACATCGGTGTGGACGAACGCACCGCCGACCTCTGTTGCAATCGCCTCACCGTCTCCGTCGTTGAGGTCGGCGACGACGACACGGGCGCCCGCCGCCGCCAGCCGCCTCACCGTGGCGGCGCCGAGACCGGAAGCTCCGCCCGTGACGATTGCCGACGTGTTCGCGAGATCCATCGATCCTCCAGTTCGCAGGAGAGGCGACGCTACCGTCCCGCCACGTGATCGGGGTCTTCGACTCGGGCCTGGGAGGCCTCTCGGTGGTACGTGAGGTGCTGCGTCAGGAGCCGGCCGTATCGCTCCTCTATCTCGGAGACCGGGAGTGGGCGCCCTACGGGGAACGCACTCTCCACGAGGTGCGTGGCCGGGCCGAGCTCATCACGACCCACCTGCTGGCGGCCGGCGCAGACACGATCGTCGTGGCCTGCAACACGGCTTCTGCCGCAGCGCTCCATCACCTGCGGCGGCGTCACCCGGACGTCACCTTCGTCGGGATGGAACCGGCGGTGAAGCCTGCCGTCTCCCTCACCCGGACCGGGGTCATCGGTGTGCTGGCCACCCCCGCCACCTTTCAGGGCGAGTTGTATGCATCCGTCGTCGACCGGTTCGGCGCCGGCGTGGAGGTCGTGGACGCCCCCTGTCCCGGCTGGATGGAGCTCGTCGAGCGGCCCACCCCGGGCGACGTCGTCCGCAAGTCGATCGATGGGGCGCTCCGCCCGCTCCTCGCACGAGGGGCCGACGTCCTCGTGCTCGGATGCACTCACTACCCGTTCCTCCGCGACGAGATCGCAGCGGCGGCGGGGCCAGGCGTGACGATCGTCGATCCCGGTGAAGCCGTCGCCAGACAGGTCATCAGGACGATGATCCCGTCGGAAGACGAGGAGATCCGCGTCCAGGTCACCGGTCCCGTCGACGGCGTGGCCGAACGGATCGAGACGCTCACCGGGTTGGCCATAGCCGTGGAGAACGTAACCTTCGGCCACAGTGACGGCTGATTCCTCCCCGACCCATCTCGATCCCTGGGACGAGGCGCTCCTCGACGCGCTCGATGGTGCCGGCTCGCTTGTCACCCTCGAGGAGCTGGCCGAATCCGCCGACGTGTCCGTCGCTCTCCTCGAAGCCCTCCTTCGTGGCGGGCTCCTGATTCCCAAGGCCACCGAACCCGATCGATTCGACGTGGCCGAAGCCGAGGCTGTCTCCGCCGGACTGCAACTCGTGGAGGCCGGACTCCCCCTGGCGGAGCTGATGAATCTCGCCAGGGAGATGGACGATGCCATGCGACCGATCGCTGCGCGAGCCGTCGACGTCTTTGCGACGTTCGTTCGCGACTCCGTGGCGGCGACCGCCGAATCGGACATCGACGCCGCCGCCCGGTTGGTGGAAGCGTTCCGCACCATGCTCCCGGCCACCAGCAGGCTGGTGGGGCATCACTTCCGCGGGCTCCTCCTGGCTCACGCCAGGGCGCGGATGACCGACACGCGATGACCCGGATCGTCGTCACTCCGATCGAAGAGCCCGCCGACCTGCTCGCTCGGCGACCGGACCTCGTGTGGATCTCGCCGGTCACATCGATATACGGCTGGGGCGAAGCGCTCAGGCTCGCGGCCGGCTTCGGCCCGAACAGATTCGGGCGGGCGGAGGAGGGTTTCGCCGATTGGAGTGCCGCCGCAGAGCTCGTGAACCCCGGGAGCTTGGCGGGTCCCGTGGCGTTCGCGTCGTTCACGTTCGACGTTCGCTCGGCCGGATCGGTGTTGCTCGTGCCGGCGGCGGCGATCGTTCGCCACGGGGACATGTGGCATTCGATCACGGTCGACGGCGCAGAACCGGGTGCGCCACCGGACCAATCGGGGGTCGCCCCGGACAAGCCGGATCGACCACGATACGCCGGTGCATCGATTCCCGACGTGCAGTGGCTCGAGGCTGTCGCCACCGCCATCGGACTCATCGACCAAGGCGAGGCCGAGAAGGTCGTTCTGGCACGGGACTACGCCCTGTGGTCGAAGACACCCTTCGATCCGATCAGGCTGCTGGATCGCCTGGCGGACCGATTCCCGGCTTGCTTCGTCTTCCGAGTCGACGGACTCATCGGCGCGTCGCCCGAACTTCTCGTTCGTCGCCAGGGGCGGAGCATCTCGTCCCAGACCCTCGCCGGCTCGGCCCCCCGGTCGGACGATCAGGCCGAGGACGAACGGTTGGGCAAGGAGCTGCTCACGTCCGACAAGGACCTCCGTGAACACGCCAGCGCCATCGCCTCGGTCGGTCGGGTTCTCGGCGAGCTCTGCGAACTCCTCGAACGGGAGGCCGAACCGACCCTCGTGAAGCTGGCGAACGTCCAGCATCTCGGCACCCGGTTCGAGGGAAAGCTGATCGGCAGCATGTCCGCCCTCGAACTGGCCGGACGCCTCCATCCCACCGCGGCCGTGGGCGGAACGCCGACCTCGGTCGCAACCGATCTCATCCGCCGCCTCGAACACATGGATCGAGGACGCTACGCCGGCCCGGTGGGCTGGATCGATGCCGGCGGAGACGGAGAGCTCGCGATCGCCCTCCGGTGCGCCGAGCTCTCCGGCGCCCGCGCCCGGCTGTTCGCGGGCGCCGGGATCGTGGCGGGCTCGCTGCCCGAGGCGGAGCTGGAGGAAACCAGGATCAAGCTCCTGGCGATGCAGTCAGCCTTCGACTGAGTCCCTGACGACGCTCGCGACGTGCTCCGTGAGAGATCGGTGGACCGACGGGTTCGCCCGTCGATCGGTCACGGCTTCCAGCATCCAGACACCGCCTTCGTCCAGGGCGCGGCCGACCTGGGAAGAGACGTCGGTGAGAAGCTCGTACCGCACTCCGTGAAACGAAGCCAGCAGCGCGAAGGACCGGCCGTGGGGCGTGCCGAAGAGCCGTTCGAACACGTCGTCCTGCCGAACCTGGGGTAGGAACGAGAAGATTCCCCCACCGTCGTTGTTGACGACCACGAACACGACATCGGCACGTGGTTCGGCGAGGAAGCCGTTGGAATCATGGAGCATGGCGAGGTCTCCACCGAGCGCCACCACGGGACGCCCCGATCCCGCGGCCACCCCGAAGGCGGTGGAGACGAAGCCGTCGATCCCGCTCGCCCCGCGATTGGAGAGGACTTCGATCGAGCTCGGACGCATCGTGAGGTCGAGATCCCGGATCGGCATGCTGGATGCCGCCACGAGGATTGCCCCCTCCGGCACGGCGTCGGCCACGTCGCGCGCCACTCGCGGTTCGACGACTCCCGCCTCATCGAGCCAGGCGTCCAACGCCCGACGGGCGACGGACTCGACCCGCAGCCAGGTGCTTCTCCAGTCGCCGGTGCGGTCGCGAACACCATCCAGCAGCGGCCACCCCACGGCCAGTTCGGCCGATGGGCGAGGTGACCGCGTCAACCGCGGGTCGACCATCAGGGTGGGAACGTCCGCCAGCCACTCGCTGACGGATCGCGACAGGTTGGCGCGACCGATCACGAGAGCCACGTCGGGTGTCATACGCCGGCGGAGTACGGGATCCGCCAGCAGATGATGGGCGGTGGAGATCGTCTGCGGCGGCCGGCCACCTGCGGTCGGTTCGGCGATCAGTGGCCAGCCGAGGGACGCCGCCAAGCGGTCGACCTCGGCGACTCCCACGAACGGGGCTTCTCCGACGACGACCACGCCGCGCTCGGGATCCGTCCAGCGCTCCGTGAGGGGTGCGATCCATCGACGGCGGGGAGCCTCGCTCGCCCAGCGGCCACCGTCGGGGCGACCGTCCGTCGGAAAGCGGAACGGTCGATCGACGTCCCGGCCGTCGTCGGTCTCGGGCACGACCGGCTCTCGGAAGGCGAGGTTGACGTGGACCGGGCCATCGATGGCCCGGTCCACGGCCTCGCAGACGGTCCATCGCCACAGGTCGTTCGAGCTCCGTTCGTGCTCCGCGGGCCCGATGGCAGCCGACCAGCGCACATGTTCGCCGAAGAGGCCACCCTGTTCGATGGTCTGATTGGCACCGACGCCGTGGAGCTCCGGCGGTCGATCGGCGGTGAGCAAGAGCAGGGGGACCATCCCGGTGTCGGCTTCCACCACGGCGGGAAAGAGGTTCGCCACCGCTGAACCGGAGGTGGTCAGCACCGCCGCCGGCCGGTCCGTCACACGGCCGATGCCGAGGGCATGGAAGGCCGCCGAGCGCTCATCGATCACGATGACGAGGTGCATGTCCGGTCGTCGGGCGGCGGCGATGCCAAGCGCGGCGGAACGAGACCCAGGGGATGCCACCAGATGTCGCACACCACCCCGCAGCAGTTCGTCGACCACGACCTCGGCCATCGCAGTCGAGGCATTCGGGTGGGTCATGTGAGCAGCTCCGCTGCGTCGCGCAGGCGCCGCATGAGGCGCCGCTCCGTCTCGGGATCGGCACGCCACAGGTCGAGAAGGGTGGGATCCGGCACCGGTCGGCCAACGACCATCTCGCCGTCGACGGGCTGGATCGGATCGGGCGTCACGTCACCTTCGAGGAGCCGGCCCGTGGCGAGCCCGCACGCATGGCGGAGGTCAGGCAGGGCGGCAGCAGCAGCCAACCCCGCCGCCAGCCCGACCGAGGTCTCCAAGGCGGAAGAGATGACCACCGGTAGCCCGCTGCGCTCGGCCAGTTCGAGCGTCCGGCGGATGCCGCCGAGCGGCTGCACCTTCAGCACGAGCAGGTCGGCGCCTCCGCGACGCACGACCTCCATCGGGTCGTCCGCCAGCCGAACGGACTCATCCGCCGCGAGGGGGACATCGGTTCGGCGGCGGAGTTCGACGAGTTCGTCGACCGTTGCCACGGGTTGCTCTGCATATTCGAGGTCGTACCGGGCCAGCCGTTCGAGACGAACCGTCGCCTCGTCGACCGTCCAGGCCGCGTTCACGTCGATCCGGAGCTTCCCCTCGCGCCCGAGCGCCTCCCGTACCGCCGCCACCCGGGCATCGTCGGCGAGGGCGTCGTCGCCCGGGTCCGCCACCTTGACCTTGGCGGTACGGCAGCCCGACTCGACGACACTTCGATAGGCGATCTCTGGATCCACTGCGGGAATCGTCACGTTGACGGGGATCCGATCACGGACGGGCTCGGGCCACTCCCGAACCGCCGATTCGAGGCCGGCGGCCAGCCAGCGGACGGTCATCGTCGGCGGGTATTCGGGGAACGGACTGAACTCACCCCAGCCTGCGGCACCCTCGATCAGCACCGCTTCCCGCCACGTGACCCGCCGAAAGGGGACTCGCATCGGAATCCGAACCGGATGGAGATCGACCTCACCGAGGCTCATCCGGACTGGCTCTCTCGGATGAATCCGACGAGTCGTTCGATCTGGGCATCGGACAGTGTCCGGGAGAAGGCAGGCATACGGCTCCCCCGACCACGCCCGATCGTGGCAGTGATCACCCCATCGGAGAGATCGACGGCGTTCGATCCGGGCCCGAGTGCAGGACCGATGTTGCCAGACAGATCGGAAGCGTGACACGACGCGCACAACTGACCGAAGATCTCGGCGCCGGTGGCATCCTCGGCGGGAGGGCCGATGCAGGCGGCGGCCAGGGCGACGAGCAGCAGAAGGAGGAGACGGCGCATGCGGGGCGATGGTAGAAGCCGCGCCGGAAGGGCTCATCGCGGCCGTCCACGATCTCGGGTCACTCCCCCGCCCCGCCCGACCTCCGGCCGCAGGCGCGGCTGGTCAGGTCAGCTCCGGCCGGTCCCGGTCGAGGCGCGCCACGAGATCGCGGACGTCCTGGGCATGGCGCATCGAGGAGACGAACACGACGTCTCCGGCGTCGACCACCACCACGTCTTCGAGCCCCAGGACGACGATGGGTCTGTCGGCGGCGCGAACGTACGAGCGATGAACCTCGTCGACGACGACGTCGCCGAGGATGACGTTCTCATCGTGATCGCGGCGGGTGACCTCCCACACCGAACGCCACGAGCCCACATCGTCCCAGCCGGCATCGAGCGGGACCATCACAGCCCGCGCTGTCTTCTCCATGACGGCCACGTCGAACGGCACGGAGAGGGCTTCGGCGAATTCGGGCCCCGCCTCGATGACGCCGCCTCTGGGGGGTGAGAGCGATTTGTTCACCGCCTCGACGATTCCCGGCGCGAACCGGCGCATCTCTTCGAGCACGACATCGGGCCTGACGACGAACATGCCGGAGTTCCAGAAGTGCCGGCCGCTCTCCACGTACCTGCTGGCCGTCCTTGCGTCCGGCTTCTCGACGAACTCGACGACGGAGCGCACGTCCCCGCCCTCCAGGGCCTCGATGTACCCGTATCCCGTCTCCGGCCTGGTGGGCTGTACACCGAACGTCACGATGTGGCCGTCGGCTGCTGCCCCCACCGCCACCGTCATCGACTCCCGGAATGCCACGACATCGCCCACGATGTGATCGGACGGGAGGATGACGAGAACGGACTCGGAGGGAGCCACCAGTGACGCGGCGGCGATGGCCGCTGCCGTGTTCCGGCCAACGGGTTCGACGACGGTGACCATCGGCTGACAATCGACCGAAGCAAGCTGTTCGAGAACCACTTCGGTCTGACCGCGGCCGCAAACGACGATGGGACGGGTGAGCTCCGGGACACCTGTCAGCCGCGTGGCAGTGGCCTGAAGCATCGTCCCGCCCCCGAGCAGCGGCTGCAGCTGCTTCGGATGGTCTCGTCGCGACAACGGCCACAAGCGAGTGCCTCGACCACCTGACATGAGCACCGGGATCACGGGCAACGACATCCCGGTCAGGCTACCGACAGTGCCTCGGGCCTCCATCCGTTATCGTCGCCCACCGTCCGGCGGTGTTCGCGGAGTTTTCTGGGTGCACGGCGGCATACTTGCTCCATGGCTGTGATCGAGGTGGTCGGGCTCGAGAAGCGATACGACGAGGTCGTCGCCGTGGACGGCGTGGACTTCTCGGTGGAGAAGGGCGAAGTGTTCGCCCTTCTCGGACCGAACGGTGCAGGCAAGACCACCACGGTCGAGATCCTCGAGGGATATCTCCTCCCCGATGCAGGTTCGGTGCGTGTGCTGGGTGTCGACCCGCGCAGCGCGGGTCCGGAGTGGCGCGACCGGATCGGGATCGTCCTCCAGCAGTCGGGGATCGAACGGGAGCTGACTGTGCGCGAGGCGTTGACGCGCCTGTCACGGCTGTATTCCAATCCGGATGATGTCGTCGGAACGATCGAACGCGTCGGACTCGCCGACAAGGCAGATGCCCGCATCAAGACCCTCTCGGGCGGACAACGCCGTCGTGTCGACATGGCAGCTGCGATCGTCGGCCGGCCCGAAGTGATCTTCCTCGACGAACCCACCACCGGATTCGATCCGGCCGCACGGCGCGAGGCATGGAGGCTCGTCGCCGACCTGACCGCCGGTGGCGCCACCGTGATCCTCACGACCCATTTCCTGGACGAAGCCCAGCACCTGGCGCACCGGGTTGCCGTGATCACGAACGGCAGGATCGTCGCCGAGGGCGACCCGTCCACGCTGGGTGGACGCGACATGGCGGAGGCTCGCATCCGCTTCCGCACGCCGACCGACATCGGACCCTTGCCGGTCACGGGGGCGCTCGATGAGAACGGATGGACCTTCGTGTCGGCGGTGCGGCCGACCGAGACGTTGCACGTGCTCACCACCTGGGCGCTAGCGCACGGAATGGAACTCGAAGGCCTCGAGGTCACCCGACCCTCGTTGGAGGACACCTATCTCACCCTGGCGGGAGACGGCGCATGATCCGTTCACTCTGGTGGGAGATCTCCCACCACACGCGGGTCTTCTGGCGAGTACCGGTGGCGGCGTTCTTCACCGTGGCCTTCCCGCTGATGTTCCTCGTGTTGTTCAACCTCCTCAACGGCGACGCCTCGATCGAGTCACTCGGCGGGCTCGCCTTCTCCCAGTTCTTCACGCCTGCCATCGCCGTGTTCTCGATCGTGACCGCCTGCTACACGAACCTGGTCATCACGACGTCGCTCGATCGGGAGGAGGGCATCCTGAAACGAGTGCTCGGCACTCCGCTGGCGCCGTCCATGTACATCGGGGGACGGGTGGCGGCGGCCTCGGGAATCGGGCTTCTCAGCGTCGTCGTGATGTTCGTCGTCGGCGTCGTCGCCTTCGACGTCCGCATCCTGTGGGCGCGACTCCCGCTCGCATTCCTCGTCCTCGTGATCGGCGCTGCCAGCTGGTCCGCGCTGGCGTTGGCCGTCGCAGGACTCACGGCCAACGGTCAAGCTGCACCCGCCATAGCCAATGCGACGATCCTCCCCCTCGCCTTCATCTCGGGGGTCTTCTTTCCCGTCGAGTCAGGCCCGGAGTGGCTTGCGGCGGTGGCCGGGGTGTTCCCGCTGCGACCGTTCGTGTCGGCATTCTCGGAACAATGGAACCCCCTCGTGGATCCGACCTTTCCGCTCGCCGATCTGGCCGTGCTCATGGCGTGGGGCATGATCGGTTCATGGGTGGCCCGACGACGCTTCACGTGGGAGCCCGGTCGACGCGTCAGGAGCTGAACTGCTCCCGGAGCATGTCGGCGATCCGCTGGTAGTCGGCCACACCGTTCCGCTGGCGATCGATCTCGCCGGGCGTGAGTTCCCGCACCGGTCGGGCGGGGATCCCGAGGGCGAGGGTCCAAGGAGGGATCACACGGTCCTCAGTCAGGATCGCACCCGCGCCCAGCCATGCTCCCGTCCCCAATCGCGACCCGTTCAGAGCCCGACTCCCGATGCCCACCAGACAATCATCGCCGATCGTCGCCCCGTGGATCACCGCGGCGTGCCCGATGGTGACGCGGTCGCCGATCACCGTGGGCACACCACGGTCACAGTGAACGATGGTCCCGTCCTGCACGTTGGACTCGAGCCCGACTTCGATACGGTCGAACTCGGCTCGAATCACGACGCCGAACAGGACGACAGCCCGGTCGGCGATGGTGACGTCTCCGAGGATGCGGGCTCCCGGCGCCACGAAAGCACCCGGATGAATCGACGGGTCTCTCACCAGCCCTGATACGCGTCTTCGCCCCTGAAGGTGACGTGTCCACAGACCTCACACACCGAGCGAGTGAGACCGGCGATCGTCTTGGGGTCGCCGTAGCGGTGTTCGTGAGGCGGGACCTTCTTGTCGCGGGACCGTCCGAACAGCGAGTGCCGTCGCACCCTGCGATCGGCTGCGTCATCGTCGGTGGCGAATTCCCTGACCGCGCCGTGACCGTTCGACTGGACGGCGGGCGTGGTCGGGACCTCGGCCTCCTGGGAGGCGCCCGGTTCGTCCGCCGACCACATACCGGTTCTCGTGAGGTTCTCAGCTTCAGATGGCGCCGGCGGCGTCCCGACTTCTTCGTCGCCGCCTGCGTCGTCCACCGCACGCACCTCGGCGGGTCCGGATTCGGCGGCGCCGGGGGCCGGGAACGGGGCGGTGTAGGTGTCGGTCAGTCCGGCGGCAGGCAGGACGTAGTCCTCGATCTCGATTTCGACGTCTTCGGTGGCGGCCGGGTCGTCCAGCCATGTTGCGCCGGTGGCGGCGGCTGCGACCTCCTCGATCTCCAACTCCGGCTCCGACTTGGCGGCCGGCTCGACCGTGCGGCTCGCCGGCTCCGGGGCGGAGTGGGGCTCCGGTTCAACCCAGACTCGTGCCGGCGTCGAAGCGTCGGATGATGGCGGCACGAAGCTCTCGGCGGCGATCGGAGCGGGCGGGGCGCTCGGCTGCGGGTAGGACATCCGGACGTCCAGGGGTTCGCTCGGTTCGGCTTCGACAAGCTCCCGGATCGGCTCCGGTACGGACGGTTCGTGAGGGGGCGCGGGCGTCGGTGTGGCCGCGACGGACGGCGGTGACCAGATCGGCTGCAGCCGACGCAACTGCCGTTCCTCGTCCTCGTCCACGGCCGGCTCGCTCGGGGCGGGAGCGGTTGCCTGCGCGGGCGCCTCCTCGGACGCCGCTTCGACCTTCTTCTTCTTCTTCTTCGACCGCTTGAAGGTCCGCCGCTTGGTCAGCCGCTCCTGCAGATCCTCGATCGCCGAAATACCGTCGTAGGCGAATCCCAACGCATCCTGGGCGATGAACACCATGGACTCGCCGTCGAGTTCGATGGCGAACTGATTCGAGAAGATTCGGTCGATGACGACGTCGTCGGCGCGCCACGCTCCCAGCTCGTTGCCGGCGGATGTGATGATGACGAAGATGTCGTCGAGACGCAGCTCGACGGGGATGCCGGCGCCGGCATCCTCCGGTAACCGGAGATGTCCCCTGAAATCCACCTAATTCGTCTCCGTTGCGAGAAACTCGTCGTGCCACCACCGCCGGGTCCATGCGAAACCGGGGAGGTCGGAGCAACCCCCCAGGGATCGGCACGTTTGCAAGCCCGGTGAAGGAATTCGTTCATTGCTCGTAGTCCTCCACCGGAGGACACGCACACACGAGATTCCTGTCTCCCCCTGGTCCGTCGACCCGGCCGACCGGTGGGAAATATGCCTTGGTGACAAGAGATGATACCGGGTAGGCCGCCAAGTCAGCCGGATAGGCCCGCGTCCAGTCGCCGATCACATCCGCAGCCGGATGCGGGGCGTGCACCAACGGATTGTCGTCTCGCGGCCACTCTCCGGCCTCCACACGCCGGATCTCGCCGCGAATCGAGAGCATCGCCTCGACGAAGCGATCCAGCTCCGCCAACGACTCCGATTCGGTCGGTTCGATCATCAGCGTCCCCGGAACGGGGAACGACAGCGTCGGCGCATGGAATCCGTAGTCGGTCAGCCGCTTGGCGACGTCCTCTGCCGTGATCCCCGATAGCTTCGTCAGATCGCGTATGTCGACGATGCATTCGTGGGCGACCCGACCGTTGCGTCCGCGATACAGGATGGGATATGCATCACTGAGACGTACCGCGAGGTAGTTGGCGCTCAGGATCGCCACCTCCGACGCCCGCCGCAGGCCGTCGGCACCCATCATGGCGATGTACGCCCAGGGTATGGGCAGGATCCCGGCCGAACCCCACCGGGCCGACGACACCGGTCCCACGACAGCCCGGCCCCCGCTCACCGGATGACCGGGAAGATACGGAGCGAGGTGCGCTCTGACACCGATCGGACCGACACCTGGTCCGCCGCCGCCATGCGGGATCGTGAACGTCTTGTGCAGATTGAGATGAGAGACGTCGGCGCCGAACCGTCCGGGCTTGGCGATGCCGACCAGGGCATTGAGGTTCGCCCCGTCGACGTAGACCTGCCCGCCCGCCTCGTGCACCAGCGAGCAGATCTCACCGATCGCCTCCTCGAAGACGCCGTGGGTGGACGGATAGGTGACCATCAGTGCCCCGACCCGAGTCCCATGCGAAGCGAGCCTGTCCCGGAGGTCGGCGACATCGACGTTGCCATCGTCGTCGCACGCCACGACAACCACCTCGAAGCCGGCCATGACGGCCGAGGCGGCGTTCGTACCGTGGGCGGACGAGGGGATCAGGCAGACGGTCCGGTCGCGGTCTCCGTTGGCATCGTGAAACGCCCGAATGGCCAGGAGGCCGGCGAACTCCCCCTGCGATCCGGCGTTCGGCTGCAGCGACACCGCGTCGTACCCCGTGATCTCGGCCAGCCACTCCTCGAGATCCTCGATGAGGCGGTGGTATCCCCGCACTTGGTCGGCGGGCACGAACGGATGGATCTCCGCGAACCCCGGCCAAGTGATGGGGATCATCTCCGAGGTGGCGTTCAACTTCATCGTGCAGGAGCCGAGGGGGATCATCGTCCGGTCGAGCGCCAGATCCTTGTCGGACAGCATCCGCAGGTACCGGAGCATCTCGGTCTCGGATCGGTACCGATGAAACACCGGATGCGTGAGGAATTCACTGGTGCGGACGAGCGCGGCCGGTATGCCGTCGATCGCCGGGTCGGATCTCCCGGCGCCGAACGCCGCCAGCACCGCGTCGACATCGTCTGGTCCGGTCGTCTGGTCGCAGCTGACGCCCACATGGGAATCGTCCACCCGCCGGAGGTTGATCCCCCGGTCGAGGGCCGCCGCCATCACCTCGTCGGTGCGGTCTCCCGTCGCCACCGTGACGGTATCGAACCAGGAGTCGTGCAACAGGGTCCATCCCCCATCCCCCAGCCCGGCGGCCAGCTCGGAGGCACGTTCGTGCACGTTACGCCCGATCGCGGTGAGTCCACCCGGTCCGTGCCAGGCGGCGTAGAACCCGGCGATGACCGCCAACAGGACTTGAGCGGTGCACACATTGGACGTGGCGCGATCGCGGCGGATGTGCTGCTCACGCGTCTGAAGAGCCAGCCGGTGGGCGACGCGACCGGCCGCATCGTGCGACACTCCCACGAGCCGCCCAGGGAGCGATCGGACGCGATCGGGGTTGGTGGCGATGTAGGCGGCGTGGGGACCGCCGAAGCCCATTGGAACCCCGAAGCGTTGGGTGGAACCCACCGCTATGTGCGCCCCCCACTCACCCGGAGGGATGAGCAGCGTCAAAGACAGGAGGTCGGCGGCGGCGACGACCGTGAGTCCTTCAGCCGCAGCACGGCCGGCCAGGGGCGCGAAGTCGACGACCGCGCCAGTCGACGAGGGGTATTGGAGAAGCACCCCGAACGCGCCGTCGATCTCGAAGTCGGCGGGATCGGCGACCCGCACCTCGATCCCGACCGGCCGGGCGCGGGTGCGAACGACAGCGATCGTCTGCGGATGGCACCCGGCGTCCACCAGGAACACGTCACGCTTCGCCTTGTCCGTCCGATGCGCCATCGCCATCGCCTCGGCAGCCGCCGTCCCTTCGTCCAGCAGCGAGGCATTCGCCACGCTGAACCCGGTGAGGTCTTCGACCATCGTCTGGAAGTTGAGGAGGGCCTCCAACCGCCCCTGTGAGATCTCCGCCTGGTACGGGGTGTACGCGGTGTACCACGACGGGTCTTCGAGGACGTTGCGTTGGATGACGGGCGGTGTGACCGTTCCGTGATAGCCCATACCGATCATCGACTTCGCCTTCACGTTGCGGTCGGCGAGTGCGCGGAGCCGCGCCACCGCCTGGATCTCGGTCAGGGGCTCGGGCAGCGAGAGCGAGGGGTCGCGGATACCGGCGGGAATGGTCTCGTCGACCATCTGCGACATGGACGTGGCCTCGATGACCTCAAGCATGTGCTCGATGTCCGTCTGGTCGGGTCCGATGTGGCGCTCGTGGAAAGGTCGGGGTTCCATCAGGTCTCCAGTCGTCCGGTCCCCCGCCTCGGCCGGATGCCCGGCACAGCGCTGCCTTCCCTGCGCGGTCCTGATGCCTGAGAGTTTCCGGGGATGGATTGCCCCTTCGGCGCCCTCCTCGGGAGGGTCTCTCCCGCCAGGTTCGTAGGCGGATTTCAGCCTACCGGCCGCCCCGGGATGCACGTCACGAATCGACGTCGCGTCGACAACTCGTCACCCGGGCGACACTTGTTGCATGCGGCCAGGAACCGGTTCTATGGTGCTGCGGACGGGCGGGAGGTGTCCCCCACACCCCTGCGCCGCTGACCGCGACGGAGTGGGCAATCCCCTGGCATGCCCGCTGAGACTCCGTTCGGAGCCTCCCGTGGAGGGAGAGAGATGACGAAGCCCCGGTCCCCCCTTACCGGGGCTTCGTCACGTCCGGGACGCCGGCAGCGCCACGACAGCCAGCGGTATCGTCGAGCGTTCGATCATGTAGGAGACGCGGTGGCCGAAATAGGGTCGATCGGTCACCGGACGATTAGCCGCGCCGATGACCACCAGATCGAACGATCCGGCATTGGCGACGTCGACGATCTCGGCCTCCGGGTTGGTCGCCACCCGGACTCCGGTCTCCACCGTGACGCCGAGGCGCTCACCGAATGCCGCAGCCGCAGCCACCATCTCCACGCCTGCCTTCCTCGATGCCTCGACGGTGTGCGCATCGAGACTCGACGCCCCGCTCTGGGCCGTGACGACGTGCAACGCGAGTACGCTGCCGCCCGTGTGGCGGACGAGGGAATAGGAGAGTTCCTCGGCTGCTCGGGTCGCCCTCGTCGACGCGACCGGTACGAGCAATCGCTTCGGAAGCCCGGGAAGATCGTTCGCCATCCCCGAGGGGAAACGAACGACCACCGTGGGGACGTCCACTGCCGCCAGGACCCGATCGACGACGGTCGAGAACACCCCCGCCCCTTCGGTGGCGACCTCCGATGCTCCGATGAGGACCAGGTCGTACCCGAGCCTCGACTCGCGGGCGATCGCCTCGGCGGGATCCGTGGCGACCTTTCTCACCACCCGATGCTTCACGTCGGCGAGCTCGTCGAGCACGTCCGCTGGATCCGAGACTCCTCGCCTCACACGATGGATGATCCGCTCCCACCTCGACGATTCGACGTCGATCGCCATCACCGTGATCTCCGCGTCCTCCAGCGCACAGGCGATGACCCGAGCGGCATAGCGGCTGTTGGCGCCACCACGGGTCGGAAGCAGAACGCGCCGGCTGTTGAGGATCTCGCTCGACTCGAGGATCTTCTCGCGGTCGAGCCTCTTCATCTCCTCGTCCGGCGTCTGCCACCCCTTCACCACCAACTTGAGGAGGGCGGGCGCGATCATCGAGGTCACCAGGGCGACGACCACCATCACGGTGTATCCCGTCTCGGAGACGACGCCGAGGTTCAGACCGACGATCGCCACCACGATGCCCATTGCTCCGAGGGCGGAGAGGCCGGATCCGAGAGCGAGCGCCTCGCGGCCCACCACTCCGGCGAAGCGACCGCCGATCATGGTGCCGACGATCTTGGCGGCGATGGCCGCACCCGTCAGCCCGAGCGTCCACATCAGTGGCTCGGTGTCGACGAGCAGACCGATGTCGACCCGCAACCCCGAAAAGGCGAAGAAGATGGGAGCGAACAACGACGTCGTCGTCGTTTCGATGACGTGTTCGACCTGCGGCAGCTGATGGCGGAGGGTCGAGAGCAGTATGCCGACGATGAAGGCACCCAGGATCGCCTCCAAGCGGAGAGCCTGGGTGATGATTCCACCGGCCAGGGCCGCCACCAGAGTCGTCGTGATCGCCGCGGTCAGGCTCGACCCGCGGTCGAGGATCCATTTGAAGATCGAATCGAGCGCCCATCGTCCCACGGTGATCGTGAGCACGAGGAAGACCGCCAGACCGCCGAACGAGCGGGCCAGGAGGGCCGGCGCGAACCCGTCCTGTGCGATTCCCGACAGAGCAGCGAGCAGGAGCCATCCAGCGGCGTCAATGGTCATTCCCGCCGCCAGCGTGATTTGCCCGAAGTTCCGGCGGAGGAACCCCATATCCTGCAGGATCTTGGCGACGACCGGGAGCGCCGAGACGGACAGTCCGAGAGCGAAGAATCCAGCGAACACCGCCCTGTCGACGCCTTCTCCGACGAAGTCTCTCGGCGTGAGAAAGGCGGCAACGGATGCGACCGCCAGCGGCAGCAGCAGCGCACCCGCCGACACGGAAACCGCCGCCTTGCGGAAACGGGCGATGATCCCGAGGTCGGTCTCGTAGCCGATGACGACGAGCAGCATGATCACACCGAGCCACGCAAAGGCGAAGATCACCGACTGAACGACATCCTCGCCGAAGACCCAGTCGTAGGCATCGGGCAGAATCCGGGCGAACACGCTGGGACCGAGTAGCACGCCGGCGAGCAGCTCCCCGACGACCGCAGGCTGTCCCAGCTGTTTCATGACGCCGCCCAGCAGGCGCGCCACACCGATCAGCAGGCCGAGCTGGACGAGAAAGATGAGCACTTGGTGCTCGTCGAGCGGCGCTCCTGTGGCGGCGAGGAACATCGAGTCGACGTTACCGGTGACCGCCGGGGCAAGCCCGTCAGACATTGAACCGGAAGAACACGACGTCGCCGTCTCTGACCACGTATTCCTTGCCCTCCACGCGGATCTTTCCCGCGGTCCGCAATGCCGCCTCCGACCCGTGCTCGAGCAGATCGGGAATCGTGTACACCTCGGCCCGAATGAACCCCTTCTCGAAGTCGGTGTGGATGACGCCGGCCGCCTGGGGAGCCTTCGTGCCATGCCGGACCGTCCATGCGCGGATCTCGTTGGGACCGGCCGTGAAGAACGTGTCGAGACCCAAAAGGCCGTAGGCGGCGCGCGACAGGGAGGCGAGACCCGGCTCCTCGAGGCCCAGATCCGACAGGAAGCTCGCCCGATCGTCGCCATCCAACTCGGCGATGTCGGCCTCGGCCTGGGCGCAGATCACGACCAGGCCTGCTCCCGATCTCGCGGCCGCCTGACGCACCACGTCGACGTACTGATTCCCGCCGAGGCCCGCCTCGTCGACGTTGCACACGAAGAGAACGGGCTTGGCCGTGATGAGTTGTGCATCTCCGAGCGTCTCCCTCTCGTCACCCGGGAGCGTGCGGGCGGGATTGGTGTCCGACAACCAGGCGTAAAGACGCTCGGTGACGTCGAGAGCGATCGCCGACGACCTGTCGCCCGTCTTCACCACTCGTCGGAGGCGGTCCAGGCGCCGCTCGACGACCGCGAGGTCGGCGAGGACCAGTTCGAGGTCGACCGTGTCGATGTCTCGCGCGGGATCGACCGAACCGTCCACATGGGTCACATCCCCCTCGAAGCACCGCACCAGATGGATGACGGCGTCGACGGAGCGGATGTGGCCGAGAAACTGGTTTCCGAGTCCCTCCCCTCGCGACGCGCCCTTCACCAATCCGGCGATGTCGAGAATCTCGACTGCGGTCGGGATCACCCGCTTCGTCTCGATCACGGAGTTGATCTGGGCAAGTCGGTCGTCGGGAACCGGAACGACCCCGATGTTCGGCTCGATGGTCGCGAACGGATAGTTCGCCGCCTCGGCACCGGCTGCGGTGAGGACGTTGAAGAGTGTCGACTTACCGACGTTGGGGAGGCCGACGATGCCTACTTGCAGCGCCACAGGCGGGACTCCAGTGAGGGGGAACGGAGGAAAAGGTAGCGGGGCCGGCGACGGGTCCAAGTCGAG
>Ga0214472_10001645_pt1 | contig 24752 bp, 23 predicted proteins | sample RVTome_6_FD_207662 | JGI IMG/M metagenome (GOLD analysis project Ga0214472, IMG submission 207662) | Soil microbial communities from uranium-contaminated site in the Upper Colorado River Basin, Wyoming, United States - RVT140D175 | ecosystem: Environmental > Terrestrial > Soil > Contaminated >...
CTGCCGCGCCCACCGGATCTCCTACCATTACGAGGACGCCGATCTTCGTTCCGAGCGCTTCGGCATGACTGCCCTGAGGAAGCCGCCCGTGGCGCCGCCGAGTGTGCCCCACGCCACGGCCAGCTCGAACGCGTAGGGGGGATACGGGCCGTAGCGGAAGTACCCGGTGGCCACGTCAGTGAGCGGGCCTTCGAACCGGGCGGTCACCGCGCCAAGGATCAATACCCCGGTGAACAGGAAGGCGAAGACCCCACCCGCCATGCCGCCCACCAGCACGCCCTCCCAGCGACCCCTCGCCTCGGCTCTCCGGGCCGCGAGCGCGCCGCCGACCACCACCGCCACCACCGGGACCAGGAGGAACAGGAGCCACGCCCGCGGGGGCTGACCGAGCTCCGGGTACCCCCAGAACCGGTTGAACGTGCCGGGAAGGGGACGGCCGAAGAACGACTCGTACGAGAGGAAGCAGAAGGAGGGGAGCGAGGTTCCCGCGCCTCCGCCCACCTCCAGGCAGCCACCCATCGCCGGGACCAGGGTCCAGGCAGCGACGTTCGGCAATGCGAGCACGGCGAGGAGCACGACCATGAGCCCGGTCCCCACGCCCGGGCGAAACACGGTGTCAGCGTACGAGGCCGCGATGGAAGGCTCGGAAGCGGCAGCCATACCCAGGCCCGCGAGCGACAGCACGAGCCCCAGGCCGAGCATCCACAACCCTCCGACGATCGCCCCTCGCCATCGCCGGGGCCAGGCTTGCGTTGCCCACAGCCACGGCGACGTCCACATCCCAGCGCCGGCGGAACGGATGCCCCCAACGCCGCCGAACACGGCCCCCAGCGCGAGCGGCCAGAAGAACGAAGCGATGTGGGATGGGTGTGCGCTCATCGGTGATGAATCGGGGATGCTCACCTGGAAGCTCAGGGCCCACGACGCGGACCAGCTGAGGAGTGCGTACGGCACCGCCACCTTGGCCCCGTGGATCCCTCGGCGGAGCTCGGGGCCGCCGACCGCCTCGCCGGCCGATCGTCCTGCCCGGATCAGTAACCCGATCACGAGCGCGGTCCCCGAAAGGAAGGCGAACGCGATCACCGCGTCCACGGCGCGCCCCGACGGCCAGCCGAGCACCCGGTCTGCATCCGAGGCCAGGTGGAGATCGGGGGAGCGCACCGCCATCCCCACGTGATGGAACAGATAGAACAGTGCCCACCCGTACCGAGCGGCCTGGGCGGCCGAGGCTCCGGGTAGCGCGTCGGCCAGGAATGCCACGAACGCCACCGACTGGCCCAGGGCTCCGACGCCGAGCGCCGTCACCAGCGCACCGACGGAGGCCCGTGGCCATCCACCCCGGAACAGGGACCTCCTCTCGATCGCGACCCGTTCCGTCTCGGACGTTCCGGCCGAACCCAACACCTCCTCGGCGGCATGGTAGTCGCGGCCCCGGGGCGGCCGATCATGCGGATCGAGGGTATCCTGCCTGTCCGTTCGTCTGGTCGGGCCAGTCGCATCGGCACGAGGGGAAGACATGACACCTGAAGATGGCGCCTACGGCGTCTCGCGCAACGGTGCCGCCGCGCGGGCGGTGGACCTGTACAAGATCTATGGGACGGGCGACGCCGAGGTCGTCGCCCTCGGCGGGGTCTCGGTAGAGTTCGCATCCAGCCGGTTCACGGCCATCATGGGGCCGTCAGGCTCCGGCAAGTCCACCCTGCTCCACTGCATGGCCGGGCTCGACACCCCCACGTCCGGTCACGTCTTCATCGGCGGCGTGGACCTCACCACCTTGTCGGAGAAGCAGCTCACGCTGCTCCGCCGGGAGAAGGTGGGGTTCGTGTTCCAGGCGTACAACCTGGTGCCGACCCTCACCGCGGCGGAGAACATCACGCTCCCGCTCGACATCGCGGGCGACAAGCCCGACGGGGCCTGGTTCGACACCGTGGTCGACACCATCGGGCTCCGCTCCCGCCTCACCCATCTCCCCACGGAGCTCTCGGGCGGCCAGCAGCAGCGCGTGGCCGGAGCCCGGGCCCTGGTCAGCCGGCCGGACATCGTCTACGCCGACGAGCCGACCGGGAACCTCGATTCGAAGAGCGGCGCGGAGCTCCTCTCGTTCCTGCGAAGCGCGGTGGACGATCACGGCCAGACCATCGTGATGGTCAGCCACGACCCCACTGCGGCGAGCTACGCCGACCGGATCGTCTTCCTGTCCGACGGGCACGCGGTGGACGAGATGACCGGCCCCACCCCCGAGCGGGTCTTGGACCGGATGAAGTCCCTGGAGTCCTGACGGCAATGTGGCGCGCCACGATCAAGAGCCTCCTGGCCAGGAAGCTCCGCCTGGGCCTCACCGCGCTGGCCGTGGTCCTCGGCGTGGGGTTCATGGCCGGCACCTATGTCCTGACCGACACCATGAACAAGGCCTTCGACGACGTCTTCGCCGTCGCGAACAGCGGGACCGACGTCGTGGTGCGGGCCCAGTCCTCCTTCGAGCCCGGTCCCGGCGGGGGGCCCGGGGGCGGAGGGGCCGCCGAGCGGAACCCGGTCCCCGAGCACCTGTTGCTGCTGGTCGAGGCCACCGACGGCGTGAGGTCCGTGGACGGCGAGGTGACGGGGTTCGCGCAACTGGTCGATCCCGCCACGAACGAGACCATCGGCACCCTCGGCCCCCCGAACATCGGGACGTCGTGGAGCCCAGGGTCGACCCCGCTCACCGTCCGCGAGGGCGAGCCGCCCACGACCGGGACCGACGTTGCCATCGACGCCGCCACCGCCGAGGGGTACGGCCTGGAGGTCGGCCGGGAGATCCAGATCCTGTTCACGGGTTCGCCCCGGACCTTCACCATCTCGGGCATCGTCGGCTTCGGTGACGCCGACAACCTGGCCGGTGCCACGCTGGCGGTGTTCGAGCTCCAGACGGCGCAGCAAGTGCTGGACCGGGTGGGCGAGTACGACAGCCTCCAGGTGGTGGCCGAGGAGGGCGTGTCGTCGATCGAGCTTCGGAACCGGGTCGCCCTCCGCCTCCCCGAGGGCTTCGAGGCGGTGACCGGAGCAACCGCAGCGGCGCAAGACGCCGAGGAGCTCCAGGAGGCGCTGGGCTTCTTCCAGACCGCCCTGCTCGTGTTCGCCTTCGTCGCCCTGTTCGTGGGGGCGTTCATCATCTTCAACACGTTCTCGATCATCGTCGCCCAGCGCACCCGGGAGCTCGCGCTGCTCCGCGCCCTCGGCGCCAGCGGGCGCCAGGTGATGGTGTCGGTGCTTCTGGAGGCCGCGGTGATCGGGGTGGTGGCCTCGGCCATCGGCGTGGGGGCCGGCGTCCTGATCGCGATCGGCCTCCAGGCCATGCTGGAGGCGTTCGGGATCGACCTTCCCAGCACGACCACGCAGCTGCTGCCCCGTACGGTCATCGCGTCGATCACGGTGGGGTCCCTCATCACGCTGGTCTCGGCCGTCGTCCCGGCCCGCCGGGCGTCGAGGGTCGCGCCCATCCAGGCCCTCCGCGACGGGATGCCGGCGGGGGGCGCCACCCTTCGCCGGCGGGTGATCACCGGCGTGGCCATCACCGCGGCCGGGGTGGCCGCCCTGCTGTTCGGGCTGTTCGGCGGGGCGTCGAACGCGGCGGCCCTGGTCGGCCTGGGAGCGGCGATCACGTTCATCGGGGCGGCCGCCCTCGCGCCGCTGGTTGCCCGGCCCCTCGCCCGCGCGATCGGGTGGCCGCTTCCGGCCCTGGGCATCCCGGGGAAGCTGGGCCGGGAGAACGCGATGAGGAACCCCCGGCGGACCGCCGCCACCGCCGCCGCCCTCATGATCGGGCTCGGCCTGGTGAGCTTCGTGGCCGTGTTCGGGGCCTCGCTCCGCTCCTCTGCCAGCGTGGCCCTGGACGAGACGTTGAAGGCCGACTTCATCCTGTCAACCGGCACGTTCACGCCGTTCTCGGCCCAGGTGGCTCGGGACCTGGAAGGCGACCCCGATCTCGCGGCCGTCTCGCCGTTCCGGCAGGGGCAGGTCCGCGTGGACGAAAAGCTCGACTTCGTCGCCGGCATCGACCCCGCCACCTGGGGGCAGGTCGCCACGGTGGACATGGTGGCCGGTGAGCTCGGCGCGGTGGGTGGCGACGAGATCCTGGTCTACCGGCCGGTGGCCGAGTCGAACGAGTGGAGCGTGGGCGAGTCGATCCCCGTCGAGTTCGCCCGGACCGGGGTGACGGAGCTCAGGATCGCCGGCATCTTCGGAGACAACCGCCTGCTCGGCAACTACGCGGTCTCCATCGAGACGTACGAGGCGAACTTCCGCGAGCAGCTCGACGTCATCGTCTTCGTGAAGGCGAACGACGGCGTGCCGATCGGCCAGGCCCGCGAGGCCGTGGAGTCGGCCGTCGCCGAGTTCCCGAACATCGAGGTGAACGATCAGGCCGAGTTCAAGGAACAGCAAGCCGCGTTCATCGACCAGCTGCTGGCCCTGGTGTCCGCGCTCCTCGGGCTGGCCATCCTGATCGCGCTGTTCGGCATCGTGAACACGCTCAGCCTGTCGATCTTCGAACGGACCCGCGAGCTCGGGCTGCTCCGGGCCGTGGGGATGACTCGACGCCAGGTGCGCTCGATGATCCGGTGGGAGTCGGTGATCATCGCGGTGCTGGGGGCGGTGCTGGGGGTCGTGATCGGCGTCCTGTTCGGGTGGGCCATGCAGCGGGCGCTGGTAGATACGGGCGTGACACGGCTCGCCATCCCGCCGGTGCAGCTCGGGATCTACGTGGCGATCGCGGGCCTCGCGGGCGTGTTCGCGGCCATCATGCCGGCCCGGCGGGCCGCCAGGTTGAACGTCCTGGAGGCCATCGCGTACGAGTAGGTGCGTGGCCACGGGCGGACGCCCGGGCGGAGGCCCGGACCCGTCCGGCTATCATGCGACCCATGCCCAAGGTCCAGCTCCCGGATGGCCATGACGTCGCGCTCCCGGAGGGAGAGCCGCTCGGCTCGGTCCTGCCTCCCGAGGCGCTCGCGGCGCGGTTCGACGGAGCGCTGGTGGACCTGTCATTCGTCCCGGACCGGGACGGAAAGGCGGAGCCGGTTCCGGCGGGAGAGCCCGACGGGCTCCACGTGCTCCGCCACTCCACCGCCCACGTGATGGCGCAGGCCGTGTGCGACCTGTGGCCCGGGGCGAGGTACGCGATCGGACCGCCGGTGGAAGACGGCTTCTACTACGACTTCGAGCTGCCCGAGGCCCTCTCGCCCTCGGACCTGGAGAAGATCGAGGCCCGCATGGCCGAGATCGTCGCCGATGACCGGCCCTTCGTGCGCGAGGAGCTGTCGAGGGAAGAGGCCCTGGAGCGGTTCGCCGACCAACCGTACAAGCGGGAGGTCATCGAGGGACTCGACGAGAGCGAGGGGGCGGGCTCCAACCGCGTGACGGTCTACCGCAACGGCGAGTGGTCCGACCTGTGCCGGGGGCCTCACCTCCCGTCCACCGGGAGGCTCGGCACGTACAAGCTGCTGAAGCTGGCCGGCGCGTACTGGCGGGGCGACGAGACCCGGCCCATGCTCCAGCGCATCTACGGCACGGCGTGGCCGAACGAGGAGGAGCTGAAGGCGTACCTGCATCGCGTCGAGGAGGCCGAACGGCGCGACCATCGCAAGCTGGGGCGACAGCTCGACCTGTTCTCGTTCCCCGAGGAGCTCGGCCCCGGCCTCGCGCTCTGGCACCAGCGGGGAGGCATCTTCCGCAAAGAGCTCGAGGACTACGTGCGGGAGCTGCACCTGGAGCGCGGCTACGACCTGGTGGTCACGCCCCACCTCGCGCGGCGCGTCCTGTGGGACACCTCGGGCCACACCGCGAAGTTCATCGAGAACATGTACCCGGTCATGGACGACGGCGAGGGGAACGAGTACTTCGTCAAGCCGATGAACTGCCCGTTCCACGTCCTCATCTTCAAGTCCCAGGTCCGGTCGTACCGCGACCTGCCGATGCGCCTGTCGGAGCTCGGGACCGTGTACCGGTACGAGCGCGCCGGGGTGGTCCACGGGCTGCTCCGCGTCCGCGGCATGACCCAGGACGACTCCCACATCATCTGCCGGGAGGACCAGCTGATCGACGAGATCCTCGCGGTGTTCGAGCTCACATTGGAGATCCACCGAACCTTCGGGTTCCTCGACCCCGTGGTCACCCTATCGACCCTCGCGGCGGAGCAGTCGATCGTGGACGAGGCCATGGCCGCCCGCGCCACCGAGGCGCTGACGAACGCCCTGGACAAGTCCGGGCTCGAGTACCGGGTGGCCGAGGGCGAGGGCGCGTTCTACGGCCCGAAGGTGGACTTCCACTTCCACGACGCCATCGGGCGGCTGTGGCAGCTCACCACGGTGCAGGTCGACTTCGCGCTGCCGGAGCGATTCGACATGGAGTACGTGGGCGAGGACAACGAGCGCCATCGCCCGGTGATGATCCACCGGGCCATCCTGGGCTCGCTCGAACGGTTCTCCGGTGTGCTGATCGAGCACTACGCCGGGGCCTTCCCCCTGTGGCTCTCGCCGGAGCAGGTCCGGCTGGTCCCCGTGGCGGACCGGCACGTGGACCATGCCAGTGAGCTGGCCGGGGCGCTCCGGGGGGCCAAGCTCCGGCCGTTCGTCGATGCGAGCGGCGAGACGGTGGGCAAGAAGGTCCGCGAGGCGCAGGTCATGAAGGTCCCGTACACCCTCGTGATCGGCGACAAGGAGCTCGAGTCCGGTGCGCTGACCGTCCGCGACCGGTCGGGGACCGAGGTGAAGGGGGTTGCGTTCGAGCGGTTCGTGCGGGCGCTCGTGGAGGAGGCCGAGAGCCGCTCGCTCGAGCAGAGCACGTTCGAGGCCTAGCCCCCATGGACCGGCTGTGGTCGCCCTGGCGGATGGAGTACATCGAGGCAGCCAAGGCCGAGCCCGAGGGCTGCATCTTCTGCGACCTCCCGGCCAAGGGCGACGACGCGGCCGCGTACATCCTGCGGCGCGGGGAGCACGGGTTCGTGCTCCTGAACTCGTTCCCCTACAACCCCGGCCACGTGATGGTCGCCCCGTTCCGGCACACCGGCGACCTCGAGGGCCTGGAACAACCGGAGCTGCTCGACCTGGACCGGCTGCTCCAGGCCTCGATCCGGGCGCTTCGCGAGGAGATGGCGCCTCACGGGTTCAACGTGGGCATGAACCTGGGCCGGGTGGCCGGCGCGGGGATCCCCGACCACCTGCACTGGCACGTGGTTCCGCGGTGGGGAGGCGACACGAACTTCATGCCGGTGGTGGGGCAGACCCGCGTGCTGCCGGAGCTCCTCGACGAGACCTACCGCAGGCTCGCCCCGCGCCTGGCGGACCGATGACGGGGACGTCGGGGAACGTGCAGGTGGAGGGTGGCCGGCTGTACTACGAGCGCGCCGGGAAGGGGCCCACCCTGGTCCTCATCCACGGGGGGCTGTGGGACTCGCGGATATGGGACGACCAGTTCGAGGCCTTCGCCAAGCGGTACGACGTGATCCGGTACGACCTTCGGGGCTACGGCCGGTCCGACCGGCCCACCGCGCCGTACTCCGACGTGGACGACCTGCTCTCGCTGCTGGTGTTCCTGTACGTCGAGCGGGCCTCGCTCGTCGGCATGTCGGTGGGGGGCGCCATCGCACTCGACTTCACGCTGGCGAACCCGGAGATGGTGGCGAACCTCGTGCCGGCCGTGTCGGGCCTGTCCGGCTATGAGTGGGCGGATCCCGGCGTGGCCATGCTCGATGAGGAGGTCGCCCGCGCGGTCGAGGCCGGCGAGCCGGAGCGGGCCATGGAGATCTCGCTCGAGGTGTGGGCGCCGCTTCAGACGAGCCCCGAGGTTGACGAGCGGATCCGCCGGATCGCCATGGACAACGCGCACACCTTCCTGATCCCCGACGAGCTCGCCCGTGCGGCGCCCCCGGCCATGGACCGCCTGGGCCAGATCGAGGCACCCACCCTGGTGATCGAGGCCGAACGCGACGTCGGCGAGATCCACACCATCGCGAAGCTCCTCGCGGAGCGGATCCCCGGGGCCCAGAAGCGGGTGATCGCGGGGGCCGACCACGTCGTCAACGTTCGCGCGCCGCAGAAGTTCAACCGGCTGGTGCTGGATTTCCTGGGGCTCGCAGATCTGGGGTGAATAGGGCCTGCCCGATTACTTCCTTGACTCTTCCTTGGCCTTCTGGGCCTCGGCGATGATCTTCTCCGCGAGGTGCGACGGCACCTCCTCGCGGTGGGAGAAGCGCATGGTGAAGGCGCCCCGCCCGCCGGTCAGCGAGCGGAGGTCGATGGCGTAGCGAGCCACCTCGGCCTGGGGGACCAGCGCCTTGATCCGCTGCTTGCCAGCCCCGGCCGAGTCCACCCCCTGGATCTTGGCCCGCTTGGAGTTGAGGTCGCCCATGATGTCGCCCGTGTAGTCCTCCGGGACGATCACCTCGAGCTCCACGATGGGCTCGAGCAGCACCACGCCGGCATGCTGGGCCGCCTCCTTCAGGGCGAGCGAACCGGCGATCTGGAAGGCCATGTCCGACGAGTCCACGGTGTGGAACTTGCCGTCCACCAGCCTGACCCGGACGTCGACCATGGGGTTCCCGGACAGTGCGCCCTCCTGCATGGTCTTCACGATGCCCTTTTCCACCGAGCCGATGAACTGGGAGGGGATGGCGCCGCCGAATATCTTGTCCACGAACTCGAACCCGGAGCCCCGGGGCATTGGTTCGATCTCGATGTTGCAGACCGCGTACTGACCGTGGCCGCCGGTCTGCTTGACGTGCCGGCCGAGGCCCTTGCCGGGCACCTTGATGGTCTCGCGGTAGGCGATCTTGGCGGGTGCCGTCGAGACCTCCACGCCGAACTTCCGCTTCATCCGCTCGATCATCACGTCCAGGTGGGCCTCGCCCATGCCGTAGATCACGGTCTCGTGGGTCTCCTCGGACCGGTCCACCCGGAACGTGGGGTCCTCCTCGCGCAGGCGCGAGAGCGCGGTCGACAGCTTGTCCTCGTCGCCCTTGGTCTTGGGGGCGATGGCGTACGCGAGGAGCGGCTCGGGCATCGGGGCGGCCGGGAGCTTGACCGGATCGTCCTTCGTGGAGAACGTGTCGCCGGTCGTGGTGTGCGACAGCTTGGCCACGGCGCCGATGTCGCCGGCCGGGACCTCGGAGACGGTGTCGTGCTCCTTGCCTCGCAGCGCGAAGAGCTGCCCGACCCGCTCCTCCGCGCCCTTGGTCGCGTTGTAGACCGACGAGTCGGGGCGGACCTTCCCCGCGAACACCCGGAACATCGTGATGTGGCCGACGTAGGGGTCGGAGATGGTCTTGAACACCAGCGCGGCGAGGGGCTGGGCCGGGTCGCAGGCCCGCTCCTTCTCCTCCCCCGACTTGGAGACCACGGTGACCGGGCCGCGGTCGGCGGGGGAGGGGAACTCGTCCACGATGAACTGGAGGACCCGGTCCACGCCGATGGGCCTGGAGGCCGCCGCCACCAGCACCGGGGCGATTCGCGCCTCGGCGAAGCCGTTCCGCACCCCGTGGACGACCTCCTCCTCGGAGAGCTCCCCCTGCTCGAGGTACTTCTCGATCAGCGCGTCGTCGGATTCGGCCACCGCCTCCATCAGCTTCTCGCGGAAGGGGTCGGCCTTGCCGGAGATGTCGTCGGGCCAGGGCACCTCCTCGGCCGCCGGCCCGGAGCCGTACCGGAAGGCCTTGCGCGCGAGGAGGTCGGCGATGCCCTCGAAGTCGTGCTCCTCGCCGAGGGGCAGCTCGAGCGGCGCGACCTGCGTGCCGAAGGACCGCACGAGCTGCTCCAAGGTCCGCTCGAACGACGCCCGCTCCCGGTCCAGCTTGTTGATGAGGATGGCCCGGGGGAGTCCGGCCTCCACGGCGAGCTCCCACGCCACCTCGGTCTGGACCTCGACCCCGTCCACCGCCGACACGACGAGGAGGACCGCGTCGACGGCGCGGATGGCCGAGCGGAGGTCGCCCACGAAGTCGGCGTATCCCGGCGCGTCCAGGACGTTCACCTTGACGTCCTTCCACTCGATCGGCGCCACGGCCAGGGACACGCTGATCCCCTTCTTCACCTCCTCGGGCTCGAAGTCGGAGACCGTGTTGCCGTCCTCGACCTTACCCATGCGCGTGATGGCGCCGGAGGTGAAGAGCATGGCCTCGAGGAGCGTGGTCTTCCCCGCTCCGCCGTGGCCGACGAGCAGGACGTTTCGGGTGTTCGGAGCGTCGTAGGTCTTCATGGGTCCCTTTCGGCCGGGCGTCCGTGCGTCCGTGCGGGGGAACCCGGGGATTCTAGCGCGGCGGCACCGGGCGCCTTCGGGCGGCTGGAGGCCCGGTGATACGCTCGCGCCGGTGTCCGGTGTGAGCGTGGTGGAACGGGATCGCATCCGCATCTGGCTGGCGCGGTGGCTGCTGGTTCTCGGCGCCATCGGGATCGGCCTCGCTTGCTGGGCCGTGATCGCCGGGGATGTGTGGCGAGCGGGGATCGTGTCGACGGCGACGGCCTGCGCCCTGGTCGCCGCGGGGGCGCTGGTCACGTCGGCCGAGGATCCGGCGGACCGCGTCTTCGCGTCGCTGGTGGATCGGGCCTTCGACGGCGCCGTGCTGGGTGGGATCGCGTGGGCGTATCGCCTCGACGAGCCCTGGACCGCCGCCGGAGCCGTGGTGGCCCTTTGCTCGAGCTTCCTGGCCGCGTACGTCCGCGCGCGTGGCGCCTCCCTCGGCTACGGAGTGGACGAAGGTCTCGTAACGCGCGTGCTCCGGTACGGCTTGGTTAGCGGGGGGCTGATCACCGACCGGCTCGGCTGGGCGCTGTGGGTCCTGGCCGTGGTGATGGTGCTCGCCTCCGTGGTTCGCGCCAGCCAGGTGGCCAAGGAGGAGCGGGCCTGAGCGCCGAGACGCCGAAGGAGCGGGCGGCGTACTGGGCCTACCGGTTGGTCGAGTGGCTGGCCATGACGCTCCCGGAGCGGGTGGGGCGGAGGGTGTTCCTTGCTCTCGGCCGCGTGGCGTGCCGGGCGCTCCCCGGCGTTCGGGCCACCGTCGCCGCGAACCAGGCCAGGGTGCTGGGGCTAGACCCCGGGTCGGAGCTGGTGGACGCCGCGACCAGGGAGGCCTTCGCGCTGTACGCGCGGTACTGGTTCGACACGTTTCGCGTTCGGGTCCTCTCCGTGGAAGAGCTGAACGAGCGGACGCGGGTGGAGGGCCTCGAGCACATCGACCGGGCGCTGGAGGGTGGGCGAGGGTGCATCGCGGTCCTGCCGCACATGGGCAACTGGGACGCGGCAGGCCGGTGGCTCGCCGCGCACGGCTACCGCATCGCCTCAGTAGCCGAGGAGCTCCGGCCGAGGCGGTTGTTCCAGCTGTTCCTGCGGCATCGGGAGGAGCTCGGCTTGAAGATCATCCCGCTCACGAGGAGCGGCGGGGTGGGGCACCGGCTCGGCGTGCTGCTCGGGGAGAACTGGATCGTGGCCCTGGTGGCCGACCGGGACCTCACCGGCCGGGGCGTGGAGGTGGAGATGTTCGGGGCCACCCGGAAGCTCCCCGCCGGGCCCGCGCTGCTCTCCATCTCGACCGGGGCGCCGCTCCTCGTGTGCCCGGTATGGACGACGGACAACGGATGGCACATCCGCGTGGGTGAGCCGCTCGGGACCCAGCCGGCCGGCCGCACGAGCGAGGATGTGGCCGCGCTCACCCGGCTGATGGGAGCGGAGTTCGAACGGGCCATCGCCGCCAACCCCGTGGACTGGCACATGTTCCAGCCGGCCTGGGGAGAGTCGCCAGGCTCGGGCGGGGGGGATGAGAAGGGAGAGCCGCCGGGCCCCGATGATCGGGACGACGAGCGTGAGCCGGCCGGCCCGGGCGGGCGCGGTGGGGAACGGCCCCCGTGAGGGTCGCCCTGACCTGCCCCTACGCCTGGGACGCGCCGGGCGGCGTGCAGGTCCACGTTCTTGAGCTGGGCAAGCACCTCATGGCCCGAGGCCATGAGGTGCTGGCCCTCGCTCCCTCCCGAGGCCGGCCGTCCGAGCCGTGGGTTCGGGCGGTGGGCCGCCCGGTGGACGTCCCATACAACCGGTCCACCGCGCCGATCGACCCCCGCCCGTGGTCGATCGGGCGGGTGCGGGAGCTGCTCGCGGTCTTCGAGCCCGACGTCGTGCACGCCCACGAGCCGCTCACGCCCAGCACGTCGATGTGGGCCACGCTCTCGTCCAGGGCGCCGGTGGTGGCGACGTTCCACTCGGGGGCCGAGCGGTCCCGGCTGTTCGACGTCGCGGCGCCGATCCTTCGAAGGATGGCCCGGCGGATCGCCGTCCGGATCGCGGTGTCGAAGCGGGCCGCAGCGTTCATCCACGATCGCGTGGGTGGCGACTTCCGGATCGTGCCGAACGGCGCGGACGTCGCCAGGTTCGCCGAGGCGGCGCCGGCCGACCTCGGCCCCGGATCCAAGCTGCTGTTCGTGGGACGCCTGCACGAGCGGAAGGGCTTCCCTACGGCGGTCGAGGCGTTCCGTCTCCTCGCCGTCTCCCGCCCGGACCTGCGGCTGGTCGTGGCCGGGGACGGCCAGGACCGGGATGCCGTGGAGTTGCTGGATCCGGCCCTTCGGGCCCGGGTGATGCTGCTGGGCTCGGTTCCCCACGACCACCTTCCCCCGTACCACGCGGCCTGCGACGTGTTCCTGGCGCCCTCGGTGGGGGGCGAGAGCTTCGGCATCGTGTTGGTCGAAGCCATGGCTGCGGGACTGCCCGTCGTGGCCAGTCGGATCCCCGGCTACGACGAGGTGCTGACCGACGGCGTGGAGGGGTTCCTGGTGCCGCCTCGGGATCCGGCCGCGGTGGCGGAGGCGGCCGCGATGGTGCTCGACGACCGCGACCTGGCCCGGAAGATGGGGGCGGCCGGCCGGGAGCGGTCCCGCCGCTACGACTGGGCCGTCGTGGCGGGCGAGGTCGAGGCGGCCTACCGGGATGCCCTGGCCTCGGTACGATAGATGCCGTGACCCCCGTGTGGATCGCGCTCGGGGCCGTGGCCCTGGTGTTCCTGTACGGCGTGTTCCTGTTCAACCGGCTGGTGTCGCTGCGCAACCGGGTGGACAACGGCTGGTCCCAGATCGACGTGCAGCTCCGCCGGCGATACGACCTCATCCCAAACCTCGTGGAGACGGTCAAGGGCTACGCGGCCCACGAGCGGCAACTGTTCGAGAACATCGCCGAGGCTAGGACCCGAGGCATCGCGGCCTCCGAGGTGGGGGATCAGGCGCAGGCGGAGAACCACATCACGCGGGGCCTCCGACAGCTGCTGGCGGTGGTGGAGAACTACCCCGACCTCAAGGCGAACCAGAACTTCCTGGCCCTCCAGGAGGAGCTCACGGGCACGGAATCGAAGATCGCCTTCGCCCGGCAGTTCTACAACGACCAGGTGATGCGACTGAACGCGCTGATCCAGTCCTTCCCGTCGAACCTCGTCGCCCGGCTGTTCGGGTTCGCGCTGCGCGAGTTCTTCGACATCGAGGATCCGGTCCGGGGTCCGGTGAACGTGGACCTCTCGCAGCCGTAGCGATCCGTGTACGAGCAGATCTCGTCCAACAGGCGGAAGTCGATCCTCCTCGTCCTGGGCGCCGTCGTGCTGCTCGGGGCGGTGGGGTACGCCATCGGGCTCCTCACGCAGCAGGGGCCGGTCTGGCTCGTGGTGGGGATCGGCCTTGCCGTGGTCATGTCGATCGGCTCCTACCTGTACGGCGACCGGATCGTGCTGGCCTCCACCCGGGCCCGGGAGGTCACGCCCGAGGATGAGCCCAGGCTGCACAACATCGTTGAGGGGCTGGCCATCGCGGCCGGGCTCCCCAAGCCCCGCGTCTACGTGGTGCCGGAGCAGGCCCCCAACGCTTACGCCACTGGCCGGAACCCGGAGCACTCGTCGATCGCAGTGACACAAGGGCTCCTCGACACGTTGAACCGGGTCGAGCTGGAGGGCGTCGTGGCCCACGAGATGTCGCACGTCCTGGATCGGGACATCCTGGTTGGCACCATCGTCGCAACCCTCGTCGGCGCCGCCGTCATCATGTCCGAGTTCTTCATGCGCGCCATGTGGTGGGGCGGGGTCGGGGGACGCCGAGGAAACGACCGTGGTGGTGGTCCCGCCTCGGCCCTGCTGTTCGCGTTCGGCTTCCTGTTGCTGGTCACCGCGCCCATCTTCGGCCAGATCGTGCGGCTCGCGGTATCTCGCCAGCGCGAGTACCTGGCGGACGCGCAGGGGGCCATGCTCACCCGGTACCCGCCGGGCCTGGCCGACGCGCTCCGGAAGATCGGCGCGGCGAGCGGCATCCCCATGCGCTCTGCGAACAACGCCACGGCCCACCTGTGGCTGAGCCAGCCCTCCCGAGTGCAGGGGGAGCGGATGGGCCCGATGGAACGCCTGTTCTCGACCCATCCCCCCATCGAGGACCGGATCCGGCGTCTTGAGGAGATGTGAAGTTCTTTCCAGAACTCGTTCCACCTTGCACGATCTGCGGTAGCATCACGGGGCCCGGCTGAGCGCCGGTGTGCCCGCGAGCCCCCTATACCACTCCCTGGAGGTCAACCCCTGAGCCTTACGCACCGTGGAAAGTTGGCGGTCGCGGCCGGCACGATCGGTGTGCTGGCCCTCGCGGCCGTGGGCTACTTCGCCATGTTCCCGAACACCGCCCCCGCGATCGTCCAGCAGGCCATGTCGAGGGTGGGCCTTGTCGAGGAGCCGCCGCCACCGGCCTGCCCCCTCACCGGGCAGCCGGCCCCGCACGGCGAGGTACCCGACCGGCCGGCGCTCGCGATCAAGGTCGAGAACCTCGCTGAGGCCCGGCCACAGGCCGGCCTGGACCGAGCCGACATCGTGTACGAGGAACCGGTGGAGGGCGGCATCACCCGGTTCATCGTCGTGTACCAGTGCCACGACGCGAACCGCGTGGGCCCCGTGCGCAGCGCCCGAACCACCGACCCCGACGTGCTCGCCCAGTTCGGCCGGCCGGCGCTCGGCTACGCGGGGGCCGCGGGGCGCGTGCAAACGGTCATCGACCAAGCCCACCTGATCGACGTGGGCTACCACGTCGCCACCGACGCATACTGGCGCGATGACGTCCGCCCGTCCCCGCACGACCTTTACACGACCACCCGCGCGCTGTGGAAGGCGGCCAGGCCGAGTCGGGCCGCTCCGGATCCGGTCTTCGACTACGCGCCCGATCTCGAGGTCGCGTCCAGGAAGGCGTCGAGCGTCCACCTGCCGTTCTCCTCGTACTCCGACGTGTTCTGGAAGTGGAGCCGGAAGGACGCCGCCTGGCTCCGGTTCCACGGCACCGAGGCCCACGTGCTCGACGACGGCGCACAGGTCGCGGCGGCGAACGTCGTCGTGATGCAGGTCGAGGTCCACGCCGGGGCCATCCGTGACGCCGCGGGCAACCCGTCGCCGGTGGTCACGCTGACCGGTTCGGGCCGGGCCTACGTGCTCCGGGACGGCCGGGTGGTCGTGGGCCGGTGGGAGCGTCCCACCCTGGACGACGTCACCACCTTTGTGACCAGGGACGGGGAGGAGATCCCGCTCGCGCCGGGCGTCACCTGGGTGGAGCTGCTACCCGGAACGATCGAGGTGGCCCTCAAGCGGTAGCGGGCCTCCTGGTGCCTCCGGGACCAGCGGTAGACTGGAGCTCGGAGCGTCCTTTAGGAGGGATACCCGTGGAACGCGAGACCGGCACCTTCCGCGTGAAGTCCGGCCTGGCCGAGATGCTGAAGGGCGGCGTCATCATGGACGTCACCAACGCGGAGCAGGCCAAGATCGCCGAGGACGCGGGAGCCTGCGCGGTGATGGCTCTGGAGCGTGTGCCCGCCGACATCCGCAAGGAGGGCGGCGTGGCCCGGATGGCCGACGTCGCCAAGATCGAAGGGATCATGAGCGCCGTCTCCGTCCCCGTGATGGCGAAGGCCCGGATCGGCCACTTCGTCGAGGCCCAGATCCTCCAGGGCCTCGGGGTGGACTACGTGGACGAGAGCGAGGTCCTCACCCCGGCCGACGAGGAGCACCACATCGACAAGTGGGCGTTCACCGTGCCGTTCGTGTGCGGCGCCCGAGACCTGGGCGAGGCCCTCCGGCGTATCGCCGAGGGCGCGGCCATGATCAGGACCAAGGGGGAGCCCGGGACCGGGAACGTGGTGGAGGCCGTCCGTCACCAGCGCGCCATCCTGAAGCAGACCGGGTGGCTCCAGGGCCTGCGGCCCGAGGAGTTCGTCTCGGCCGCCAAGGACCTAGGGGCGCCGGTGGAGCTCGTCCGGGACGTGGCCGCCACGGGCCGGCTGCCCGTGGTCGACTTCGCCGCCGGCGGCATCGCCACCCCGGCAGACGCGGCCCTCATGATGCAGCTCGGGGTGGACGGGGTGTTCGTCGGCTCGGGCATCTTCAAGTCCGAGGACCCGGCGGTCCGGGCCCGGGCCATCGTGGAGGCCACCACCCACTTCAACGATCCGGACGTCCTGGCCAAGGTGTCGCGCGGCCTCGGCGAGCCCATGCATGGCCTGGACATCAAGGAGCTCGGCGAAGAGGGGCTCCTCCAGGTCCGCGGCTGGTAGCCCCCGGCCATGAAGGGCGGCGTCCTCGCGCTCCAGGGTGACTTCCGCGAACACGCGCGCGTGCTCGCGGAGATCGGCGTGCCGCCCGTCGAGGTCCGCACGCCCGAGGACCTGGCCCGGGTGGACCTGCTGGTGATCCCGGGGGGCGAGTCCACGAGCATCGGGAAGCTGGCGGTGAGCGCCGGGCTTGTGGAGCCGATCCGCGAGCGGGCGTCGGGGGGCATGCCGGTCCTCGGCACGTGCGCGGGCATGATCGTGATGGCCCAAAGGGTCGAGGGAGGCGAGCCGCTCCTGTCCCTCATCGACGTCACCGTGCGCCGAAACGCCTACGGGCGGCAGGTCGACTCCTTCGAGGCCGACATCGACGTGCAGGGCATCGACCACCCGGTCCGCGCCGTGTTCATCCGGGCCCCCATCGTGGAAGACGTCGGCGAGCAGGTGACGGTCCTGGCCGAGCACGAGGGCCACCCGGTCGTGCTGGAGCAGGGGAACCTGGTCGTGGCATCCTTCCATCCCGAGCTGGTGGGGGAGACCCGCCTGCACGAGTACGTGGCGGGAAAGGCGTAGATGTCCGGCCACTCCAAGTGGAGCACGATCAAGCGGAAGAAGGCCGCGCAGGACGCGAAGCGCAGCAACGCGTTCGCGAAGGTGCTCCGAGCCGTGGAGGTGGCAGCCAAGGAAGGCAGCGGGAGCATCGAGGGCAACCCTGTCCTGGCCTCGGCCGTCGACAAGGCACGCGACGCATCCGTCCCCTGGGACAACATCGAGCGCGCCATCAAGCGGGGCACCGGCGAGCTGGCCGGCGGTGCCAAGTACGAGGAGGTCACCTACGAGGGCTACGGACCCGGTGGGGTGGCCGTGTTCGTGGAGTGCCTCACCGACAACCGCAACCGCACCGCGCAGGACGTCCGTCACGCCTTCACTCGAAACGGTGGGAACCTCGGGGCGAGCGGGAGCACCGCGTGGATGTTCACCCGCAAGGGCGTGGTCCAGATCGAGAAGTCCGCGGCCCCGGATGAGGAGAAGCTCCTCGAGATCGCGCTGGAGGCGGGTGCCCAGGACCTCGGCGACTCCGAGAGCACCTGGGAGATCACGTGCGACCCCGCCGCCCTCCGCGCGGTTCGCGACGCGATCGAGGGGGCCGGCATCCCATTGCTGTCGGCCGAGCTCACGATGGTCCCGCAGACCCAGGTGCCGGTGGACGGCCCTGCGGCCCGGCAGGTCCTGGCGCTCCTGGACGCCCTGGAGGAGCTGGACGACGTCCAGAACGTCTACGCCAACTTCGACATCCCTGAGGAGGTCCTGGCTCAGGTGGGCTGAGCGCCGGGCCGAACGAGCCCACGGTGAGCCACCGGAGCCACGTGCCCCGGGTGATTGCCCGGGTCCATCGCCGCCCCTAGACTGAACACGTGTTCGAGCCGTGCGTGCTCGGCGTGGACCCCGGCCTGGCCTCCACCGGCCTGGCTGGCGTCACCCGGTCCCAGGGACGGGCCCGTGTGGTGTGGTCCGACACCGTGCGGACCCCTGCGGGCCTCCCCGAGGCCCAGCGCCTCCGACGCCTGGCCGAGGCGGTCCGGGGGGCCATCGCCTCGCTCCGTCCAGAGGCCATGGCGGTGGAAGCGGTGATGTGGGGCCAGAACAAGACCAGCGCGCTCTCCGTGTCGCGGGCCACCGGCGTCATCCTCCTTGCCGCGGCGGAGGCGGGGGTGCCGGTCGAGGAGTATGCGCCGCTCGAGGTGAAGATGGCCGTGACCGGCTCGGGGACCGCGGAGAAGGACCGGGTGCGGGCTGCCCTGGTCCGGGCCCACCGGGTGGAGGGCGTCCCGGAGCAGGCCGACGCCGCCGACGCCGTGGCCGTCGCCCTGTGCCACCTCCATCAGTCGCGCCTTCGGCGCGCGTCGAAGATCGCGGGAGCGCGGTGATCTCCTTCCTTGACGGCGACGTCGCCGAGAAGACGGGCGGGCGCGTCGTGGTCTCCGTGGGCGGGGTGGGCTACGAGGTCCAGGTCTCGGCGTCCACCGCGGGGACGCTTCCCCCGGTGGGCAGGCCGGCCCGGCTGTTCACGCGCATGCAGGTCCGCGACGACGCCATGGTCCTGTACGGATTCGCCTCGCACGACGAGCGGACCCTGTTCGACCTCCTGGTCACGGTGAACGGGGTGGGGCCGAAGGTCGCGCTGTCGTTCCTGTCGGTTCTTTCCCCCGAGTCGTTCCGCCGCGCGGTGGCGGCGGGCGACGTAGCCGCGCTCACGGTGGTGCCGGGGGTGGGGAAGAAGGTGGCGCAACGCGTGGTGCTCGACCTGAAGGACCGGCTGGGCGGCGACGTCGTGATCGTGGAGGGGCCGCTGTCCGACGTGCGCGAGGCCCTCCTCGCGCTCGGCTTGTCGTCTCAGGAGGCGAGCGAGGCCATGGCCGGGCTGGGGGCGAACGGCGAGCGGCCGGCGGAGGAGCTGCTTCGCGAGGCGCTCCAGCGCGTCGGGCGGGGGTAGCGCACCATGGCCGAGGAACGGATCGTCGAGCCGGAGTTTTCGGCGGAGGAGCGCGAGTTCGACGCGGCGCTTCGGCCCCGGACGCTCGATGAGTTCGTCGGCCAGGAACGGATCAAGGAGCAGCTCGCCCTGCTGGTGGAGGGGGCGAGGGCCCGGGGCGAGACCGTGGACCACCTGTTGTTCTCGGGGCCGCCCGGGCTCGGCAAGACCACGCTCGCCGGCATCGTGGCGAACGCCCTGGGGGTGGCGTTTCGGCCGACGTCGGGGCCGGCGCTCGACCGACCCGGCGATCTCGCCGCCATCCTCACGAACCTGGAGGAGGGCGACGTCCTGTTCGTCGACGAGATCCACCGGATGCCCCGAGCCGTGGAGGAGGTGCTGTACCCCGCGCTGGAGGACTACAAGCTGGACGTGGTGCTGGGCAAGGGGCCGAGCGCCCGGAGCATCCGCCTGGACCTCCCCCGGTTCACGCTGGTCGGGGCCACCACGCGCCCGGGGAGGATCACACTCCCGCTCCGGGAGCGGTTCGGGTTCTCCCCCCGCCTCGATTACTACTCCCGCGACGACCTGGCGAGGATCGTCCGTCGTTCTGCCGGCATCCTCGGCGTGCGCGTGGACACGGAGGGCGCCGGCGAGATCGCCCGGCGGTCGCGGGGCACACCCCGCGTCGCGAACCGGCTCCTCCGGAGGGTCCGCGACTTCGCGGAGGTTCGCCACGACGGGGCCGTCGACGGTGACGTGGCCCGGCGAGGCCTCGAGCTGTTCGACGTGGACGAGGAGGGCCTGGACAAGCTGGACCTCGCCATCCTGTCGGCCGTGATCGACAAGTTCGGCGGCGGGCCGGTCGGCCTCTCGACGCTCGCCGCAGCGGTGGGGGAGGAGACCGATACGGTGGAGGACGTCTACGAGCCATACCTGCTCCAGCTGGGGCTCCTCAAGCGAACGCCGCGAGGCAGGGTGGCCACGGAGCGGGCCTACCGGCACCTCGGGGTGGCGGCCGAGGGCGCCCTTCCGCTCTCCTAGGGACCCTTCCGGCGGTGCCCGCGCTAGCCTGTATGCTGCGGGTTCGTTCTCGCAACGAAAGGCATCTCGATGATCTCGATCCTGGCCCAAGCCTCAGACGGGCAAGGTGGCTCGCTGGTCGGCCTGCTCTTTCCCCTGCTCCTCATGGGAGGGGTGTTCTACTTCCTGCTCATCCGGCCCCAGCGGATGCGCCAGCGCCAACAGCAGAGCCTCCTCGGCCGCCTCCGGGTCGGCGACGACGTCATGACCGGCGGCGGCATGTTCGGGACGGTGAAGCGGATCGACGAGGACACGGACACGGTCACCGTGGAGATCGCCCCGGGGACCGAGGTCCGGATGATCCGAAAGGCCATCGCCCAGCGTCTGGTGGAGGACGAGGGCGACGAGGACGACGGGACCGACGAGGGCTCCGACGAGGAGGCCGGCAGCCGGCCGTGAAGGGGAGCGCCGACGCGGTTCCGGAGGCGTCGTCGAGGGCGGCGTCGTCGCCGGGGCGAAAGCAGCCAGAGCCCGCAGTCGAGGCCATCACCCTGGAGAAGGTCCAGGCTCACGCGGAGCTCTCGACGTTCATCACCGCGGCCGACAGGGTGATGGAGGGGCTGGGCTACACCGAGCACGGGTTCCGCCACGCCAACCTCACGGCCCGCATCGCGTACAACGTGCTCACGCGGGTGGGGCTCGACGAGCACACGGGCAGCCTGGCCGCCGTGGCCGGCTATCTCCATGACGCGGGAAACATGGTCTCCCGTGAGATGCACGGCCAGACCGGGGCGGTGCTGGTGTACGAGGCGCTCCGGGACCAGGTCCCGCCGAGCGATCTGGCCCTCATCGTCTCGGCCATCGCCAACCACGAGGAGGACAACGGGGCCAAGGTCTCGCCGGTGGCCGCCGCGGTGATCCTGGCGGACAAGTCCGACGTGCATCGCAGCCGGGTCCGCAAGTCGGGCCAGATCGAGTTCGACATCCACGACCGCGTGAACTTCGCGGCCGAGCAGTCGTTCCTGCGGGTAGATTCGAGCGCCAAGACGATCACCCTCGAGCTCACCATCGACACAGAGATCAGCCAGGTCATGGAGTACTTCGAGATCTTCCTTGGCCGCATGCAGATGTGCCGGAGGGCCGCCGAGGTCCTCGACTGCAAGTTCAAGCTCACCGTCAATGGGGTCCAGCTGGCGTGAGGCGAACCGTCCGCAACCTCTGGCTGTCCATCGGGTTCGTCGGCCTGTTGGTGGCCGGCTCGATCGCGGCGTTCGCGGTCGGGGTCCGGCCGGTGCTCGGCCTGGACCTCGAAGGCGGAGTGTCCGTCATCCTGTCGGCGCCGGAGGGGACGCCCGGAGCGGTGATGGAGCGGGCCCTGGAGAACATCCGCAACCGGGTGGACGCCTTCGGGGTGGGCGAGCCGCTCCTGTTCCTGTCGGGGACCACCATCGAGGCCCAGCTTCCGGGGCTGGCCCGGGGCACCATCGAGGAACGGGCCAAGGAGCAGCACTGCCTGGCCGGCGGGGACATCCTGTTCGGCTGCTTCTCGAGCCAGGACGAGGCGCGGTCGCGGCTCGACGACGCGAGCGTCGAACGGACCGTGTCCGAGGTCTGCCTGACCGGCCTCGACGGGTTTGCGCTTCCGTGCTTCCAGGACCGCACGACGGCCCAGACCGCCCTGAACTCTGCCCGGATCGTCGAGAGCGGAGAGCAGTTCTGCTTCTCGGGGAGCGGCTTCCCAAGCGACGTGTGCTTCGAGACTGAACGGGCAGCGGAGACGGCCAAGGACGAGATCCAGCTCGAGGAGGGGTACCGTTTCTGCGTGACCTCGCCGGGCGGGTCGCCGCTGGCCGGTCCCGCGGGGCCGGCGTGCTACCCGCAGGAGGCGGAGGCCGAGGGGGTGCTCGCGTCTCTGTCCGTGGAGCGGAAGACCGCGCAGTTCTGCGTCCTCAGCTCGGCCGGGACGGACCTCGGGTGCTTCCTGTCCCGTGACGAGGCGGAGGTGAAGCTCCAGGAGACCGGCCAGGAGCGGCTGCTCCAGGTGATCGGCACGACGGCGCGACTCGAGCAGCGTGAGGTGCTCCAGGTCATCGACGTGGGCACCCCGGATTTCGCGGCCACCCCCGTGACGTGCGGGACGCCCGAGGAGCGGGACTCGGAGGCGTGCACGTTCGACGCCCTGGCGGACCAGACCGTCGTGTTCCTTGGCAGGGAAGGCGAGAAGTACCGCCTGGGGCCGGTGGAGATCACCGGCGACATGATCCGGAGGGCTACGGCGGTCCTGGACACCGGGAGCCAGACCAGCGTGGGGACGGGCTGGCAGATCGACTTCACCCTCACCGACCAGGGCTCGAGCACGTTCGCCGAGGTCACGGAGCGCCTGGTCGGCAGGCAGCTCGCCATCATCGTTGACAACGTGGTCGTTTCGGCCCCCACCGTCCAGGACGCCATCACGGGCGGCAACGGTGTCATCACGGGGAGCTTCACGAAGACGAGGGCCCAGGACCTGGCCACCCAGCTGAACGCCGGCGCCCTGCCCGTGAACCTGAAGAAGGAGCAGGTGCAGACGGTCAGCCCCACCCTGGGGCGCGAGTCGCTCCGCCAGGGCCTGGTGGCCGGCATCGCCGGGCTGGTCCTGCTGGCGCTGTACCTGCTGTTCTACTACCGCCTCCTCGGGGTCGTGGCGTGGTTCGGGATGACCATCTGGGCCATCATGGCCCTCGCGCTCGTGGCGATCGCCGGGCGCGCCTTCGGCTACGCGCTCACGCTGGCCGGCGTGGCCGGCCTGGTGATCTCGCTCGGCGTGACGGCCGACTCCTACATCGTGTTCTTCGAACGGCTGAAGGACGAGGTTCGCCACGGCAAGACGCCGCGCGCGGCCGTGCAGCCCGCCTTCAAGCGCGCCTACAAGACGATCGTGGCCGCCGACATCGTGACGGCCCTCGCCGCCATCATCCTGTACCTCACGGCCATCAGCTCGGTCCGGGGGTTCGCCCTAACCCTCGGCGTGGCGACGCTCCTCGACCTGTTCGTCGTGTACTTCTTCAAGCGTCCAACCGTGTTCCTCATCGCTCGGAACGAGCGGCTAGTGAACCTGCCCGGGTTCGGGTTGACCAGCGGCGTGGCGGCCGAGCGGCTGCCCGGCGAGACGGTGCCGGTGGCGGGGGGTTCGAGGTGAACCTCCGCCACGCCGTGGCCATGTTCCGCGGTCACCGGGAGCCGCGCTTTCGGATCATCGAGCACCGGCGGTGGTGGTTCCTGCTCTCGGGGGTGGTCCTCCTGCTCTCCCTGGTGGGGCTGGTGTTCCGCAGCCTGAACCTGTCCATCGATTTTGAGGGCGGCTCGCAGCTCACCTACGACAACGAGAGCGGCGTGACGATCGACCAGGTGCAGTCGGTGCTGGGGCAGTCCCCGTGGAGCCTGGGCGGCTCGGAGGTGCAGATCGTCGGGGGGAACCGGATCTCGATCCGGACGTCCAGCCTCACCGAGCTCTCCGATGTCGAGCGGACCCGGCTGATCGACGCCCTGGCCGAGCAGGCCGGGGTGGGTCCCGTCGACATCAGCCGAACTGACGTCGGTCCGACCTGGGGATCCGAGATCTCTCGAAAGGCCCTCCAGGGCCTGCTCATCGTGCTCGTCGCCATCACGCTCTACGTCTCGTTCCGGTTCGAGTGGAAGATGGCGGTCGGAGCCCAGGCGGCCATGCTGCACGACGTGATCATCACCGCCGGTGTCTACGCGCTGACCGGTCGGGAGGTCACGCCGGCCACGGTGATCGCCATCCTCACCATCCTGGGGTACTCGCTGTACGACACCGTCGTGATCTACGACAAGATCAAGGAGAACACGGAGTCTCCGGCCATGCTGGCCAGGGACACGTATGCCGGGCTCGTGAACACCTCGCTGAACCAGGTGTTCATGCGGTCCGTGAACACGTCGCTCGTGGTGGTCTTCCCCATCCTCTCGCTCCTGCTGTTCGGGGGGGCCACGCTGAAGGACTTCGCTTTCGCCATGCTCGTCGGCGTGATCTCCGGCGCCTACTCGTCGATCTTCGTGGCGGCGCCCATCCTGGCGGTTGTGAAGGAGCGGGAGCCGAAGTTCGCGCAGCTGCGGACCCGGGCGGACGCGCGCGCGGCCGCCGGGCGGCCTCTTCGGGCCGTCCCCGCGGGCGCCGCGGTGGAGAGGGAGACAGGGAGCGACGGCGGCGAGGCCGTTTCGTCGAGCGTGGGCGCGGCGGCGGCGGGGAGGACCTCGGCTCGCTCGAGACAGGGTCCGCAGCGGCCCCGGCCGAGGCCGAAGAAGAAGCGCAGGCGGAGGTAGGACGTGGACATCGAGCAGATCAAGTCGTTGGTCCGTGACGTGCCGGACTTCCCCCAGCCGGGGATCGTGTTCAAGGACATCACGCCGCTGCTGGCCGACGAGATCGCGTTCTCCACGGTCATCGACCTCATCGTCGTGCACTTCGGCCGGGGCAACGTGGACAAGGTGGTGGGGATCGAGGCCCGGGGGTTCATCCTGGCCTCTCCGGTGGCGTACCACTTCGGCGCGGGGTTCGTGCCGGTTCGCAAGAAGGACAAGCTACCGTGGGAGACGGAAGCGGAGGAGTACGAGCTCGAGTACGGAACCGCCACGTTGGAGATCCATCGGGACGGCGTGAGGACTGGGGAACGCGTCCTGATCGTGGACGACGTGCTGGCGA
>Ga0214472_10001646_pt1 | contig 24739 bp, 2 predicted proteins | sample RVTome_6_FD_207662 | JGI IMG/M metagenome (GOLD analysis project Ga0214472, IMG submission 207662) | Soil microbial communities from uranium-contaminated site in the Upper Colorado River Basin, Wyoming, United States - RVT140D175 | ecosystem: Environmental > Terrestrial > Soil > Contaminated >...
GGACGTTTCTCGGAGGCCTGGGCGTCGAGTCTGGAGGTCGGAGCCTTCTTGACTCCGGAGCCGGATCTTGTGGTACAAGCGCAAGAGTGATGGACCCGAATGCTCTTTTGAACGCCGGGGAGTTCGATTGAATACAAAAGTTCTTTTGACGGTAGCGGTTTTTCTTCTGGCGGCGGGTGTCGCGGGCGGCGCGGGCCCCCAGGGTGTCCGCAAGACCATGCACAATCTCAGCATGGAGGGGATGCAGTCCGGTTGGTATCCGCCTGCGAGTTACTACACGGAAAACGTAGAGACCCAAGTCTGTATTTATTGCCACACGCCTCATGGCAGCAACACCGAGGGGCCGCTCTGGAACCGCAATCTCCCCAACAAGTCCGGTTTTCAGCACTACAGCAGTCATACTCTGGCTTCCGCCGTCGGTTCCGCGACCCGGGACGTCAGCAGCGAGTCCCTGCTGTGCCTGAGCTGTCATGACGGCACCATCGCCGTGGGAAGCATGCTGAACCCCGGCGTGGGCGGGGTGGCGACGAATTCAAGTTCTTATCTGAGCCGGCCTTCCGCCTTGATCGGGGGCGGTACGGTCAACGGCAGAAAAAATCTCGCGGATGATCATCCCATTTCATTCAGCTATACCGCTGTGGTTGCGGAGGTGGGAACCGGTCTCGGGAAGCTCAAGGATATAAGTTACCCGAGGGATACCAAGGGGTTGAAGTTTTTCGGCACGGATAATCGCGTCGAATGCGCCACCTGCCATGATCCCCATGTCAACTATGACCCCTGGTACGATCCCGACCAGCCTTATTCCGTTTGCATGATTTCCGAGTGCGATTCCACGGCGGACGTAAACTATTGGCCTTTCCTTCGTATCCCCGATAACGGCAGCGATCTTTGCTTCAGTTGTCATGACAAGTGACGGCCGCCCCGTCAGCCTTTCGTTTGTCCCGCCATTCACTCCGTTCGCTTTCCTTTTCTGCCCCGCGCGGCGGCCTGCTTCTAGGTATATTTCTTGCACAAAAAGCGTTTGCTAATTTTTTTGTTCCGACGTTGCGCCCGGCGTTTCCGTAAGTCGTTGATAGTTGGGTTCTGTTGCCAAGGCGGACTTTTCGGGCTTGCGTAGTTTCGGCTCGGGAGGGTTTCGGGGATTCGTGTTCTCACGGGGTGGTCGTGAAATGCCTTACGAAATGACTCTTCATTATTCCGTTGCAATGCGGTCAGGGGTGTCGATATGAAGTTCCGGGCGGTGGCTCTCTTGTTGATAAGTTTCGTGTGTGCGGCGGGGGTTTCTCATGCGCGCAGGCAGGGCTTTATCGGTGGGGACCCGGCTCCATCCTTGTCCATGGGTGCGGAGCCGGACTATTCGCTGCGGGTTCACGCTTTTGACTGCGTCAACTGTCATGTCGATCCCACGCGCGTCGTCGATGGGCTCAACGTGGTCTGTCTGGAGTGCCACAAGGAGGCTCCGGCGTCCGTCAACATGAACTTCTACGCGGTTCCGGAGATGAAGTCCCCCACGGGGCGCTTCAAGCCGACGGATGCCAGCAATGCCAACAATTCCTATCCGGAAGGGGCCGATACGGGCAATCTGACCCAGACCTCCCACTTCTGGGGCGGAACCTCCGAGATCGTGCCCTCCAAGGGGGCTTCCAAGCCCACGAAAATCTGGGGGAGCTCCTCCCTCGGCAAGATCACCTGCGGTCGCTGTCACGAGCCCCACGGAAACCGCTTCAACAACCCCAAGCTGATCAAGAATCTGGCCACCGATCCCGCCAATATCGACTTCATGTGCAAGGACTGCCACAGCGCCTGGGACCAGCAGAGCAACAGCGCTCAGTTGACCCACCCCATGGTGACCGACTACGCGGCGGTGGCCGCGGTGGATACGGTGCGGTTCAAGCCGGCGGTGGACAACAGCGAAGCCCTGGGACCCTACGGGGACGTGCGCCTCGTGCAGTATGAGTCCGGAGCCATGGGGGTTTCCTGCACCTCCTGTCACGGCGTGCACTGGACGGATTCCGACTCCACGACCCAGGACGGCAAGGCCCAGGCCGAGGCGGGGCTGCCCGGCTATACGACGGGGCTGAACGTGGGGGACGGCAAGATGCTGCGCACCGACGGTCCCAACGCGCCGACCGCGGAAGGCAAGGCGGCGCTCTGTCAGGCCTGTCACACCTACCAGGTGCACGGCTCCAGCACCGGCGGCGAACAGGTGGGCTGTCTCGTCTGTCACAGCGGGCACGTCTATGTGGAAGGCCAGGCGCCTAATTACTTCGTCCTTCGCAACCAGATGACCACCGCCACTTTCGGCACCGTGACCGATCAGGTCTATAACGATGCGCAGATTATTCTGGACCCCGACAACAAGTATCTGTTCTGGAACGATCGCTTCGACGGAACCGCCATCGGTTTCTGTGAAAAATGTCACGGCAGCGTGGAAACGCTGCCGGGCACCTGGCACGACCAGAATGCCGTCTGTACGGGCTGCCACGGCCACAATTACGGATTCGGGGCGACCCTGAGCTTCCAGCCCAACGTCTCCGATTGTTCCACCCAGTCCTGTCACGGCTGGCCGCCGTCGACCGATACGCCCGGCAATCCCACGGGTTTTGCCTACGTTACCAATCAGGACACCGGCGAGGTCATCTTCGGATACAACTCCACCACGGTGTACAAGGATGAATCCCAGACGCCGCACATGACCCATGCGGGCACCGGCACCAATCAGTACGCCTTCGACTGCATGGAGTGCCACACGGGGCATCGCCATGCCTCCGGGACCTTCCAGGACGTGTTCAACGATCGGGACGGCTTCAACAACCTGGCTTACGGCGGCAATGCCCCGCTGGTGCCTTCCTATGCCACCGACCCCGGCGGCGGCTGTCAGAACGTCTACTGCCACGGCAACGGCGGTTACCGCACCGGCGATACCACGGAGGTGTTCGTCAACATGAACACCCCGGCCTGGGAAGGGGGCAACGGAGCCATTCAGACCTCTCCCGAACGCTGTAACCAGTGCCACGGCAACAGCCCCTCCACCATGACGGGTCGCAACTCGCCCCCCCACATCAAGCACCTGAACAAGGGCTTTACCTGCGACGTCTGCCACAGCGCCACCGCCGCAAGCGCCACCAGCCTCAAACCCGGAGCCATCGGAGGGACCCACGTCAATCTGACGGCGGACGTGCTCTTCGACAGCACCTACACGCTGCCCTCCGGGACCATGCCGCTGGCGACTTCGACCTACAATGCGACCCTCGGCCAGTGCAGCCAGGTCTACTGCCACTCCAACGGCAAGGGGACCTACGCGACCCCCGACTGGGACAACCAGGCTTCGGGCGCCTGCGGCACCTGCCACGGCGTGCCCCCCTCCAGCGGCTCCCACAGTCGCCACGCCAGCGACACCTTCGGGCCCCGTCTGGGCTGCGATCGCTGCCACGGCGCGGGCGCCGGCGGCTTCCAGGGGGCAGGCGGCGGCCAGCACGCCGGACACTTCGACGGCCAGATCACCCTCATCGATCCCGACGGTCCGGGTCCCGAAACCATCTGCCGGCTCTGTCACGCGGTGGACGGCACCGAGCCTGAGCCTGTCTGGGGGGATAACAACAGCTTTTTCTGCTACACCTGCCATACGGGAACGGCGCGCTCCGACTTCGTGGTGCCGGGCCAGTACGCGCCGGACCAGAGCTACTACCTGAGCAGCGGCCACGGCCGAAGAGCAGCCGACGGTCCCTATCCGGTGACGGGCAACCCCCCCGCCGAGCGGCGCTGCGGGGACCCGGGCAACCACTACGCTCCCAACTCGGGCTGCCACAGCGCATCGAGCAACCTGCACTGGGACGGCACCATCGGCAACTTCAACGGCATTCCCGCCGGTTTCGAGTGCCGCAGCTGCCACGACGGCTTCTTCTCCAAGAAGGTGGAGATGCACAGCAACGTCTCCGGGCAGGCCACCTACACCCTCAAGACCCAGCCCGATTTCGTCAAGGAGTGCCGGGCCTGTCACGATCCCCACGGAACCACCAACATCGCCATGGTGCACAGCACCAAGGTGCGCCAGAACGCCTACGACTACCTGGGGTCGGGCCCTGCCGACAAGTTCGCGGGGGACGTCGTGTTCCTGGCCCGCACGGGCACCGACTCCTTCGACGAGGCCGACAGCGCCAACCTGGACGACGTCTGCACCACCTGCCATGCCACCACCTCCCACCAGAACCGGGACGCCATCGGGTACCACCGGGGGATCATCCGCCAGGGCCAGAACTGCACCAACTGCCACAAGCACGACAGCAAGTACGGCGGCTTCATGGTCTCGGCGGGCAGCGCCTGCAACCAGTGCCACGACAATCCGCCCGCTTCCGGCGCTCACGCCGAGCACACCCACGTGGCCAGCCACCTGACGGACGAGGATCGCTCGGACTGCGCCCGCTGCCACACCGGGGCGGACAACTACACCTATGACCCCTCGGCGGACAACGCCGCCGGCTATACCCACACCAAGGTTCCGGCGCGTCTGAGCACCCTGCGGGCCACCGTCGGCTACAACGACGATGACGCGGACAACATCTGGTACTGCTCCCAGGCCTGCCATCTCTCCAAGGGGACGGACGGCTACTGGAAGAACGCCGCCGGCTTCGCCGATACGGCCCTGAACTGCGATGCCTGCCATTACTGGGGCAATCCGCCCACGGAGAGCGGCAACAACGGTTACCCGGCCGCCGACCCCCTCTATCCCGATGTGGAGCTCTCCAAGAAATCGCCCCTTTCCCAGACCCACAGCGCCCATTTCCGCTGGGGCAAGACCTGTCCGGACTGCCACAACAACGGCGTGATGCCCGTGGACACCTCGCACATCGACAACTATTCGCCCTTCAAGTCCCTCTACAATTCGGTGGTCGTGAAGGATGTGGACGTGCTCACCGACAAGGCGACCCCCGAGCGGGGGGAGCCGACCATCGCCCGGCCCCTGCTGGCCTTCAATGTTCCCGCGCCCAACAGCTGCACCTTCGACAACAGCGGCAACCAGGGCGGGGGCCTGGGGTGCCATGACATCGGCGTTCCCAACTGGGACGACGCCGTCAACAGCGCCCAGGTCTGCTCTTACTGCCACGGCGCCAAGGACACGGGTTCCCATCCCAAGCACTTCGACGCCTTCGTGACCACCACCTACGGGGATACCGGGGTCAAGTCGACTCCCACGGGGTACCGCTTCGGCTGCGCCAACTGTCATCCCACCGATGACCTGAACCACCGAAACGCAGAGGTCAATCTCTCTTTCGACAAGAACGAGGGCGGGGCGATCAAGACCAGGCACGGTGCATCGGATGCCGCTTCCGGTTATTCACAGAACCGGGGAGTGTCGGTGACCTGCTCCGCGGCCTACTGTCATTCGGATGCCAAGGGGACCTTCCAGACGACGCCCGACTGGTACGGAGGCAGCTTCCCGGCGGCCGATTACTGCGCCAACTGTCACCAGAATTCGCCGTCCGGCTCGACCCATGCCGCCCATACGGTGGGCATCCACTGGGACGCCATCTATTCGGGCGCCACGGGCCTGGCCCAGCCCGGCGGAGCGGCGGACGACCTGGCGTCCCACGGCAATCCCGCCGTCTCCACCATCATCAACTGCCATATGTGCCACAACAACACCCTGAAGCTGGCCTACAACGACAACAATGTCATCTGCAGCGCCTGCCATGACGGAGTGAGCGCTCCCCAGATGGGCGCGCTGGTGGGGACGGACGTCCTGAAGGATTTTCACGTCAACGGAGTGAAGGATGTCGAGTTCAACAAGGTCAAGGTAAAGTCGAGGGCCCAGATGCGCGACGACATCAACAAGGTGTCCGATCTGGCCGCCACCTGGAGCCGGGTGAACGGGTACAAGCAGGCCGGATCCTACGATGAATCGAAGCAGCTGCTCAACACGGCAACCATGTGGAACGCCCCGACGCAGACCTGCACACCGGTGTGCCACAACGGCAACCCGCTGACCTGGTCCGCGCCATCGGATTGCAGCAATTGCCACAAAGGGTTCCCGTAATATGAGTTGCAGGACAATCAGGACAAAATCACGGGCAGAAGCAATGATGAAATGTGATTCAGACCAAGCCATCAAAGACAGGGCGGTTGCATATATGATGAGAGCGACATCAGGAAAAGCGGGAAAAAGAAACGGGAGTCACATGAGAATGCCCGGGCTCTTTTCTTTCCTCGTTCTTGTGATGCTGATGTTCGGCGCAGCGCGGGCTCAGGCCGTCACCACCTGCAGCATCGAAGATTCGCGCGTTCCCGGTTCGTCCTTCATCGGCACCTATATCGATGCCGAGAACTACACCTTCATGCAGACGCCGCAGCCGACCTATTATTTCACTCAGCTTGCCGCCCAGGCCGGGTACACCGGCACGGGGTACCTGCAGACCACCATCGGCACCAACGGCTCCACGGTGGATCCTGCCGCCCAGAGGGTCAGCTACAACGTTTATTTCCCTGAGGGGGGTACCTATTACTTCTGGATGCGGGGCCTGGCCACCACGGGGAATGACGACTCGGTGTTTGTCGGGGTGGACGGCATCAAGACGGGCGCCCTGACGGAGGCCACCAAGGGATCCTGGACCTGGACCCAGAGCGTCCAGGGCGGAACGGGCATCAACTCTTTCAACGTCACGAAGGGTTGGCACACCATCGATGTCTGGCCCCGGGAGACCGGCCACAACCTGGACGGCATCTTCATCACCGACGGCGTGACCACGCCGAGCGGCATGGTTCCGGCCGGCGCCAAGAACCTCGATCCCGCCACCTGCGACAGCACAGCGCCCACCTGGCCCACCACCACGGGTATCCAGAGCGCCGCGAGCGTCGTCGGCATGGGCAACGCCATCGACCTGGGCTGGAACGCCGCCTCCGATGCCAACGACATCGCTTCCTACAATATCTATCGCGGCGTCCCTCCGGGCTCGGTGAATTACGGGACCGTTTACGGCAACGTCCCGGCTCCGGCCACCAGTTTCCGGGCCACGAACGGCATCGTCGACGGGGCCCCCAACCTCTTTGCCGTGCGCGCCGTCGATACCGTCGGCAACGAAGACGCAAACACCCAGGAACTGGAAGGTGTCTCCGTCGAGCCCGATACGGCAGCTCCCGTCTTCACCGGCCTGAGTCAGGCACTGGATCCGGGGACCGGAACCAAGATCGATCTGATCTGGAACGCGGCCACCGACGACAGCCCCCCCATCGACTATTTCATCTGGTGGGGCCTGCGAGGCACCCTGACCACCGCCGATCCGGCGGGAACCAGCCTGGGCAATGCCATGGTCACGGATCAGACCGGCTATCAGGTGACCGGGCTTGAGACCGGGGTGGAATACTCCTTCCTGGTCCGGGCCCAGGACCGCTCGCCCCAGCTTAACCGCGATGCCAACACCGCGATGCTCCACAAGATTCCAACGAACAGCGATACCCTGCCGCCCTTTTTCGGCGGGGTGACCGGGGCCGTCAACGCGGGTCTGGGCGGCACCGTGGATCTGAGCTGGACTCCTGCAACGGACGCCAACGGGGTCTCCCATTACAAGGTTTACTGGGAGACCTATACGCCCGTCGGAACCTCCGGGGGCGCCAGTGCCACCGTGCCCGCCCCCGCCACGGGATACCGGGCGACGGGGCTTCCCGACGGGGTGAAGCACTACTTCCGCGTTCAGGCGGTGGATACCCAGGGCAACGAGAGCGTTAATCCCCAGGAGGTTTCGGCGACCCCCAACGGCAGCGACGAGATCCCTCCCGACTTCTCCGGCCTGAGCGGACCTCCGGTGGATCAGGGTACCGGCGGTACCCTGCGCCTTGCCTGGGTGAACGCCACGGACAACCTGAGCCCCAGCATCCGCTATAACATCTACTGGTCGACCATCCCCGGCAGCCAGAACTTCTTCTCGCCCGATGCCACCACGACCACCACCCAGGGCTGGTACGATGTCACGGGCCTGACCAACGGCACCACCTATTATTTTGTCGTGCGCGCAGCGGACGCCTCCGGCAACGAGGATCAGAACCTGGTGGAGTACGCGGGGACCCCCACCGTCCCCGACTCTTCGGCGCCCGTCTGGCCCACCACCACCGGTCTGCAGTATGCCTCCGATGCAGGAACGGACGGAGCCGTCAACCTCTCCTGGAACGCCGCCTCCGATCAGACGGGCCCCGTGAAGTATCTCGTCTACTGGAACCTCGCCGGCTCCCTCAACGCCTCCAACCCGGCGGGGACCGCTTCGGGCAGCGCCACCACCACTTCCACCACCTACAAGGTCACGGGGCTGACCAACGGCCAGTCCTACGCCTTCCAGGTGCGGGCCGAGGACAGCGTCGCCCCCACACCCAATCGCGAGGCCAACAGCATCCAGCGCACCGCGACGCCCACGGCCCCCACGGGCGGCAGCTGTTCGGTGCTGCCTTCCGGCACCTACTTCGAGGCGGAGAAGTACAGCCTGGCCTCCGCCCCGGCCAGCTTCAATTTCGCCCTGCCGCCCGAGAGCGCCACGCCCGGCTATCTGGGCACGGGATACGTGCGCACGGAAACGGGAACCTCCGGCAACAACCCCGTCGCGGGCAGCAACCAGCGCCTGGACTACAGGCTGGAATTTCCGACCCCGGGAACCTACAGCGTCTATGTGCGCGGCTATGCTTCCAGCGGAAGCTCCAACTCGATTTTCGTGGGCGTCGACGGCGTGACGACCACCACCGTGGGCCTGACGGAAACCAATTTCAACGTCTGGGAATGGACCGGCGCGGTTCAGAACGGCACCGGCACTTCCAATATCCTCTACATCCCCACGGAAGGGGTGTACGACATCAGCGTCTGGACCCGGGAGACCGGTCACCTGCTGGACGGCATCTACCTCTCCCAGGGGGGGGGCGTCCCCACGGATTCGGCCTACGGTACGGTGGTCGATCCCACCAACTGCGCCGACACCATGCCGCCTAGTTTCGCCGGACTCCCCGTGGGGGGGGCCGTCGATGCCGCCACCGGAGGCGCGGTCAACCTGAGCTGGACGGGCGTGACCGATCCGGTGAGCAATCCGGTTTCCTACAGTATTTACTGGTCGACTACGTCGAACGGCCTGAACTTCTCGACCCCCAACGCCATCACCACCAACACCGGTTTCACGGCCACGGGCCTTACGGACGGCGTTCCCTACTATTTCGTGGTACGGGCCCAGGATGCTGCGGGCAACCAGGAGACGAACACGGTCCAGCGCTCGGCCACGCCCACCGGCGTGGACACGACGCCTCCGCTTTTCGACGGTCTTCAGTCGGCCAGCGATCTTGAGGGACAGACGGGCGCCGTGCGCCTGGGCTGGAACGCGGCCACCGACCCGGGCAATCCCGGGGCCTCCATCCGCTACTATATCTACGCCACCACAACCCAGGGCAACTACGGCGGATTCACGAACCCCCTGGCTTCCGTCCTGAACCAGACCAGTTACGACACCACGGGACTTCTGGACGACACGACGTACTGGTTCATCGTCCGGGCAGAGGATGAAAACGGGAACCGGGAGCTCAACACCAAGGAAAAGAGCGCCTTCAACACGGGGGTCGACACGACTCCGCCGGTCTTCGGCGGCATCACGGGCATCAGCAATCCCGGAGTCGGGCGCTCCATCGATCTGACCTGGGATCCCGCGACGGATCTGCGGACGCCCATCACCTACCGCATCTACTACAGCACCCAGCAGTACGGCGGACCCGGTTCGGGCAGTCTCGAGGACATCGTCAGCCAGGGCACCTTCCAGACGATCTCCAGCTCGGCCATCGGAGTCCGGGTCACCAACCTGACGGACGGAGTGACCTATTACTTCCATGTGACGGCCGTGGACAGTTCGGCCAACCAGAACGAAAGCACCAATCCCGTCGGAAACTGGATCGGCACCCCGACGACGGCAGAGAACTCCCTGGATGCTGGCCAGGCGACGGTATCCGCCGTCGATCCCACCACCTTCCTGGCGACCATGCCCTACACGGCGGACGACAATCAGAACAGTACCTACACCATCGCCTACAAGCTCAAGAGCGTCACGGACGTCTATCCGGACAACTGGACCATCCTGCCGACCATCGCCAACACCGCCAGCCCTGTGACCCGCTCCGTGATGGGCCTGGTCCACGGCGAGACGTACGATGTCCGCCTCTGGTACAACGATGCCGACGGGGTCCAGGGCTTCGGAAGCCCCCAGAATCTGCAGGTCACCCTTCCCGACACCATCAAGCCGGTGATCAGCGGCTTCACCCTCAACGGCTCCGATCCCCATCCCTCCCAGACGGTGCCCCTGACCTTGAGCGCCTCGGATAACATCGCCGTCACCCATTTTCTGTTCAGCGAGACCGACGGCGGGTCGGCTCCTCTGGCCACCGATAGCCGCTGGAAATCCGTTTCCGCCAACGGCTGGCCGACGGAATATACCTTCATCGCTTCGGGCGGCGGGACCAAGATTCTCTACGCCTATGTCAAGGACGCAGCGGGCAATGTTTCCGCCTATCCGACCCTCAGCTCCTCGGTCAACATCCAGACCGGCGAGTCGTTGCCGCCGACGGTCCTTCTCTTCGACATCCCGGCCAACGCCACCTCGCTGACGGTCCAGGTTAACAAGCTCGAAGCCTACGACAACGTGGGGGGCTCCGGCGTCCAGGCCTTCGCCCTGACGGAGACCACCAACGTTTCGGGCGCCACCTGGTATCCCATGGTTCCCACCCGGGTGGACAGCAACCCCAGCATCGCGCAGGTCTACGAACCGGCGGATTACGCCAACCAGGCGAAATACACCTTCAGTTCCGAAGGACCCGCCAAGAAGCTCTACGCCTGGGTGCGGGACGTGGACGGCAACATCTCGCCCTCCATGATGGATCAGGTCAACATCAGCCTTCCCGATCTGACCAAACCCGAAATCGTCGCCTTCAGCGCGCCCGCCGCCTGGTCGGGTTACACCATCGGCAACCTCTTCGTTGCGGCCGACGACAACAAGCCGGTGGCGGATCTCGCCTACCAGATCACCCACACCCTGGCGGGGGCCCCGGGGGAGATGACTCCGGCCGCTCCGACTTCGGGCGGAGGAGGCTGGGGCACCAAGGGGCAGACCCCAACCAGCTACCAGATTCCCTTCGAACAGCAGACCCCCGGCAGCTACCGCCTCTGGCCCTGGGCGAAGGACCTGGCGGGCAACGTCTCGCTGCAGTCCGGGCTCTCCCGGGTCGTCACGGTCTCCGAGCCCGACATCACGCCCCCGGTGGTGACACGCTTCGAGTCGGATCTCGTCTATCCCAACTACATGGTGCCCATCCACTTCTTCGAGGTGACGGATGCCAGCCCCCTTTATTACCTGATCCTCGAAGACGACGGGGTTCCTCCCGATGGGCCCGTTCCGCCAACGGCATCGGCTTCCTGGTCGCCGGATGTGCCTTCCTGGTACATCATCCAGAACCAGACACCCGGTACCCATGTGCTCTACGCCTACGCCATGGATACCGCCAACAACATCTCGACCTACCTGTCCTGGGCCATCAACATCGAGCCGCCGGATCTGGAGCCGCCCGTGGTGACCTTCAGCCTGCCCGCGGGATTGCCCGATCCCTACCGTGCCGCTACGGCGCCCTACGGACGGGTTCCCTTCGAGGTACTGAGCGCGGTGGACAACGTCTCGACGGGGGGCGAAATCCTCTACGCCCTGACCGAGGGGGTCTCTCCGCCCATGGGCAGCGGCTGGGGTGCGACCATCCCCACCTATTACGATTTTCCGACTTCCGGCCCCAAGACCCTCTGCGCCTGGGCCAGGGATCAGGCCAGCAACGTCTCGGAACCGGTCTGCGTCAACATCAATATCGATCTGCCCGACCAGACCCGGCCTGTCATCACCCAGTTCTCGACGCCGCAGACCACCATAACCGATGCGACCCTTCCGGTGAATATCGCCCCGATTACCTTGACGGCAACGGACAACTCGGGTCCGCCTATCGAATATTGCATCACCACCAAGGCCTCGCCCAGTCCGGCCACCGATCCCAACGTCTGCCCGACCTGGTATTCGGAAATCACCTCCTATCTGGAGACCCGCTCCGGCGCCGTATCGCTCTTCGCCTGGGCCCGGGACGACGGGGACGCCGCCTCCGGGTTTCCCCCCAACATTTCCCTGCCCGTGCGCCTGGATCTCTACATCACGGAGATGGATCTCTATCCGCCGGTGGTCAATGAGGCGACCTTCCAGGTCAACAGCACGCTGAGCACCTATGGGGCCCCCATCCAGATTCTGAATTTCGACTCCTCCGATCCCGACGGCAACCCCGTCATCGGGCACCTGCTCACCCACACCCTCCCCGGGGAGGGCGCGCCTCAGCAGCCCTCGGCGGTGGATCCCAACTGGCGGGATCCGGGCGAGTGGGTCGCTTTCGGCTATGAGCTCTACCCGGCGGGTTACGAGGGCCTGATCAGCCTGCACGGTTGGGCCAAGGACGCTTCGGGCAAGGTCTCCGTCGCCCCCGTATCCCGGGACGTGACCATCGCCTATGTCTACGACAGCACCACCATGACGGGAAATTCCGCCGTGGTGGGTGAAAACTTCCGCATCGTGGTCAAGGGCTACTACGGAGGCGATGCCAACAGGAACAACGATCTGCAGATCGAGTGGTGGGAGACCAACACCCCGGCCAACTACAACACGACGACCCTGACCACCAATCCCCCGCTGGGGAGCAATTTCTACAGCTACAACATCGACAACTTCGGCGCGGGCCTGATCAACGGCATCCCCTACGACGTCCGCCTGACCTTCATCGATCCCGACGGCTTCACCGCTCCGGCGACCAGCGGTGAGATCCTCTTCACCAACATCGTTCCGGAAAACCCGCTGGTGCACAACTCGGGCAGCACCGGTTCCAACAAACATGCGGCCGAAGGCGGCTGGGGCATCCCCGGCGGAAAATACGGCCGCTTCGACTGCCAGACCTGCCACATGGCCGGTTCCGGGAACATCAAGCGGATTCGCGAGAAGATCCTGGTTCCCGGGATTCCGGGCTACAACTCCGCCGTCGTGCTGCAGGACGTGCGCGACTTCAGCGCCCAGTACGGCGACGACAGCGCAGGCCGGACCACCTCCGACAAGATCTGCGAGGTCTGCCACACTTACGATGCCACCGGCGCCAACGGCAACCGCTGGCACGGCTACGACATGACCGGCGTCTCCGACCCCGGCCACTTCAATCAGCGCAACTGCACCCTCTGCCACTGGCACAAGCAGGGCTTCACCAAACCCACCTGCGACAGCTGCCACGGCAATCCGCCGATTCTGGATGCAGTGGACTCCAATTCCCTGGAGAGCCTCGTGCACTATCCGCTTCTGACGGGATCGACCACCGCCGGAGCTCACAATAAACACGTCAATACCCTGGGCTTCACCGACTGCAAGCTCTGTCACGGCAACTTCGCCAACAACATGCCCACGGACGGCTCCGTCACCCTGGATCTGTCCCCCTTCGGACAGCCGGCGGGTTCCTACGGCGGGCAGTCCGGGGTGAACTACGACGGACCCAGCGGCAACGGGGCAGGGGACGGCACCAGGAGCTGCTCCGGCGTGTACTGCCACGGCGGCAGCCTGAGCGCCGGGACCGACAACACCCCGGTCTGGGACGATCCGAGCACGGCGGTGTGCGGCACCTGCCACGGCGCCTCGCCCCTGCTCGTGAATCCCACGGCCTATCCTTCCAGCGGCTCCCACGATGTGCACGTCGGTTTCCTGGGGCGCCCCTGCCGGGACTGCCACGGCTCCACCGCCGGCCTGACGGGTCATATGGACGCGACGGTGAGCTGGGACATCAGCGGCCTGCCCGGCGGACCGACCCGCGCCTACCGCGGGAACCTCAGCGGTGATACGGGCTCCGCCGCCCCCAGCGCCTCCTACGGGGACTGCTCCAACATCTACTGCCACAGCTCCGTCCAGGCCGACGGCGGTCTCGGTACCGCCGCGAATTTCAGCACCATGACCTGGGGCACCAACGTCGACTGCACCTCCATGTGCCACGGCGGTCCCCCGATCACCGGCGCCCACAACACGCACCTCAACGTTCAGCAGGACCGGGTGCTCGACTGCGGCACCTGCCACACCAACGCCAGTGATCCCCTGACGCTGCCCCCCTCTCCGAAGACGGGCGGGACGCACCCCAACGAGCAGATCAATGTCCAGGCGGCCCTGACCTACAGCCAGGGTGCGGCCAGCCCCCCGCAGAACGGATACGGCTACTGCGCCAGCGCCCCCTGCCACAACGACGGACTGGGAGGCAACCGCAACACGCCCCAGTGGGACGGACAGGCGGACTGCACCGTCTGCCACGCTTCGCCGCCCAATACCGGAAGCCATGCCAAGCACATCGCCTCGACCGCGTCCTTTGTCGCTTCCCAGAACGGCAGCAAGGTCATCGACTTCACCGCAGCGGGCCCCGATGGCGCAGGGATCAAGTGCGGTTACTGCCATCCCGGCGACGGCGTGACCGTCGCCGATCATGTGACCCAGACCAAGCCGACCCAGGATCACAACAACGGCCTGAACAACGTGGATCCCCTGTGGACCTACGAGATCTCTCCCGGCGTTCCCGCCGACGGCACCTACGTCACCCAGGGCGGCCCCGCCTACGGGGCCTGCAGCACCGCCACCTGCCACGGACCGGCGACCTGGGGCAGCGGCAGCATCACCTGCGGCGCCTGCCATCAGGACAAGTCCATTCCGCCCACCAGCGGATCCCATGCGGCCCACGGTGTGGACGGGGATACGGATTATTCCGAGTGCGAGACCTGTCATGGTTCGATCAATAATGGCGTCATCGGCGGAACGCACGCCAACGGCCAGATCAACTTCGCGCCCGAGATCCTCTACAACAGCGCGACCCAGACCTGCCAGACCACCATCTGCCACAGCGACGCAGCCGGCAGCAACACCGCCCAGTGGGGCAACCCCGCGTCCATCGGGTGCGACGAGTGCCATTACTGGGAGGCGCAGGGAACGGTCAGCCAGGCCGGCTGGGACGCCCACCCCAAGAAGATCTCGGCACCCCATGAGGCCCACCTGGTCAAGGGCAACAAGTACTGCACCGACTGTCACGGCCCCCTGCCGACGGATCGCAGCCACATCGACGATTTCATGACCGGAGGCCTGGATCGCGACCGTCTTCTGGACAAGGCCAACGCCACTCAGGACGAAGCCACGGTGGTGCGCACCGATCTGATCTTCAACGATACCGCCAATACCTGCTCAAGCGGCGGCGCGAACTTCGGGCTGGGCTGCCACGCCAGCGGCACGCCCGACTGGGACGACGTGACGACGGCGGATTTCTGCACCGACTGCCACACCAACAAGACCAACGCGATCTTCAACCCGACCTCGGGCCTTCACAACCCGAACAACGTGCAGAAGCATAACGAGCTGCTGCGCAACGATCTGACCGGGGGGCAGCCCCTGGGCTGCGTCAACTGCCACGACTCCGCCTTCCCGTCCGATGCTCACCGGGATGGTGTCCTGGATACCTCGACCACCACCGCCTTCAACTGGAACGGCAGCATCATCCTCAGTTACCTGAGGACCGACGACGCCAACGACTGGAACGACGGCTGCCAGTCCAAGTGTCACTACGACGGCGGGGTGGACGTCAGCGCCAAGTGGAACCGGCGCTGGTTCGGGGCCGTGGATCAGCGCCCCGATCCCGCCATGCTCCCCGGCGATCCCGTCTGCGACAACTGCCACGGCGACGGCATCGTCGCCAACGCCGACTGGGAAGGGACCATCCCCGGCTCCGGCGCCGATCCGGACCTGCGGACCCGCGACAACAACTTCCGCCCGGGCATGTCGCCGAACCACGGCACCGACTTCGACGGCGACGGCACCCGGGAGCTGATGGACAACCACCAGACCTGCCAGCTCTGCCACGGCTACGGCCCCGAGACCACCTATGTGTACAAGGAAGGCTACAACGCCGGCGTTCCGGCCAACGGCCCCGGACACATCGACGGCCGCATCGATTTCAACAGCAAGCCTCTCTACAGCGAGGCCCAGCGGGCCTGCATGCTGGCCTGCCACAACGGCGATCCGGTCCCCGGCAGCGGAGATCCCAACGAGAACCACCGCTTCCTGCCCCTGACCGGCTCGGGCTGGGGCCTGACCTACAACGACTACGGCCAGGGCGACTGCGACAGCTGCCACGGCGCCAACGGCAAGTTCTGGCCCCAGACCAGCTCCAGCAATCTGGTCGATTACCCCGACCGCGCGGGTCGTCATGCCAAGCACGTGGAGGCCATCGCCAAGAGGATTGCCGCGCCTGCCGCCCCCACGGACGAACAGCGCAACGCGGTCTGCATCTACTGCCATCCCAACGGCGAGATGACGGGCGACGGTCAGAACGCGCCGGCGGACCTCAACAACGACGGCATCAACGTCACCAGCTTCCGCAACCTCTGGGGCGGCGTGGATGCCGACGGACAGTTCAACCCCGGCGGCGCCACCGGCGGCACCTGCTCCAACATCGACTGCCACAACGGCATCACGACGCCCAACTGGCTGGTACCGGCCGGCGATCCGCAGGTTTTCCCCATCAACTGCACCCTCTGCCATGTGGTGGGAGGCTCGGGCAACGATCCCCAGTCCGGCCTGCACGATGTGGTGCCCCGGGTCTCCGGCGTGCAGCATGACGAGAGCTTCGCCACCGGTTTCGACGGCCTGGGCGGCACGGCCAACTGCACGACCTGCCACACCGGCAATCCTTCCAGTTCCCACATCGACGGCAATTTCGATCAGACCATGGGGCTGGGAACCAACACCGAAATCAGCTTCGCCACGGATCTGAATTACCAGGACGGCGACTATCCCACCTGCGCCCCCTCGGGAAGCCTCTCCGGCTGCCACCTGGAGAGCGCGGTGACGGGCGGCAACGAGGTCTGGGGGCGCCGCTGGCATGAGCGTTCACTGAACACGGACGGGCTTGAGTGCGAGGGCTGCCACTCCAGCTGGGACATGAGCCTCGAGGATACGGGCAACAACGGTTTCAACGCCGGGGTCACTCACCGCATGCAGCGGCGCGTCCAGCAGATTCACGGCGGCGGCGCCGAGATCGCCTACGGCACCGTGCCTCCCTTCGCGGTAGGCGCCGACAAGGCCTGCGTGGACTGCCACGCCCTTAATTCCAGCAACAACGCCTACACCTTCGGCTGGGCGGCGGGCGTCAACGCCGTCAATACCGGCGACACCAACCATGGTGACGGACAGATCACCATGAACCAGAACATCACCCAGTTCACCCGGGATCCCGGGACCCCGGGGGGCGTCTCGGGCTGCCCCGGCTGCCACACGAATGTCATCAGCGATCCTCTGGACGTGCACAGGTTCCAGACCACCTACTTCCCGCTGGACCCCATCTTCGGCGACGAAGTCCGTGAGAAGTGTTCCACCTGCCACGGCGGCGGTACGACCGTGGAGTCCAGCAACTTCTGGCCCGACGGCCCCAACGCCACCGTCGCCGGGACCAATCCGGGCGAGGCCAACGGCACCGAGAACAACCGAGGCCGCCACAACGAGCACATGCGCGTCCTGGCCCGCCGCATGTTCAACGAGGACTATCTGACGGATCTGCTGCGCGATACGGCCAACGGGACCTCCCTGGTGAAGCAGAAGGCTCTTTGCAACTTCTGCCACTCCGATCCCGGCTCCCAGGCGGGCAGTCACGGCCAGCTGGCCTACCTGCCCGCAGAGGCCAACGCCTTCTACCCCATCTGGTCCACGGTGACCATCACCCCGGATCCGGACGGCGACGGGCCGCTGGTGGAGACCTGGACCATCAACGGCAGCCAGGACATGGACGTTGCCTTCAACAACAATGTGGGGGCGGATCAGATTCCTCCCTACGACGGCACCAACTTCACCGACAACAACGGTGACGGCATGGCCGCAAGCTGCTCACTGGTGGATTGCCACATGGGCGTGACCACGCCCGAGTGGTACACGGAACCGCTGACGGCCAAGCAGACCTGCAACATCTGCCACACGGCTCCGCCCAGCATGCCGACCTCCACCCAGTCCGGGGCCGGCCAGCACCTGACCCACGCCAACACGGACTTCATCTTCACCGAGTGCTCGCGCTGCCACGGCGACGCAGGTACCCTCGTCGGACAGAACCTGGCCGACATGTCCTTCCCTAATTACGAGGACTGGACGAACCTGCCTCCGATCCACATCAATAACGTCCGGAACATCTATATCCGCAATGATGACGGATCCTTCGACGGCGCCGGGACCCGGACCTGCTCCAACGTGGACTGCCACTACAACAAGCCGACCCCCTTCTGGGATACCGGACAGATCAACGACTGCATCACCTGCCACGAGTATCCGCCCACCTCCGGGGCCATCGTTCACGTCACGGCGGCACAGAACCCGGACTGGCTCGGCGCCCATGACGACTGCATGATCTGCCATGGCCGCAAGGAGGATCCGGGCCAGACGGGCACAGCGGTGCATCACCCCAATTACATCCCGGCCAGCTTCCACGGCGACGCCGCCGTGACCCTCAATGCCGGCGCCCAGTACGATCCCTTGACGGGCGGGTGCAACAACGCCTGCCACATCAACGGCACCATCAACCCCGGCACGGCCGACGAGATGACCTTCCGGCTGGACGTGGCGGGCCGTACCCGTAATGTCAACACGGTGCAGTTCTTCGCTCCTTCGGCCTGCAACGACTGCCACGGTTATCCGCCCACGGCGAGCACGCGTCACGTGGGTGCCCCGCGCCAGACCATTCACGACATCAGCGCGGACAATGGGGCGACCCTCTTCGCCAAGCACGACGAGTGCGTGATCTGCCACGGCAACAAGGCCACCGATTACGCCGGCGGCACCATGACCCACGCCGCCGGTCTGGGCACCGGCTACAACGCCGCGACCATGCACAAGAACGGTCAGATCGACCTGAACCTGACACCGTCCTATAATCAGGCCACCGTGACCTGCGACACCTCGCCCTGTCACATCAATGATGCGGCGCATACCTTCGCCGGCGACTCGGGGCTGCCGGTGCAGACCACCGCCTTCGGCTACTCTCTGGCGGACTGCACCCCCTGCCACGGCAACGGCGCCAACGGCCAGTACTGGCCCACGGGCACCAAGCTGGTCTATCAGAACGACAGCCCCAACAGCGCCCAGCGCCACGACGAGCACGTGGCCGCCATCGCCAAGCGACTCTACGGCCAGACCACGATGCAGTTGCTGGCCGATGCGGCCGCGGACACCAAGCAGAAGGAGATCTGCGCCTTCTGCCACCCGAGCCCCGGCAGCGCCACCCACTATGAGAACCTTGCAACCGCCGGCAGTCCCCTCAACATGGTGGACGTTCTGGGAGCAGGGGCTTTCCGCAAGTTCGCCGGAACCGGCAGCTTCGCGACGGATACAGCTGCCCTGGCCTATAACGAGACGGCCAACAGCTGCAACCTGACCTGCCACAACCGCGCCGATACCCCGGACTGGGAAGGGACGGCCCAGGCCACCACGGCCAACTGCACCACCTTCTGCCACACCCCGAACTCCGCAAGCGGTGCCCGCCAGGGGCACGAGAAGCACGTGTTGATCAAGGGCCTCTCCTGCGTGGAGTGTCACATCGACAACAGCGCCGATACGGCGCACATCGACGGCCTGGTGAATTTCGACTTCACCACCGGCACGGCAGCACTCGAGGCCGGCAGCGGCGACGCCGTTTACAGCAAGGTGGCCGCTCCCACCGCGTCCATGCCCTACGGCACGGGTCTGCCCGCCTACGGCACCTGCTCCAACGTCTACTGCCATGTGGACAAGACCACGCCGACCTGGAACAGCAGTATCGCCCCCAACGGCTGCACCGCCTGCCATACCGTGGGAGGGGCCGGAAACAACCCCACCTCGGGCATGCATGCCATCGTGCCCATCGTTTCCGGCATGACCCATGACGACAGCTTCCCCTATAACGGCGGAGCCAACACGGCCGATTGTACGACCTGCCACACCACAAATCCGTCCAGCGCCCACCAGAACGGCACCTTCGACGCCACCGTCGGAGCGGCCGGAAACACGGCCATCAATTTTGCAACTGACCTTGCCTATCAGGATGGACCCTATCCCACCTGCGCTCCCGGCAGCATCGACGGGACCCTGACCGGATGCCATCTCGAATTCCGCCTGGCGGGAGAGGCCTGGCGCCGTCGCTGGCACGAAGGCGCCGACAACGTTGCGGATCCCGACCTCAAGTGCAACGGCTGCCACAGCTTCTGGGATACGAACACCACCGACGACGGCGTTAACGGCTGGAACGAGGGCGTCACCCACAAGAAGGGCCGCAAGGTCCAGAACGTCCACGGCAAGGCCAAGCCGAGTAACGACTACGAGTGCCAGGACTGCCACGGCCTCGAAGGCGTGAGCGGCACCTACTCCATGGGCTGGGCGGCCGGTGTGGTGGGTTCCATCACCCACGGCAACGGCCAGATCAACCTCAACAGCAACGGAACCAATGTGCGTCGAGACATTCTCGAACCTTTGGGCGCCAATATCGCGGCTACCGGATGTGACCCCTGCCACGTCAATGTGTGGGTCTATCCGCCGCGGGACAAGCATTCCTACGACTCTACCGCCTGGCCTTTCCTGACCATCAGTGCCGACCCGGTGGTGGAGAAGTGCTCCAGCTGCCACGGCGGCACGGTCAATGATCCATCCAATGACGTGAGCAACTTCTGGCCGAGCCGTCCCAACGATTATCTGGGCGGCGGAAATCTCTACGAGGGCAACGCCGGGCGTCACGACGAGCACATGAAGGCCCTGGCCAGGAAGGTTCTGGGCGAGGACTACCTCACGGACCTGCTGCGCGACAACGTCAAGGGAACCTCTTCCGACAAGCAGCGGGCCCTGTGCGCCTTCTGCCACTCCACCCCGGGAGCCCAGATCGACCACGGCAACCTGGAGGATCTGCCCGCCGAGCCGAATCGTTTCTATCCCATCTGGGCACCCTTCGATGTGGCCACGGGCGGACCCTCCGGCCCCATCGACAATGCCACCTACGATTCGACGGCGGCAGGCGGACTTGTGATCCCCGCCTACAACGGCACCAACTGGACCTACAATGCCGGAAGCGGAACCAGCGGTCGCTGCAACAACGTGGATTGCCACAACAACAGCACCACGCCCGACTGGTACATCAGCCCCACCGATCCGCTGATAACCCCGGTCAACTGCACCATCTGCCACGCGACTCCCCCCACCAGCGGCGCCCACGGCACCCACGTGGGCGATGCCGGCAGCATCAATCCCTGGGGCCCGAACCCCGCAGGTTCCAAGAACTGCGGCCTTTGCCACAACGCCGGCAGCGACCATTCGGTGGCGGACAACATGGACGCATACACGACCCACCAGGACGGGGCCGTGACCTTCAATGATCTCAACGATGTTCCGGCCGGCGGCATCGCCGCCGACTCTGCGGTCACCACCTGCAGCAACTGCCACGGGGGCCTGACTTCGGCCAACATGACCGGCGGCGCCAAGAAGAGCTGGTCCGCCGCGACCCGGCTTGCCTGCGAATCCTGCCACGGCGACTACAACCTGGCGGTGGTCAACGGAAACACCGCGCCCTACACGGCGGGAACCGGTTTCGACAACAACGGCCACGGCAAGGCGGGCGTCAACACCCAGTGCAAGAGCTGCCACGACCAGACGGCGGCAGGTCACATGGACGGGGACAGCACCGATACCCGCCTGCAGATTGTCAACGGCAAGAACTTCGACGCGGACAACAACAACTTCTGCGCGGCGGCCTGCCATGCCAGCCAGAAGAACATCCACTTCGGCAACACCAAGACGTCCGGCGGCTCCAGTACCGACGCCATCGCCTGCCTGACCTGCCACGATCAGCACGGACAGAACGGCGGCATGGACGTGATGGTCCGCTCTGTCATCGGCGGCCGCCAGGTCGCCGGCATGGCGGACAATACCCAGCGGGCCAGTTTCTTCGTCACCAATCCCGGCAACCCCAGCTGGGGTATCTGCCAGGTCTGCCACGATCCGACCGAGGTCAACAACTTCAACCGCACGACCAACGGCGACAGCACCCACAACACGGGGACGGTCTGCACCGAATGCCACAAACATACGGACAGCCCCGCCTTCCGTCCCATGGACTGCTTCGAGTGTCACGGCGGCGGCAATAATACGGTACCCGCCACCAGCTACTGGCCGGACAGCGACCCCGCCGACCTGGCCCCCGATCGCCTCGGCAAGCACGACCGTCACGTCCAGGCCATCGGCGACAAGCTCGCCGGGGGCGCGCCCGGCAGCGGGACGGAAACCCACAAGAACTCCGCCTGCATCTACTGCCATCCCACCGGCGGCATGACGGGCACCAACAATGCGCCTCCGGCGGACGTCTACGGCGATACGGCCAACTCAGTCCAAGCCGGAACCTTCACCAACCTCTGGGGCGGCGCGGATGCCGACGGCGCCTACAGCAGCGCTGCCAACAGTTGCGCCAATATCGACTGCCATTACGGCGGCAATACGCCGCTCTGGTACGGCGGTCTCTCGACAAACAAGTGCACCGTCTGCCACAGCTCCGGGACGGACAAGCCCTGGCCGCCCGTGGGCGCCCACCAGGCCCACATGGACGCCTTCGGGGTCGCGACCCTGACCCAGGCCACGGCCATGGCGACCTGCACCTACTGCCACTTCGGCAACGGGGAGGGCAGCTCCACCCACCGCGACAACGTCAACGACGATGTCACCATCAACCCCATGTTCTATCCCAAGGACGGCAGCACGCCGAGCTACAGCGGCGGGCAGAACGGAACCTGCTCCAACGTGCGCTGCCACGGCGGCCTGACGACGCCCACCTGGAGTGCGCCCAACGCCATCAACCTGAGCCTGACTGGAACGGCCCTCAAGACCGAGTGCCTCAAGTGCCACGATCCCAAGCCCGTGGCCGAAGGCGGCAGGGACCAGTACAACAAGCCGGTCTCCGGCAAGCACTGGGCCCACGTGGCCGCCAACCGGGGCAACCGCAACTGCGACGAGTGCCACAACGGCGGCGCAGCCAACGGCCAGCCCGACGGCCACTTCCTGGCGGCCAATTTGGAGAACATCGATCTTCTTGAGCCTACGAACATCAACCCCAACTCGGGCCTCGGAACCTACACCGATCTCTACCCCGGTCCGGCCCTGGTGGGAACGCAGAACGTCTACTATGCACCGGGGACCAGCGGACTTTCGGGAACCTGCGCGAACATCTGCCATGCTGCCGTCGGTGCAAACTGGCAGCCCGATGCTCCCGGCGGCTGCGATTTCTGCCACGGGTACCCGCCCAACAGCGCGGATCAGGCTGCAGGCCGTTTTGTGGACCACACGGCCTGGTTCGGCGACGTGGATACCCAGAAGCCCAGCGGAGTCGAGCCCAGCCTGCCCGAATGGCTTGCCGCCCACAATGACTGCATGTGGTGTCATGGACGCAAGGCGACGGATTTCTTCGGAACCGTCACGCCCGGCACGACCAGCGACGACATGATCGCGGTTCACGACGCCAACTATGATCCCGTCACCATGCACCGTAACGGCGTTGTTGAGCTCAACGGTCCCGCAGGGGTGAATTACACCCGGGGTGTGCCCGGCAACGCCCCCGGTACCCCGGGAAGCTGCGCCGCGGCCTGCCACGCGCCTCTGTCCACCTACGGCATAACTTCGCAGAGCCTCATCAATACGCTCAGCACCGCGACCAGCTTCGGCGCGCCCACGGAATGCGGCGACTGCCACGGCTATCCGCCCACGACCGCCACCGGCCATGCGCCTGCCGCCGATCCCGTGGATCATGACAAGCTGCGCAACGACGGCGGGGAACGTCTGCGCGATAACCACAACGACTGCAAGACCTGCCACGGCCGCCGGGCCACCGATTTCTTCGGCACCCTCACCCCCGGGGATCCGTCCGACGACATGGTCCCCTCGCACGATGCCAACTACATCGAGGCCATGCACAAGGACGGCGTGATTCACCTCAACGCCACCACCGGCTACAACGAGACGAGCTGGACCTGTGACGCATCGCCCTGCCACACGAACGATGCGGCCCATACCCTGGAGGATTCGGGTTTCACGGTGAATACCGTTTCCTTCTCTCTGCCGCTGGACAACTGCACCCTCTGCCACGGCGGTGTGTTCGACGGCACCTTCAACGGCGTCGATGTGCTCAAGGGCCAGTACTGGCCCACGGGCAACCGTGCGGGCAAGTACCAGGACGACGAGCCGGCTTCCGGCTTCCGCCACAACCTGCATGTGGCAGCCATCGCCCAGAACAAGTATGCAGAGGACCTGGCGACGCTGATCACCGATACGGGCAATGGAACTTCCGATGCCAAGCAGAAGGCCATCTGCGCCTTCTGCCACAGCGGAACCATCGGTGCCGCCACCCACTACCTCGACTCGGGCGACCAGCGGGTGGATCTGCAGCCCGCAGGAAGCTTCCGCAAGTTTGCCGGAGCCGGAGCCGACGCGGCCGATCCTTCTTCATTGCAGTATGAGTCCCTGGGCGCCTTTACCTGCAATCTGACCTGCCACAACAACGTGACCACGCCAGCCTGGAACGCCTCCACCACCCGCGTGACCGACACGGCCTATCCGAACTGCCTGCTGACCTGCCACGGCCCCAACAACACCGGACCCGCCGCTGTCCAGGGCCA